>DGYMR06203__coassemble_598_pt1 | contig 53178 bp, 41 predicted proteins | sample DGYMR06203__metabat2_low_PE_012 | metagenome-assembled genome bin DGYMR06203
TGTGAAAACTTTATTCAAACAGTCGTCCAATCTGTACTTCAAACACCAAATATAAATAACCAACACACTTCACAGCCCAAAACCAGAAAAGTAATACACAAATAGGGAAATAAATCCTTTATAACATCGAGTAAACGAATTCCAACCAAACGATTCGCCAAACAATGCCAAGCCAAAAGCCAACAAAAATAGGCTACAACATAAGCGACAATCATCCACAACAATCCAAAAGGAACCATCACAACCAACAAGACCAGTTGGCTTATTCCAAAAATCACATTCGACCAAAGATAAATATTAGAGCGCCCATGACTGATCACGACATTCTTATACAACTCACAAATTGGAGCAAAAGCTCCCCATACACATAAAATACGTAATATAGGAACACAAGGTTCCCATTTATCCGTCACCGTAATCAAAATCAATTCTTTCGCGATCAAAGCCAATCCAAACATCAAAGGGAAGGCGACGAATGAAATAAAACGAACCATCTTACGAAAAACTTGTACCTGTCGTTCTTTCTCCGCAATAATTTGAGCAAACACGGGCTGAGCAACACCTGTGATTGTTCCATTTATCAAACCACCTCCCATCGTCATCCACTTATAGGCTTGAGAATAATATCCTACTTGTTGAACCGTATAGAATTTTCCGAGCAGAATAGAAAACACATTCAAAGAAATTTGGCTGAACAGGTTGGTTAACAATAATTTTCCGCTAAACGGAAACATTTCCTTTAGCGGACGAAAAGTAAAAGAGAAAGTAGGACGCCACGGAGAATAATACCATCTAAATAATGTTCCCAAAGCAATATAAAGCGCACTTTGAATAGCGATACCCCAATAAGCCATTCCATTCAAAGCCATAATCAAAGAGGCAGTATTCGAGATCAATAATGAGAAAATATCTATTTTGGCGCGTTCTTTAACCTTTAAATTCTTAAAAAGGAAAGCAGCTTGGGCTGTTCCAAAACAACCGAACAGGAAACTTAGAAAAACAATACGAGAAACCCATATCAAATCTGGCTGACCAAAAAAATCTGCTATCAACGGGGCGCAAAAGAACAAAATAACATACATCACCACCCCCATCGTGACATTAAACCAAAACACAGAATTATAATCCTCACGCTTAATATCCTGCCTATTGGTTAACGCAGCCGAAAAGCCACTTTCCTGCAAAGTATTCGCAAATCCTGTAAAGATCGCTAGCAACCCCACCATTCCATAATCCCCAGGAGAAAGGATTCGAGACAAAAAAATCCCAAACCCCAGTGCCAATACCTGCTGGACACCATTACTGATCCCGCCCCAAAACAGGCCTTTCGCTGTTTTCTCCCTGAGGGTCTGCTCCGCCATAATGATTATTTCTTTAAGGCATAGATCCGTTGAATGATATCCACTACCTTCATGCCCTCCAGCACGTTGGTGGTAATCATCTCGCCGGGCATGCCGGAAAGGACATTCACCACATTACGGATCACGAAGTTATGATTCTGGGCAGAGCCTTTGTAAGGACCATAGTCGTTACCGGGATTCGTCGGCGCAAGAATGGGCATCTCATAATCTTTCACGTGACAGTATTCCACCTCATTCATATATTGACCACCAATCTTGACACTGCCGTTCTCGGCGACAATCAACATACTACTCTCCATATTCTTATTCCAAACAGCAGTTGAGTAACTCAGGGCACCCATTCCACCATTAACAAAACGGAAGTTCACGAAACCAGAATCCTCAAAATCGGTCAACCCCTTATGGTTGAAATCGGCGAAGCGGGCCTGGATGTCGCAAATATCCCCGAACAGCCAATACATGATATCGATAAAATGGGAGAACTGAGTAAACAGCGTCCCGCCATCCAAACGGGCGTCGCCATGCCAACCTCCTGGCTTATAATAACGCTCGTCGCGGTTCCAATAGCAATTAAGCTGAACCATATAAACCTGTCCCAACTTGCCGGAATCCACCATCTCCTTGATCCAGACCGAAGGCGGAGAATAACGATTCTGCATCACGCAAAAGACCTGTTTCCGATAACGCAACGAGGTATAGATCACCCGCTCGGCGTCCGCCAAAGTCAAGGCCATCGGCTTCTCGATCACCACATGATGTCCCGCCTCGATCGCCCTGATTGCCATCTCGGCATGCAAACCATTAGGCACGCAAATATTGATCACATCCACGTCAGAAGCAATCTTCAGCAACTCTTCCAAATTTTTGGCAAAAGGAACTGGATAAGCCTCAACACCCAACTCCTCCTTCGGGCGGATATCGCACAAAGCCACCAACTCCGCCTTCTCATCGCGGGTGATCATCTCCGCATGGCGTTTACCGATGTGCCCACAACCGACCACGGCAAATCGTATTTTCTTGTCAGTATTCATAACGCTTAATCGTATCTATGATGTAAGAGACCTCCTCGTCGGTCATCTCCGTATGGATTGGAAGAGAAAGAACGGTCTCCGACAAATGATCCGCCACGTCGAGAGTACTGCCTTTCCGGGCGAAACCATAAAACGCCTCCTGTTTTTGCATAGGTAAAGGGTAATAAACCATCGAGGGAATCCCTTGGGATTTCAAATAATCCCGCAAGCCATCCCGCCGGCCATTGTTGATCCGCAAGGTGTATTGATGGTAAAGGTGGGTAGAATAATCCATCTTTCGAGGAGTGATCCAACGAGGATCACCAGACAATGCCTCATCGTAACGGGCGGCGACCGCCTGACGGGCCGCGTTAAACTCGGCCAAATGAGGTAACTTCACCTCCAAAACCGCCGCCTGCAACGTGTCCAGACGGGAGTTACAACCCAAGATTTGATGATGGTATTTCACCTTCTGCCCGTGCGAGGCGATCATACGTGCCCGCTCCGCCAAATAGTCATCGGCGGTCATCAAGGCGCCACCATCCCCGAAACAGGCTAAAGGCTTGGAGGGGAAGAATGAGGTTGTCCCAATATGCCCGATCGTACCCGCCTTTTGTGTATGGCCATCCGGGAAACGATAGTCCGCACCCAACGATTGAGCGTTATCCTCAATGAGATAAAGCCCGTTCTCATTGGCAATCCGCATAAGAGGTTCCATATCCGCACATTGCCCAAAAAGATGGACAGCGACGATCGCCTTAGTCTTTCCAGAGATCGCGCCCTCCACCAAAGAGGGATTGATCGTGAAAGTTGTCGGATCGACATCTACCCAAACCGGGATCAGTCCTAACAGGGCGACCACCTCAGCTGCCGCCACATAAGTAAAAGCCGGAACAATTACCTCATCTCCCGGCCGCAGGTCGAGCGCCATCAAGGCGATCTGCAAGGCATCGGTACCGTTTCCACAAGTCACGACATGCGGCACCCGCAAATAGGATTCCAGGCTCTCGGCAAATCGCCTTACTTGCGGACCATTAATAAAACGGGTATCGCCGACCACCTCGCTTATCGCCCGGTCTATCTCCGGGCGTAAGCGCAAGTATTGCCGGCGCAAATCCACCATCAGGATCGGCTCCATTATTTCACCTCACTTCCAGGTTTTACCTCTTTTTGCGGCATAATCACCGCTAATGAGCCATCATAGTTCTCAGCAGACAAAATCATTCCTTCCGAAACGATCCCTTTCAGTTTACGCGGCGCCAAGTTCGCGACGAAGCAAACCTGCTTGCCGACCAATTCCTCCGGTTTATAATGTTGTGCGATACCCGAGACGATCGTCCGTTTCTCCAAACCATCGTCAATACGGAATTGCAGCAGCTTGTCCGCCTTCGGCACTTTCGTGCACTCCAGGATCGTACCGACACGGATATCCAATTTCATGAAATCGTCGAATGCAATATTCTCACGGATGGGCTTCGCCTTGTAGTTCGCCTCCTCGTTCGCCTTTTTCGTATCGAGCAGTTTCTGGATCTGCGCCTCTATGACACTGTCCTCGATCTTCTCGAACAACAACTCCGCCTTGCCCAACTCATGCCCGGCAGGCAACAGGTCGGTCGATCCCAGACGCCCCCAACCCAACGGCTGGACATTCAGCATCCGGTTCAGTTTCTCCATGCTGAACGGCAAGAAGGGCTCAAAGGCGATCGCCAGGTTGGCCGTGATCTGCAGGGCGATATTCATGATCGTAGCGACACGGGGCATATCGGTCTTCGCCAGCTTCCACGGTTCCATATCAGCTAAATACTTATTACCGATACGTGCCAAATTCATCGCCTCCTTCTGGGCATCACGGAAATGGAACGTATCCAACAGACGCTCCACATTAGCCTTCACTTCAGAGAATTCTTTCAAAGTCTGCTGGTCATAGTCGGTCAGCTCACCTGCCTCAGGCACCTTATTGTCGAAATACTTACCGGTCAATACCAAAGCCCGGTTCACGAAGTTGCCCAGGATAGCCACCAGCTCGTTGTTATTGCGTGCCTGGAAATCCTTCCAAGTAAAGTCATTATCCTTCGTCTCAGGAGCGTTGGCTGTCAACACGTAACGTAATACGTCTTGCTTACCCGGCATATCCACCAGATACTCATTCAACCAGACCGCCCAGTTACGCGAGGTCGAGATCTTATCACCCTCCAAATTAAGGAACTCGTTTGCCGGTACATTCTCCGGCAGGTTATAAGAGCCCTCTGCCTTCAACATTGCCGGGAAAACAATGCAGTGAAAAACAATATTATCCTTACCGATGAAATGGATCATCTTAGTCTCGGGATCTTTCCACCATTTCTCCCAACTGTCAGGCAGCAACTCCTTCGTATTCGAGATATAACCGATCGGCGCATCGAACCAAACATACAGAACTTTACCATCAGCACCTTCGACCGGAACAGGAATACCCCAGTCCAAGTCACGGCTGACTGCCCGGGGCTGCAAGCCCATATCCAACCAACTCTTACACTGACCATAAACATTCGGTTTCCACTCCTTATGTCCCTCAAGGATCCACTCGCGCAAGAACGGTTCCCATTTATCAAGTGGCAAATACCAATGCTTAGTCTCCTTTAAAACCAAGGCACTACCACTCAAGGCTGACTTCGGGTTGATTAACTCTGTCGGGCTCAATGAAGTACCACAGGCCTCGCACTGGTCGCCATACGCCTTCTCGTTGCCGCAATGAGGACAAGTTCCCGTGATATAACGATCGGCCAGGAACTGTTTTGCCTCCTCGTCATAATACTGCTCACTCGTCTTCTCAATGAATTCACCCTTATCATAAAGCTTCCGGAAGAAATCAGATGCCATTTGATGGTGGATAGCGGAAGTCGTGCGGGAATAGATATCAAACGAGATACCGAACTCCTCGAACGATTTCTTGATGATGTTATGGTAGCGATCCACGATATCCTGAGGCGTAACGCCTTCCTTCTTGGCACGAAGCGTGATGGGCACGCCGTGCTCGTCGGAGCCACCAATCATCAAGACCTCCTCACCCTTCAGGCGGAGATAACGTGCGTAAATATCGGCAGGCACATAAACACCCGCCAGGTGTCCGATATGCACCGGACCGTTGGCATACGGCAAAGCCGTTGTTATCAATGTTCTTTTAAAATGTTTCTCCATTCTGTTCCAATTTTTTCTCTTGACCGCGAAGGTATGGATTTCTTCGCGCAATCCCAAAAATCGGCCCACGGATCGCAGGAAGGTTTCCAGCCGCTGGAAAATACCACGCGCATCGCAGGAAGGTTTCCAGCTCCTGGAAAATACCACGCGTGTCGCGGGAAAGTTTCCAGCCGCTGGAAAATACCACGCACGTCATGCCCTGTTTTTCCAGCAGCTGGAAAGTGACTCACGGCCTATTCAGCGCTCATGATCACCTCGGTATGGTTACCCTGATCAAGCAAACGCTTCGCGAAAGCCTGTATCTTAGCGGGTGTCATGCCTTGCACTGTTGTTTCATAATCAGTAAAAGCGTCGAAGCCCCGGTAATAATAACCGCCCAAAATGGCCAACCAATACTCGTTACCCTGCTGGTTCTCAGCAAAACGCTTCAACAGGTTATCACGTGTCTTGTTGAAATCCACCTCATGCGGTCCCTCATCGGCAATCCGTCGCAACTCGGTAGTCGTAATCTCACTCATCCTTTCCCACTTGTTGGGATCGGTATCGAAGTAAACCTGAATACCAGCCTGTCCCTCAGGGAAAGAGGAGATACTAACACTAGCCGAGACGCCATAAGTGCCCCCTTCGGCCTCACGAACCTTCTCCATATAGACCAAGTCGAGCACTTGCTCAAGCATGGTCGCGGCAACCCGATCCTCCAAAGTATAATCCATTTGTCCGGAATAATAATGGAGCACGCTCACCTTCGGGGTCTCCATTGGCCGACTGAAACGGTTAGCGAACTCTCCGGTACGAGGTTTTGGTACTTGGTTCACATCAGCCTGCTCGACACGTCCCGCAGCGGGCAGAGTCGCCAAATATTGCTCGATATAAGGCCGGACACTATCTACCTCGAAGCTTCCCACAAGCATAAAGGTAAAATCGGACGCATCGCCAAAACGCTCCCGCTCAATCTCCAGGACCCGGTCGTAGCTGACCCGATCAAAATCGGCCGGGCGCAAACGTTTCGCCCTGGGGTTATCGCCATAGATCGCAACCATCAACGAATCGCTAAAAGCGGTCATCGGATCCAACTCCGCATTACGCAACTGAGCGACCATTCGCCCTTTATAAGACTCAAAAGCGTCGTTGTCGCGACGGGGCGCCGTGAAGCTGAGGTAAACCAACTCGAAAAGAGTCTTCAAATCAGCAGGCACGGCCGAGCCATTGACATTCTCTCGATCCATACTCAACGACAATGAGCAACCGACCTCCTTGCCCGCCAGCCGTTTCTGCAGGTCGATCGCCGAGAAGTCGCCCAATCCGCCCAACTCGATCACGTCGTTGAACACCTTCAAGTTCATGATCTCATCCGGACCATAAAGTGAGCTGCCGCCCGGGCTAGAGGCCGAGAGCAGCACCTGATCACGTTTGAGCGTAGTCGGTTTCAGCACGACCCGCACGCCATTGCCCAGCGTCAACACCGTCGATCCCAATAAGCCCGCCTCGCTCTTGGCGATCTTGCCCGGAGCGGGCAGCGCGGGGATCAACGGCTCATTGGAGACCGTCTCCCGATAAGGCTCCACCGGTTGCCGTCGAGCTTTCTCGAACATGGCCAACAGCTCCGCTTCCGTCGGGTAGGTCACGCCCGCCTTATCCGGACCGGTCAAAGAGATCACAATATTACGTTCAGAGATGACTTGTGCCACATATTGGTTGACCGCCTCAAGTGGCAACTCCTGAGCAATCTGTCGCATCAACTCATATTCCATCTCAATGCCGGGAATATAACCTCCTTCAGTGAAATGACTCAAGTATTCCCTGGAGTAAGCGCTATTCGGTTGTTTCTCCCGCTCGTTATAGGCCGACTCATAACTCTTCAAAACATTCGCCTTGGCCCGATCGTATTCCCCTTTCGTGAAACCGAACTGGCGCGCCCGCTCATTCTCCCGCACAAGGGCGAACAGGGCCGAGTCGACCGCGTTATCCTTCACCATCGCCGCCGTCGTCCAGGCGCCTTTCGTCCGGGCTACCATATAATTATCGCTGTCGTAACCCTCCGCATAGATAAAAGGCGGATTGGGCTGGCGAACGATCGCGCCGAAACGCTCGGCCATGACGCTGGCGCATACCGACTGGATATAATTATGCACCGCCCCCTCAATCGTCGCCCGACGCTCTTTCGGCAAGTTATCATGCTTATAAAACAGGAAGAGGACAGTGTTGGCCGCCTCCTTGTCGGTCGCCACCGAGACAAGCGGCTCCTCATTATCGGGCACCTCGGCCTCCTTCCGCTCGGCGGGGTTCACCGGGGCCGGGATATCGCCAAACATCTCACGCACCTTACGCTCAACCTCCGCCATATCCACATCGCCCACGACGATAATCGCCTGCTGGTCCGGGCGATACCATTTATGATAATAAGCCCTCAGCTCATCAGGCTTGAAATTCTCAATCACCTCGATAGTGCCGATCGGCATCCGGTTGGCATAGCGACTCCCCGGATACATCTTGGGCAACTGCTGCTCCCAAAGACGTGCTTGCGCGTCCTGCCGTGTGCGCCACTCCTCACGAATCACGCCACGCTCCTTAGCGATAGCCGAGTCGGTCAGCGAGAGGAAGCCGGTCCAGTCGTGCAAGATCAACAGGCAAGAATCGGTCACGGCTGGCTTATCTACAGGTGCGTTCATAACCATATAGACAGTCTCGTCAAAGCTGGTGTAGGCGTTGAAATTCTCGCCGCCCCGCATACCGACACTCTCTATGTAATGATCCATTCCATCGTTCGGGAAATGCTTACTACCGTCGAAGGCCATATGCTCCAGGAAATGGGCCAAGCCCCGTTGGTTCTCCTCCTCGAGCACCGAGCCGACATTATGCACGATGTAAAAATCCGCCCTCCCCTTAGGCAACTCATTGTGGCGGATGTAATAGGTCAGCCCATTGTCGAGCTTTCCATACCTCACCTTACTGTCGATAGGCAACGGTCCGGCCTCTTGCGCCCCAAGCACGGGCAACAAGACAAACAGCAACGCGACCATCCATACGAACCGGTTTCTCTGTGTCCTCTTTCTCATAATTACATTATTTATTTTAGGTATTGCCGCGAATATACATTTTTAAGTCCTCGCGTTCCCAAGATAAAACGGATTTTTAAGTGTTCCCTTCCCCGTTTTTACCTAACTTCGCGCCCGGAAACAGCAAGTCTTATTTTTACTGAAAAAAAAGCGTCACGCTTATGGAAAAGGATAAATTAGTCTCACCCAGCTTTTGCTTTATCTTGATGGCGAACTTTCTCCTGTTTTTCGCTTTCTACCTGATCCTGCCGATCCTGCCGTTCTATCTCCAAGAAGAGTTCGCGGCAGGTAAATCACTGATTGGTTTCGTTCTCTCATGCTACACGATCGCGGCCCTCTGCATCCGTCCATTCGCGGGTTACCTGTTGGACTCCTTCGCCAGACGGCCGCTTTACCTGTTGGCATACTTTATCTTCACCTCCATTTTCGCCGGTTATATCGTCGCCACGGCATTGAGCCTTTTCATAGCCTTGCGCATCGTGCACGGTTTAGCATTCGGTATGGTGACTGTTGCCGGTAATACAATCCTGATCGATATCCTGCCCTCATCCCGCCGTGGCGAGGGAATCGGATATTATGGTCTGGCCAACAACATCGCCATGAGTTTCGGCCCGATGATCGGCCTCTTCATGCACGAGGTCTACTCCTACGAGACCATCTTCACCTGCTCGCTCGTCTCCGGGGCGGTCGGCATCCTGATGGCCTATATGGTGAAAACGCCCTATAAGAAACCGGTCAAGCGCGAGCCCATCTCGCTCGACCGTTTCTTCCTGCTTAAAGGGACCATGGCGGGCATCTCACTTCTGCTGCTCTCCATTCCTTATGGTATGACCACCACTTACGTCGCCATGTACGCCGACGAGATCGGTATCACTGTCAATTCCGGTCTTTACTTCACCTTCATGGCGATCGGCCTGGCGGTCTCGAGGCTCTTTTCTGGCCGGCAGGTCGACCGGGGCCGGGTTACTTATGTCATCACACTCGGTATGTACTTGGCAGTCCTGAGTTTCTTCGCATTGGCAGGTTTACGTTATATCGCCAACTGGAGCTTAGTCTTCTCCTCTTACCTGTATCTGGCCATTGCTCTCTCGCAAGGCGTGGCGTTCGGTACGATGTTCCCAGCATTCAACGCCTTGTTCGTTAACCTGGCACCCAACAACCAGCGGGGAACAGCGACCTCGACCTACCTGACCAGCTGGGACGTCGGAATTGGTATTGGATTGATGGTTGGCGGTAGCCTGGGTCAGGCATTCGGTGGTTTCTCGTGGGCTTACCTTTTTGGCGCTTGCCTGACGATTCTCTCCGTCATCTATTTCGCATGGAAAGTCGGGCCGCACTACAACCGTAATAAACTACGTTAGGCGGTATCATTCTTTTTATGTACATTTGCCCGAAACAAAAACAAGCAGTCATGAATTTCAGTGAAAAATGCTATCAGATCTTTGAGCAAGCCACCAAGGCTTATCATATAACGGATCATGTGGACGCGACAATCCACAATCCGTATCCCGTGAAAAGTATTGATTTCTATCTCTACTTGAAAAACTGGATTGACGCCGTACAATGGCACCTGGAAGATATTATCCGTGATCCGGCGATTGACCCGGTCGAGGCCTTGAAGATCAAACGGCGGATCGATAAGTCCAACCAGGACAGAACGGATCTGGTGGAACTGATCGACAGCTTTTTCCTGGATAAATATAAAGACGTAAAACCGTTGCCTGACGCGACCATCAACACCGAGAGTCCCGCCTGGGCCGTCGATCGTCTGTCGATCCTGACCTTAAAGATCTACCACATGGAACGTGAGGTAGAGCGTACGGATGTCAGCGCCGAGCACAAAAGCCGTTGCGAGAACAAGCTGGCTGTCCTCAGGGAGCAGAAGAAAGACCTGTCGACCGCATTAGACCAACTGTTGACCGATATCCACGACGGCAGGAAATACATGAAGGTCTACAAGCAGATGAAGATGTACAACGATCCGGAGTTGAACCCAGTCCTCTACGGTACTAAAAAATAATAATGGCAAATTTCCTGGTCATACGATTATCCGCTATCGGCGACGTCGCCATGACGTTGCCCGTGGTCTATTCGGTGGCTCGGCTGAATCCGGAGCATACCTTTACGGTCCTTACCCAAACGTTCTTGATGTCCATCTTCATGAATCGCCCTAAGAACGTCCGGGTTTTGGGTATCAATACTCGCTCTAGTGAGAAGAAACTGATCGGATTACTGAAATTCGCCTCCGCCTTGGCCCGTTACGACTTTGATTATGTCCTGGACCTGCACGACGTAATCCGGACCAAGATCATCCGTACGTTCTTCCAGCTGAAAGGGAAAAAGATATTTGTAGTGGATAAGGCCAGGAAAGAACGAAAAGCACTGGTTCGTCCTAACAATAAGATCAAGACACCATTAAGGCAGGTTATAGATCGCTATGCGGATGTCTTCCGAATGGCAGGCTTGCGTTACGAGGCCATTTTTACTTCTCTGTTTGAAGGATATCAACCGGACTTGGCACCCATCGAGGCCTTTGCCGGCACTAAAAACGGGAAATGGATCGGTATTGCCCCATTCGCCAAACATACAGGCAAGATTTACCCTATCGAACAGATGGAAGAAGTAGTCGCCTCACTCGCCAAAACAGGTGAGCAAGAAATTTTCCTGTTCGGTGGCCGTGGTTACGAGGAGGCGATCCTTGAGGAATGGGCCTATCGCTATCCTCATGTGAAGAATGTCGTGGGCCATTTCAATCTGGACCAGGAATTGGTCTTGATCTCCAAACTCGACCTGCTGGTCAGTATGGACTCCGCGAATATGCACTTCGCGTCACTGGTTGGCACACGGGTCCTCTCTATTTGGGGAGCGACGCATCCTTATGCCGGATTCTACGGCTATCATCAATCGCCAGAGGATTGCCTTCAAGTGGACCTGCCTTGCCGCCCCTGTTCCATCTTCGGGCAAAAGCCCTGCTTACGGAGGGATTGGGCCTGTATGAACAAGATGACACCTGAACAGATCGTAACAAAAATCAATACGATCCTATGAATATTGTCATTCATCCTCAATATGAATACTTGACGGATTTCATACGCCGCCTTCCCGCCCTTTTCGAGAAAGGAGGCACAACCATTTATGACGGGCGCAACCGGATCAAGGTTTTCGAGGTGGATGGGTTGCTTCTCAATGTCAAGCGTTTCAGGAAACCGATCCTGATCAATCGTTTGATCTACTCCCTTCTTCGAGCCCCAAAGGCCAAGAGATCCTATGAGTACGCCTTACGATTGCGGGAAAAGGGCATTGACACCCCCGAACCCATCGCTTATATCTTATGCGAAGAGAAAGGGCTTCTCTCATGGAGTTACTTCATCAGTTTCCAAATGCCGGAAACCTATCACACGCTGTATGAGGCAGGACAAGGCCCAATCGAGGAGAATAGCGAACTATTCAGGGCTTTAGGAACTTATACGGCCCATCTACATCAAAAGGGCATCTATCACAAGGATTATTCGCCTGGCAACATCTTATATCACCAAGAGCCGGACGGCATACATTTTTCCCTGATCGACATTAATCGGATGTCTTTCGGAAAGGTGTCATTGAAACAAGGTTGCGCGAATTTCGCCCGGATTTGGGGTGGCGAACAGGCTTTCCATATCTTGGCGGAAAGTTATGCGAAGACATTAGGCGCAGACACGGCCCTTTGCCAGAAATGGATTTTCCATTATCGCCAACGTTTCTGGAAGCGTTACGCAAGGAAACACTCTATCCCATTCAATATGGATTAGATTATCACGAATATTCCTCCTCATCTACCCTTCATGATCGCTTCGTAATCTTCAACCAGCAAACGACATAATATAATTTACAAAGGAACTTAATCCGATCCCAACCTTTATCCAACGCCTTCACGACACGGATGTTATCCTGAAGGCCCTTGATCCGTTGCGTATGCGAGACGCCATGGGAATCATAAACAGCCACGGTGACAGGGACATGCCGGAAACGATACCCCATCAAATAACAACGCTTGAAAAAATGGAAATCAGCCGACATGCGAAATCTCGTATCGAAAGGCATTTTCCTCAGGATAGACGTCTTGGCAAAAGCGGCCTGATGACAGAAATACATCCGCTGCTTGTTGCATGGAGCGGAAGCTGTCTTTAACCTCAACTCCTCGTCTTTCGTGGTAAAGATATCACCATACAGGATATCGCATCGCTCCTTATCCGCATATGAGGCGATCTGGGTTAAAACATGATCGTCGGCAAAAGTATCACCAGCGTTCATGAAGATAATCCAATCCCCCTGAGCCTGTTGAATACCTTTATTCATTCCCTGATAGATGCCACCATCCGGCTCGGAACACCAATAAGCCAGTCTATCCTGATACTCCCTGATGATTTCCGCCGTTCCATCAGTCGATCCTCCATCAATAACGATATATTCCAACGAGGCGTAATCCTGTCGCAATACGCTCTCGATGGTCTTGGCGATCAGGCCAGCACAATTGAACGAGACAGTTACGACACTAAACGTATATTTCCCCGCCATAACTATCCCTTCAGTTTTTTAAGGAAACGCCGCAGACGTTCCAGCGGTGAGGCTTTCCAACTGTGCGCGCAGAGATGGATCACATAAGAGGCAGATGTCACCTCATGCTTGTTTCCCGCGAAGATCTCCGACCGGAAGATTTTCATGTTTCCATCCAAATCCTGATCGGCATCCACATAACGAAAGCCATATTTCTCCGCGATCCGTGCGTAAATCAGTGGCGAGAACATGTCCGGCGACAACGTATCCGAGAAGGTTTTCGACTGATACCAATCTAGAACCTCCTTCACGAAGGGACAACCCGCTTGCGCACCCATTACAGCCGCCTGGATCTGCATGCCGGAGATATACTCTTGCCCTTGGCGTGTTCCATCGGCTGTGATGGCATGGATCGATCCGGTCTTCTCCAATTGACTGGGATGATGCTCCACGCTGGAGATAAACTGATAATCCAGGAAATCGTCAAACCGTTTCAAGACCTTCACGTCGGAATCCAGATAAAAGCCACCCTCCGTATAAAGGGCATACATCCGGATATAATCGGCGGCGAACGCCCATTTGCGTGCCTTCACTGCATCTCGCACGAATTGGGGAGCCGAAGCGAGGTCGAAGTTCTCCAAGCTCCATAACTTCCATTCATAATCGGGCATCACCTTTTTCCAGGTTCGCATACATTTCTTGATCTCAGGCGGAAATGGATCACCGCTCAACCAACAATAATGGATTATTTTCGGTATCATAATAAAGAAAATGTTCGTTTAATATTAGAGCAACGCTTGATAAAGCTCAATCAATTGCCTCGCTTGACGCTCCTCAGAGAAACGGGCGGCATACCGTTTGCCTTGTTCCACCATATAGCGTCTTTTCTCCGGATGCTCCACAAGAAGAGTCAACGCTGCGGTCATACCCTCCACATCATCCGGATGGACATAGATGGAATCGGGGCCACCGGCCTCTTCCAGACATGAACCGGTTGCGGCGATAACCGGCACCGACGAATGAAGCGCTTCCAAGATGGGAATACCAAATCCCTCAAACCGCGAGGGATACACGAAGATCTCCGCCATCTGGTAAACGGCTGGCAGATGACGGAAAATGACGTCATGCAGCAGATGAACCCGCTCACGCAAATGGTTCTCCTCGATGAAACGCTCAACCTCATCCGTATAGGCGGTTCGCTTCCCGACAATCACCAGATGTACCTCCTCAGGCAATCGCGGCATGGCCTTGACGGCGAGCAGCACGTTCTTCCGCTCCTCGATACTTCCCACGCTGAGGATATAACGCCCAGGCAATCCATACTTCTTCCGGACCTCTTGCCTGATGGCATCCGGAGCGATCGAGGAAAACGAGGGATCACACCCTTGATAGATCACATGAATCTTCTCTGGTGCGATCTTGAAATAGTTCACGATATCCCGCTTGGTACATTCGCTGATAGCGATGATGGCATCAGCGTTCCGGCACGACCGGCCATATTTATAACGGTAAAGCCAACGGTCGATGGCTCCATAATATTGAGGATAACGGACAAAGATCAAGTCGTGTATGGTCACGACGCTTTTCGCCCGTCGCTGCCGACGGATATTGAGAGGCAACTCGTTGCTGAGGCCATGGTAGATATCCACGCCATCGCACTCCAGGCAACGGGTAATCCCGAAAGTCCGCCACAACGACCTGAGACGCCGCCAAAAGCCTTCCGGAAAACGACAGTGGATTGTCGGGCAACTGGCCTGAAGCGCCTGAAACTGCCGGCTCTCACGGTACTTAGGCGCATAAAGGAGGTATTCGTTTTCCGGGTGAAAACGGTATAGGATTTCTATCAGGTAACGGCTATAGTTTCCCAACCCGGTGAAATTCTGCATGGCTCTTTTCGCGTCGAATCCTATGCGCATAGCTCTTGTTTGAAGTTCGTTTGGGGCAAAAGTAGGAAATATTCCCGTAACCCAAAACAGGGCCTAAGACGATATTCGGGTTTTAGGATTTTTATGTTTACTTTCGCGACCGCCAAAGAACCATATCATATAAAATATCCGACTTATGAGAATAAAGAGTTACGCCTGGCTCCTGATAATATTGCTGGGCTTATCACGGCCCGCCATCGCGGAGGATTGGCGCGACCAAATGGAATACCTGATCTACTCGCCCCGCTATTTCGGTCCGAACGCGTTCCCGATACCGGAGTTGACAAGCGGCCGCCTATCGGCTCGCTGGGAGGTGGAATTACGTGGCGAATACCATACGATGACCGGCGACCAGACAAAAGATATCTTTACCCGGCTTTACGTCCCGATCGCCAAGGGGCGGGCGGGCATCAACGTCTCATGGGTCTTCCAGGAATGGTACAAGACATCGACCGAGGTACGCGACGAGCGGCATGCCGTCGAGACCGAGTCGCCCATCGTCTGCCGGGGCGACGTGGTGCTGAATTGTTTCTATCAAGTCTTGCGTAGCGAGCGATGGCTCGACGTGGCGGTCAGCGCCAACCTGAAGACCGCCAGTGGCGGACGCCTTTGCGATGCCCGTTATACGGATGCCGCCTCCTATTGGTTCACCGCCGAGCTGGGCCGCGACCTCTGGAAAGATGAGGCTCACGAGGCCTTCCTGCGGGCGCAAGCGCAGGCCGGGTTCTATTGCTGGATGACCAACGACATGGTGCACCGCCAGAACGACGCGTTCTGTTATGGCGTAGGGTTGTCCGGTGGCGTCAAGGGCTTCTCGCTGGACTGCGATTACTCTGGCATCCAAGGCTATGAGAATATCGGCGACCGCCCGATGATCGTACGGACCAACCTAAGCTACGAGATCAAGAAGAACATCATCTCCTTCCATTACAAGCACGGCATCCGCGATTATCTTTACGATAGTTTCGGATTGGGTTATACCCGCTGTTTCTGAAAAACGGACTTGCGGGCGTAAAAATCATTGCCAGAAATCTAAAAAGGAGCTCGCGAGAGTAAAAGACCATTTTTAGAAATCTAAATAGGGATTCGCGAGAGTGAAAGGCCATTTTTAGAAATCTAAATAGGGGCTCGCGAGAGTGAAAGGCCGTTTTTAGAAATCTAAAAAGGGGTTTGCGAGAGTGAAAGGCCGTTTCTAGAAATCTAAAAGGAAATTTAGGGGCTTTTCTCACTTTCGCCCGAAATCGGCGGGAATCTCGCCCCATTCGGAGGTTTCCCATTTGATGATCCGCGTCGTATAGCTGTTCTCGTTAAGCCATTTCTCGGCCCGTTCGATCAGGTTGAAAATCGGCTCATTCTCCGGAACCCGTTCCAGCAAGGTCTTGCATTTCTTCTTGCGCACCCAAAGGATGGCATTGCGGCTATCGGAATAGATCGGCAGGTCGCTGCCCTTATTTTTCAACAGGGCCAACCCATGGACGATCGCCAGGAACTCGCCAATATTGTTCGTTCCCTTTTTCATCGGCCCGACACGAAACAGCTCCTGCCCCGTGGCGACATAAACCCCGCGATACTCCATATCGCCCGGATTCCCGCTACAGGCCGCGTCGACCGCCAGGCTGTTCGGCTCCGGCCGGCCTACAGGCGTCTCCGCGTAAAGACGGTCGATCGCCTTGGGCGAGGCCGCCTTCCTCAGATAATGCTCATAACCCTCCTCGAACGCCTTGACCGCCTCCTCGCGGGTCTCGAACGCCTTGTATTTAGCGCCTGCCTGGCCCTCTACCTGTGTCTTGCAATCCGCCCAATTATCGTATATGCCAGGATTCAATCCCTTCCAAACCACATAATGTTTATTCTTCGCCATATTCCAAATCTACTCGCACGCCAAAAGTACACAAAAAACCACGACCGGACACGAGCCGGACAAAAATAACGGGACTCTGGAAGAAGGTTGAGCGAAAAAAACATACATTCGCGATATGATTTAAGGAATTACGGATGAGACGCGTATTTTTAGTAGGTTATATGGGAGCCGGCAAGACAACGGTCGGACGCCTGTTAGCGAAACGGGCCGGCCTCACTTTCATCGATCTCGACCATTATATCGAGAGCCGTTTCCACAAGGCGGTGCCCGCCATTTTCGCGGAAAAGGGCGAGGCGGCTTTCCGCGACATGGAACGCCGGATGTTGCATGAGGTCGCGGAGTTCGAGGATGTCCTGGTCTCGACCGGCGGCGGGGCCCCCTGTTTCTTCGACAACATGGCATTCATGAACACGCACGGGACAACGGTCTACCTGAAAGTCTCCGTCGAGGAACTGGCCAACCGATTGGAAGTCTGCAAACAGAACCGGCCTGTCCTGAAGAACCGGAGCGGCGAGGAACTGCGGGCTTTCATCCGCGAGAACCTGGAGAAAAGATTGCCTTTCTACAGCCAGGCCTCAGTCATCTTCGACGCGGAAAAGATGCTGACCGAGCACGACGCCCGCGAGATCGCCGAGGCATTACGCGAGAGGCTTGCCCTCGAGAAGGCAACAGAATAACTGATCACCTATTCATTAATAATATTATGGAGAACCGGGAAGGACAACAATTTAAGGGGAGCTACATTCCTCAGGAGTTATTGAAAGAGATACAACGCTTGAGCAACCGGCTGACGATCGGAATCCCCCGTGAGCTTGAGGAGGGTGAACGCCGGTTGGCGCTGACTCCCGAGGCGGTGGAGATGCTGACCGGCTATGGACATCGGGTATTGCTTGAGAGCGGCGCCGGATTGGGCATCAACTATTCGGACAACCGTTATGCCGAGGCAGGCGCCGAGATTGTCGAGACAGCCCAAGAGCTCTTCCAGGCCGATATGATCCTGAAGATCCTGCCACCCACCGTCGAGGAGGTCGCGATGGCGCGCCCACGAGCCGTTTTCTTCTCGCTTATCCAACTGAACCGTTTCCAACGGGAAGCATTCGAACTGATGGCCATGAAACGGATCACGGCCGTCTCGTATGAGCTGATGGCCGACGAGACGGGACGCATCCCGATCCTGGGCGTCACCTCCGAGATCGAGGGAGCCGCCGCCATCACGATCGCCTCCGAGCTGCTGAGCAACGAACAAGGCGGCAAGGGCATCCTGTTCGGAGGCATGCCCGGCCTGTCACCCACCGAAGTGGTAATTATCGGCGCCGGCAACGCCGGGACAGTCGCCGCACGCGCCGCCCAAGCCTTGGGCGCCTCCGTCAAGGTCTTCGACGACGACATCAACAAGTTGCGGGCCATCCAGAACCTGCTTGGCCGCGAGCTTTTCACCTCGACCTTCCATCCCAACGTATTGCTGAACGCCTTCAAGAGCGCAGATGTCGTGATCGGCGCCATGCGCTACATCAATACGAGACATCGTTACGTGATCGCCGAGGAGCTAATCCAACAGATGAAAAAGGGCGCCCTCGTCATCGACCTGCGAGTCACGCAAGGCGGTTGCTTCGAGACGACCTGCTGCCTTGGGGAGAACGATCCCAAAATATTTGAACAATATGGCGTCTTGCATTACTGCAAGCCCAACATCAGCAACCGGGTTGCCCGTACCACGTCGATGGCCTACAGCAACATCCTGGTCCCATTCCTCACCCGATTGGGCGACGCGGGCTCTTTGCAAATGCTGATCAAGAACGACCGTGGCCTCCGGCAAGGGGTTTATCTCTATGCGGGCAAGCCGGTAGCGGCTTATATCGCGGAACATTTTAACGTTCCGTGCAACAACATCAACCTATATCTGTCCGCTTTTTAAAGCCAAAAATTTTGTACTCGTAAAGTTTATGATTTATTTCGCGAAACATCTTAATACCAAATAATAGCGAGAAGCGAAAAACATATGGAACAAACAAAAGTATTAACGCTGGAAAAAGTGGTCATCCGTTTCTCGGGCGATTCTGGTGATGGTATGCAATTGACAGGTACCATCTTCTCGAACTTGTCCGCCATTTTCGGGAACGAGATTTCTACCTTCCCCGATTATCCCGCGGAGGTTCGTGCCCCGCAAGGAACACTGAGTGGCGTATCCGGATTCCAAGTTCATTTGGGATCACGCAAGATCTTCACACCGGGAGACAAGGCTGACGTCCTGGTCGCCATGAACCCGGCCGCATTGAAAGTCAACGTAAAACATCTCAAGCCGAATGCGATCGTCCTGATCGATACGGATTCTTTCCTGAAAAGTGACCTGGAGAAGGCATTGTTCGAGACCGACGATCCTTTTACCGAGCTGGGCTTAACCGGCGTACAGGTTGTCGCTGCCCCGATCTCATCACTCGTGAAAGAGGGATTGACCGAGTTTGGCCTCGATAACAAATCCGCGCTTCGTTGCAAGAACATGTTCGCCCTCGGATTGGTTTGCTGGTTGTTCGAGCGTCCGCTCGACGCGGCAATGCACATGCTGCAAAACAAGTTCGCCAAGAAGCCGATTATCGCCCAAGCGAACATCAAGGCGTTGACCGATGGTTATAACTACGGACACAATATCCACGCTTCTGTCTCGACCTACCGGATCGAGAGCAAGAAGGCCGCTCCCGGCATCTACATGGACGTGAATGGAAACAAGGCAACCTCCTATGGTTTGATCGCCGCTGCCGAGAAAGCAGGCTTGCGCCTCTTCTTGGGTAGTTATCCGATCACTCCAGCAACAGATATCCTGCATGAGCTCTCAAAACGCAAAGATTTAGGCGTTATCACCGTACAAGCTGAGGACGAGATCGCTGGCATCTGTACCTCAATCGGCGCCAGCTTCGCCGGTTGCCTGGCAGCGACATCCACATCCGGTCCCGGTCTGGCACTGAAGAGCGAGGCGATCGGTTTGGCGGTCATCGCCGAGTTACCTTTGGTTGTTGTCGACGTGCAACGTGGTGGTCCATCAACCGGTATGCCGACAAAATCGGAGCAAACCGACTTGATGCAAGCGTTATACGGACGTAATGGTGAATGTCCGGCAGTTGTCTTGGCCGCATCCACACCAACCGACTGTTTCGACGCCGCTTTCTGGGCAGGCAAACTGGCTGTCGAGCACATGACACCGGTTATCCTGTTGACCGATGCCTTCATCGCTAATGGTTCTTCGGCTTGGAAACTGCCTAACCTGGCAGACTATCCAGCCATCACACCGAATTATGTCCAGAATTATAAGGGCGACAAACCTTGGAAACCTTATCGCCGCGACAAAGACAGTCTTGTCCGCTATTGGGCGATCCCTGGAATGGAGGGCTATATGCACCGTTTGGGCGGCTTGGAGAAAGACTTCGACACGAGCGCCATCTCGACCGATCCGGCCAACCACCAGAAGATGGTACAGACCCGCCAGGCAAAGATCGACAAGATCGCCGATTATATTCCCGAGGTACAAGTTGTCGGCGACGAGGATGCCGGCCTGCTGATCGTCGGCTGGGGCGGTACTTACGGTCACCTCTATGAGGCAATGGAAGATATGCAGGCACAGGGAAAGAAGGTTGCCTTGGCACACTTCAAGTTCATCAACCCGCTGCCAAAGAATACGGCCGAGGTATTGGGACGCTACAAGAAAGTAGTTGTTGCCGAGCAGAACAACGGCCAATTCGCCAACTATTTACGCGGCAAGGTACCCGGATTCGAGCCTTATCAGTTCAACCGGGTTAAAGGACAACCTTTCGTCGTAGCTCGATTGGTTGAGGAATTCACTAAAATATTGGAGGCATAAGAGATGGCAACAGAAGAAACAAAATATCAACCGAAAGATTACAAGAGTGACCAATACGTCCGTTGGTGCCCGGGCTGTGGCGACCACGCGATATTGAACTGCCTGCACAAGGCAATGGCAGAAGTGGGAGTAGCACCGCATAACATGGCCGTGATTTCCGGTATCGGATGCTCCTCGCGCCTGCCTTACTACATGAACACTTATGGATTCCATACGATTCACGGACGTGGCGCCGCAATCGCTACGGGTGTCAAGACAGCCCGTCCGGACCTGAGCGTCTGGTTGATCACCGGCGATGGCGACTGTTTGGCGATTGGTGGTAACCATTTCATCCATGCCGTACGCCGTAACATCGACCTGAATATTGTCCTCTTCAACAACAAGATCTATGGCTTGACAAAGGGACAATACTCTCCGACATCCGACCGCGGCTTTGTCTCCAAGAGCTCTCCTTACGGTACGGTCGAGGATCCGTTCATTCCTGCCGAGCTGGCTTTGGGCGCACGAGGCAACTTCTTCGCACGGGCGATCGATGTAGACCTGAAAAATACGACAGAGATCCTCGCTGCTTCCGCACGCCATAAAGGCGCGGCAGTAACAGAGGTGCTGGTCAACTGTATGATCTTCAATAACGGTATCCACAAGCAGATCGTCGACAAGGAGTTCCGGGCAGACCGGACCATCTTCCTCCGCCATGGCGAGAAGATGATCTATGGCAAGGACAACAACAAGGGTATCGTACTCGACGGCTTGAAACTGAAATCTGTCACGATCGGAGAGGATGGCTACACCATCGACGATGTCCTCGTACACGACGCACACTGCAAGGACAACACCCTGCACATGATGTTGGCGATGATGAGCGGTGACATGCCCGTCGCTCTCGGTATCATCCGCGACGTGGAGGCACCGACCTACGACGAATCCGTCCATCAACAGCTGGAAGAGGTCCAGGCCAAAATGCCTAGCCGTACACTCAACGAGTTCCTGATGAGTGGCGAGACTTGGGAAATCAAATAAAGGGTAAACAACCCTTTTTCCGATAAAGAATAGAAGCCGTACCAAGACAACCGGGCTATTTAAGTTAAAAGAGCCCTTGTCCGGTACGGCTTTTTCATGTTTAAAAAGAGTATTCCTGAGCAGAAAAGTAATGAATTTGCCAACCGCATATGGCAATTTCAAAACGGATTATGTTAATGGTATGGAAAAGAAGAAATATTGCTGAAAAATTTCCTTAATACGGCAAAAGCTATAAAAAAAAATACTACTTTTGTAGTGCGGTTAACAAGGCGAAGTAAGAGGCTTCCGCTAATAATAAAGTAAGCCGAAAAAACAGTAAGGAATAGAGAGTTTTTACATAAAGTCAATCATTAAAATTTAATTACAAGATGGCTAATTTAGATTTAAGCAAGTACGGAATCACAGACGTGAAAGAAATCATTCACAATCCGTCTTATGATGTTTTGTTCGCTGAGGAGACAAAACCAAGCTTGGAAGGTTACGAGAAGGGTCAAGTAACTGAGCTTGGCGCGGTAAACGTCATGACAGGTATTTATACTGGTCGTTCGCCTAAGGATAAATTCTTCGTTAAGAATGAGGCGAGCGAGGATTCTGTATGGTGGACTTCTGACGAATATAAAAACGACAACAAGCCTTGTTCAGAGGCTGCTTGGGCTGACTTGAAGGCTAAAGCCGTTAAGGAGTTGTCAGGCAAGCGTTTGTTCGTTGTTGATACTTTCTGTGGTGCGAACGAGGCTACTCGCCTGAAAGTTCGTTTCATCATGGAGGTAGCATGGCAGGCACATTTCGTAACGAACATGTTCATCCGTCCGACAGCTGAGGAGTTGGCTAACTACGGTGAGCCTGATTTCGTTTCTTTCAACGCTGCTAAGGCCAAGGTTGATAACTACAAGGAGCTGGGCTTGAACTCTGAGACAGCTACAGTATTCAACTTGAAGACTAAAGAGCAAGTTATCCTGAACACTTGGTACGGTGGTGAGATGAAGAAGGGTATCTTCTCTATCATGAACTACTTGAACCCGTTGCGTGGCATCGCTTCTATGCACTGCTCCGCTAACACGGATAAAGAGGGCAAGAGCTCAGCTATCTTCTTCGGTCTGTCTGGAACAGGTAAGACTACATTGTCTACAGATCCGAAACGTCTGTTGATCGGTGACGACGAGCACGGATGGGACGACGAGGGCGTCTTCAACTATGAGGGTGGTTGCTACGCTAAGGTTATCAACTTGGATAAGGAGAGCGAGCCAGATATCTACAACGCTATCAAGCGTGACGCTTTGTTGGAGAACGTAACAGTTGACGCTAACGGCAAGATCGACTTCGCTGATAAGAGCGTAACTGAGAACACTCGTGTATCTTACCCGATCTACCACATCGAGAACATCGTTAAGCCGGTTTCTAAGGGTCCTCACGCTAAGCAAGTTATCTTCTTGTCAGCTGATGCGTTCGGCGTATTGCCTCCTGTATCTATCCTGACTCCGGAGCAGACTCAATACTACTTCTTGTCTGGATTTACAGCTAAGTTGGCAGGTACTGAGCGTGGTATCACTGAGCCGACTCCGACATTCTCTGCTTGCTTCGGTGCCGCTTTCTTGAGCTTGCACCCGACAAAATATGGCGAGGAGTTGGTTAAGAAGATGGAGATGACTGGTGCTAAGGCTTACTTGGTGAACACAGGTTGGAACGGTACTGGCAAACGTATCTCTATCCGCGATACTCGTGGTATCATCGACGCTATCTTGGATGGCTCTATCAACAACGCTCCGACGAAGAAGATCCCGTACTTCGACTTCGAGGTTCCGACAGAGTTGCCAGGTGTTGATCCGAAGATCTTGGATCCGCGTGACACTTACGAGTGCGCTTGCCAATGGGAAGAGAAAGCTAAGGATTTGGCTGCTCGCTTCATCAAGAACTTCGATAAGTTCACAGGCAACGAGGCAGGTAAGGCTTTGGTCGCTGCAGGTCCGAAATTGTAATCAACTTACACTGAATATGGTAAAGGGTACGCTTTTTCAAACGTACCCTTTTTTATTTATTAGTTAATTTTATTATAAATACAGTTCCATTTGATCAAAAATGTTTACCTTTACGCCGGAAATAGAATCCTAAATGGAATTATGCCAAAGTAATGTTAAAGAAAATCACATATCTACTGGGAATCGTATTCTTCCTTACCTCTTGCGGTAAAGATTTCTCTTACCGGATTGAGGGAAAAATCACGGACATGGAAGACGAAGTTGTTTATGTGGTATTCGAAGGCGATGGCAATAAAGAAGTCGATACACTGACCTGCGAGAAACCCGGACATTTCTCAATCGAAACCCAAAACGAGGGTTACAATACGGCGACACTTTTCTTTGAGAACAAGTCGCATTGGGTCACGGTCTATCTGGAACCAAAAGAGACCTTTACGGTTAGTGGAAGTATTAAAGAGCCTTTGCTCCTCAAAGTAAAAGGCGGAAAAATCAATAATGAATTAACTCATTTCAAGGAAAAGCAGGAAGATCTGTTTAAGGAATTAAACGCGCTCTCCCTTTCCCTTCGATTGAATGAGGCGAACAGCAGCGAGCAGACCGATATCACAGCCCGCTTGGCTAACGTGAATCTGCAATTATCCGAAAATGCGGTCCAATACATCAAGGACCATCCGGATAAAGCCTCATCGGTTGTCTTGATACAGAATTTCTTTTCTGATCCCGACGACACACGGAAGATTGATGAGTTATTAGCCCTGCTGGATCCTAAGTTAAAAAACTTCTATCTCTATACTGAGCTGGAACAGTATAGCGCCCGTGCCAAACGGACCGCTTTAGGAGCGGAAGCGCCTGATTTCGCCGTAAGGAACATTTATGGTAAGCCTGTCGCACTCGATTCGTTTCCACAAGCCTATACCTTATTAACGTTTACGGCACCGTGGTGCGATCAATGCCACATCCAAGATTTGGCGCTCGACAAGGTGATCCGTAAGTATCCTAAAGACAAATTGGGCATACTGCTCGTGACATTGGATACCAATTCGGATGAACTACGCTCGCAACTGGTAAAAGACTCGATCGCCTGGAACATCGTAACCGATTCCGCCGGCCAGGCGATTCGCCTGATCGATCTCTATAATGTCAGTGTTCTGCCTCGTTGTTTCCTGATCGACGAGAACCATAAGATCATACTGAAGACCGAGAACGATTTGGAGCTCAAGCAAGCACTGGAAAATATTTTCGAGGAGGAATAACATACCTTCTCGACAGACATAAAATTATTATTGTTTTACGATAACCAAACTTGACTATGCTGGTAAAAGCTTATGCGGCGGCATTGCAAGGCATATCCGCCACAATCATCACTATCGAGGTCAATTGCACAAAAGGCATCCAATTTTTCCTGGTTGGATTACCCGACGTGGCCGTACGGGAAAGCCATGAACGAATCATCTCCGCCATGCAGGTTTCCGGCCATAAATTTCCACGCAGCCGGATCGTCATTAACATGGCCCCGGCCGATATACGCAAGGAAGGCTCATCCTACGACCTGCCTTTGGCAATCGCCATCCTGGCCGCCGCCGAGCAGGTGGATCACAGCCGTCTCTCCCGTTTCATGATGATGGGCGAGCTCTCGCTCGACGGAACCTTACAACCCATCAAGGGCGCTTTACCCATCGCGATAAAAGCGCGCGAGGCCGGCTTCGAAGGATTTATCCTTCCCAAACAAAATGCCTATGAAGCGGCAGTGGTAAATAACCTGAAAGTCTATGGTGCCAGTTGCCTGAAAGAGGTGATCGAGTTCATCGACGGCAAACGCGAACTTGAGCCGACGGTCGTCGATACTCGCAAGGTCTTCTATGAGCGACAACAATCCTACGACTTCGATTTCTCGGAGGTTAAAGGACAAGAGAATGTCAAGAGAGCTTTCGAAGTGGCGGCGGCCGGCGGGCATAACATCATTCTCATCGGTTCTCCCGGTAGCGGTAAATCAATGATGGCCAAACGTCTTCCCTCCATCCTGCCACCTTTCACCCTGCAAGAATCGTTGGAGACCACAAAGATCCACTCCGTCGCGGGCAAAATACAAGGCAATGTCTCACTCATGACCCAACGTCCCTTCCGTGCGCCGCACCACACGATCTCGAACGTAGCGATGGTCGGTGGCGGCGGTGTCAATCCGATTCCAGGAGAGATCAGCCTGGCTCACAATGGCGTTCTTTTTCTCGATGAGCTACCAGAGTTCAACCGGGGTGTTCTTGAAGTCATGCGCCAGCCGCTCGAGGACCGGAAGATCCAAATCTCGAGAGCCCGATTCACGGTCGAATATCCGGCGGGATTTATGCTGGTCGCCTCAATGAATCCCTGTCCCTGTGGCTATTACAATCATCCGGAACGGGCTTGTCTCTGTTCGCCCGGAACGGTACAGAAATACATGAGCCGCATATCCGGCCCGTTGCTCGACCGAATCGATATTCAGATCGAGATCGTTCCGGTTCCTTTCGAGAAGATATCCGACCAACGTCCTTCCGAATCCAGCGAACGGATCCGAGAACGAGTGGTCAAGGCACGATTGATCCAAGAACGTCGCTTTGAGAATGAGCCCAACACCCACTGTAACGCACAGATGAATTCCCGTCTTCTTAACATCTACGCTGTTCCTGACCCCTCGGGATTAAAGTTGTTGGAAACCGCCATGCGACGACTCAATCTATCCGCACGAGCCTACGATCGCATCTTGAAGGTGGCTCGAACTATCGCTGATTTGGAAGACTCTTCAAATATCGAAGCGCCACACCTGGCAGAGGCAATCCAATATCGTAGCCTCGATCGCGAGAATTGGGGGAATTAAAGGGAGTTTGCATATTCTATTGATGAATAAGCTGTAGGGCGCACGACTCGTGCGCTCTATACTAGTTGTTCTTTTGGCTTGACCCAAAAGAACCAAAAAGTCAAGGCCGCGCCCGCTGAGCTACTCTATAGCGCCGATACGCTGCTCGCACCTTAAACTCGCGCTCCGCACTCAAACAAAGGCGCTCACGGCCGCTCCTCGGCGCTATTCCGCTTTACGCTCACCGGCCAAAGGCCGATCACTCCCCTTTTTCTTTTATCCTAACGCAAACGAAAGAACGGCAAACCTTAAACAATAAAAACGGCATTAACGAAGAAAGCGTTAAGCAAATTCCGAGAGAAGCGTTTAAAAATCTCGGTGTCTGAGCGAAGCGAGTTTCCGAGATTTTAGCTTCTCAATGCGAATTTGTAGCTTTCGTAGTGGTAGCCTTGATCTTTTGGTTCTTTTGGATCAAGCCAAAAGAACAAGAAAGCCAAAAGAACAGAAATTACCCATTCCGATATTCTTGCGGCCCAACACCGACATGACGCTTGAAATACTTCCCGAAGAAAGAGAGACTCGGGAAATTGAGAGAATAGGCGATCTCCTGGATCGACATGGTCGATTCCTTCAACTTTGTCTTTGCCTCCACGATAACCATGCTCGAGATGATCTCGCTACAGGTCTTTCCCGTCACGTGCTTGACGGTCGTGCTCAGGTGCGAGGGCGTGATGCCCATCTTCTCGGCATAAAAGGCCACGTTGCGCTCATGCGTATAATGCTGCAATACCAATTCGCCAAAGGCCTTGCTGATCTTCTCTCCTGTCCCCAAGGTCGGCACAGGGTTTTGCTGACGCATACTGACCTTACCTATTCCTTTCAGGATCAGGTAAACCTTATATTTAATCAACTCACGGTCGTCCAACTGCCCTCGCTCGAAACTGATCAGCAACAACTCCAGATAATTCCGTATCAACTCCTGGTTTTCCTCCTTCAGGTGGATCGCCGGATGCTCACGCAACAAGTAAAGGATACTCATGAACGACTTGGGCGACGAGGCGTATTGCACGAACTCGTACGAATAACCCAGGAAATAGATCTCGATCTCATCCGAGATGGTATGGATCTGCAAGATGCTGTTGGGCAGGATCGTAATCACGTCGCCACTGCGCACCTCATAATGGACCAGGTTGATCGAGGCCTCGATCACGCCTTTCGAGCAATAGGCGATCACCATCGCCTTCAGGCGGCAAGGGTAATTCGTATAAAGTTTCAGGATCTCTGAGGTATTCAGCTTACCAGCAATAAAATCCTGTGGTATATCGATTTTTGGTAACTCACTATCCATAGCGCAAACAATAAGTGTTTTTTATTAAAATTGTCCTGCCGCAAATATAATGAAATTCCGGGCAATCTAATAAAAAGAACACCAAAAGCCTACCGATAGTCCTAAAAGAATTGTTATACTGCATTTACAGGATCCTTAAAAAAAAGTTATCTAATAAACAGAACACCGATTCCAAAAAAAGGCTCTTTTGGCATTTGATAAAATAATCTTATTTCGCGTTGGGAAAAAGAGCCTGTTCAAAAGCGACTTTTTTCAACCCGTTCGCAATACGATTCCCAATACTACAGTGCGTTGGAAATTTCACTGCAGTGCATTTCGAATTTCACTGCAGTGTATTGGAAATCCCACTGCAGTGGAATCCAAAACAGCGAGAATAGGTAGAATAATAATGAAACTATAAAATAACACTATTGTATGACAAAATTGAGACAGTTTTTAGGAGGGCTGATCTGCGCCCTCTGTGGATGGATGCTGACAGCATGCTCTTCGGAAGAGGATTCGCTACAGATCCCGGAAGGAAAAGGATATGTCAAACTTAACCTGACAACCAACACGGGGTTCCAAACCAAGGCGATGGATGAATCATATTATACGAAGGAGGAAAACTATACCGTACAAATCCTGGATGATGAAAGCTCAATCGTCAAGAATTGGAAATATACGGAGATCCCTGAGGGATTGATCGAACTAGAGAATGGAAGCTATGTGCTCAAAGCCTTCTGCGGAGAGGATAAAAACGCCTCGACAACCTCGATGTATGTGGAAGGAACCAGCGATTTTGATATTAACGGCGACCAAAAAGAGGTAAGTGTCACTTGCGCTCCAGTTTGCGCCCGGGTAACGATCGTGGGTGAGGGTATGGACGAGCAATTCTCCGATTGGTCCGCCATGATCGGGACAAAGGCGCAAGGCTCTGGATCTTTTTACCAATATCCCAAAGATGGCGATCCCGTTTACCTGAAGGTGGAGAAGGGAGAATCGATCTCCGTTGATTTCACGTTCACCCCAAAATCGGGCAGCAAAAACACAACGGTAAGTAAGACCTACACCGTCAATCCGAACGAGGCTTTGAAGATCACGCTCAAGCCCGCCGCATCGGAAAATGGCAACTTGGGCATCACCATCACGATCGATGGCTCTACAAACGACGAGACGATCAATATCGAGATCCCGGCCGATTGGGTTTAATCTAAAAACAGCATAAAATGAAAGATATGAAAAAAATATACACAATGGCGGCGGGCTTCCTGCTTTGCGCCGGTCTCGTATCGTGCGAGATGAAAAAAGAGTTATTCGATAACGAGGAGATCCCAACGGAAACCGGACTGGTGGAGCTGGGCGTTGAAGTGGACGACAAGACAAACGTCGTGATTACGAAAGCGGAGGCAACCGAAGTCGGTGAGGAGCAAGGCACAACCGTCGACCCATCTGATTTCCCCGTCAGTTTCACGCTGAAAACAAACACGAACTACAACAAGGAGCTCATTTATTCGGACATCAAGGGAAAAACCGTCGAATTGCCAATCGGCACCTACGAGGTGGTTTCACACACGCCGGGAGAGATGAGTAAACAGATGTCCTCGCCCTATTATAAAGGCAGTAATGAACTGACCGTAACCAAGGAGGCGACACAACAAGCGAAGGTAACATGCACGATGCAGAATTCACGCATCGCGGTCGTTTATCCCAAGGAGTTCCAAGATGAGTTCTCCGAATGGACCATAACGGTTGATGATGGAACGGGTAACGTTTTAAAATTTATATACGATAAGGAGCACACGAACTTAAACCCGGATGCGATCTATTGGGCGATCGCCGAGAATTGCTCGTCAATATCCATCAGCATCAAGGCGACTACAAAATCGGGCGCATCCGTTTCCGAGACCCGGTCGGTCACCAAACCGGCCGACGCGGCGGATAAGAACTGGGTCGGTGGCGATGCTTTAACCATCACCATGAAACCGGTCGAGGCTAATACTGGCAACGTTTCAGGCATCACGATCGATATCGACGCTTTCTTTAAGACGGAAAAGGGTGAGACCGTAGAGGCTCCACTTGGAGATGAGGAGACCGAGACGCCTACCGATCCGGATGAAGGGGATGAAGATGGGGATGAAGAAACGACTGAGGAGTTTTCTTTAACCTTTACACAGACGGAATGTACTCTTCCTGATGATATGGAGAAAACAGTTAATGCTGAAATCTCAACACCTGGAGGTTTGGAAAGCCTCTATATCGAAATAGAAGGTGGTAATGATATGTTTAAAAATATTGCGACTGCGGTATTAGACGGTGGGAAATTCGAGTTAATAGAATGCGAAAATCAAACAGTCTCAGCAGCTTTAGCTTCTATGAAGGTTGACTTACCAATAAGCGGAATGAAAAAATATAACTTCCCGATTAGTGCTTTCTTTTCTCTATTGAATCCTTTGGGACCTACCGACGACGGGAAAGCTCATATTTTTAACGTCACTGTAAAAGATGCTAAATATGGAGAGAAAAAAGGAGCCGTTAGTATAATTGTAAAACAAGTTGAAGAGGGGAATTAATCTATGAAACACTTATATAATATATTATCCATCCTCTGCGCCTTGTGCCTCTTCGCCTGCACGGCGGAGGACGAGACGCTGAACGGCGGCGGCGTAGGTTATTTGCGCCTGACCGTCGGCGGAAGCAACGAGACAACGACCAAGGCGGCGAACCTGCCTGAAGGCTATACGGGCCTGCAGATCGCCGTGGAAATTGTCGACGCCGAGGGTGAAACGATCGAGAAAACGGACGATTGGGAAGAGTGGAAAGGCAAATCTATCCAACTGAAAGCGGGGAATTACACTATCAAGGCGCATTCCTACGGGTTCGACGGCAAGCAGAGCGCGATGGCCGCCCCCTATTATTACGGTTCGAAAGCGATCACCATCGAAGGCGGAAAGGAGTTGAACGAGACGGTCACCTGCAAATTGGCCAACGTCAAGATGTCGGTAAAGGTATCGGAAGATATTAAAACGAAATTCAAATCGTTCGCCGTATCGGTTGATCCCAAGACGGCGGGCGCATGCGATCCCCTCACCTTCAACATCGACCTTTCCAAAAGTACGATTTCCGACACGGCCTATTTCCCGACGACCGACCTGATCGTCAATTATTCAGCGACCAACAAGTCCAATATAACAAATACGGCCAAAAAAGAGCTGACCGACGTAAAGGGCAACGACCACTATATCCTGAACTTCACGTTAGCGGATTCGGTCGACGTAGATGATCCTGTATCGGTTGTGGTGGATCCGACCATGCAGACCTTTACTTATACGTTCTATGTCTCGACAACGCCCACGAACAACGCAACGGTTTCCGCCAATGCCTGGGCAAAGATCGCTTATCTCACGGCGACGAACGTGACGGCGACGGAGGGGACGGACATCTCTTCGTTGAAGTTTCAATACCGTAAACAAAGTACGCAAGACTGGACAGACGCCGCAGCGACATTAGCGTCGGAAACCTACAGCGGAAAAACCGGAGTGTTGGAGGCTTCGACCACCTACGAGTGCCGCATGGTCAACGCAGACGAAAGTTTCGCAACAAGCCCGATAACCTTTACGACAGAAGCAGCGACAGAATTGTATAATGGAGGGTTTGATAACTGGGCATATGGAACAGGTGATTATAAAAACACCTGGTTCGCCGATTTTGCACAAAAACAGGAAGGATTCAATTACGTAGCAGGTTTCAACTCCTCATTCTGGGATTCCGGGAATATAGGAACTTCTACAGGGACCGCCGCAATGTTAGGAGCAAAAAATCCGACTGCCCCAGAGGAAACAATCGTGCATACATCTGGTGGTAAAGCCGCAAAATTAGAATCAATTTATGTAGTTATTCAATTCGCCGCAGGAAATATTTATACGGGTAATTATCAAGAAACGATCATGAGTCCAATGGGCGCACGCATCAATTGGGGACAACCTTTTACCTCTCGTCCCACAGCTTTACATGGTTGGATTCAATATACTCCAGGAACGGTGAACCGTGGTAAAAATGAAAATTTGCCTGACGACGCTACTCTTCATTTGAACGATACTGACCAAAATGCAATCTATATTGCTCTTTCGGACAAGGGATCACAATATGAGATAAAAAATGGAGAAAAGAAATTCATTGATTTTGATAATGACCCAAACATCATCGCTTACGGAGAACTGCCACAAGAAGAATGCGTAAAAACAGATGGTTGGAAAGAAGTAAATATCCCATTGGTTTATCGCGCGATTGACCGTAAACCAACGCATATCATCATTGTATTTAGCGCAAGTAAATATGGTGATTATTTCGTGGGTAGTGATAAAAGTGTCATGTATGTCGACGACTTTGAGTTAATCTACGATGGTGAACCAACAATTAAAAATTAATTTCACTTAAATCATATCCGGCACCTCATCCCAAACAAAATGGGGTGCCGGTATTTTCCATCTTTAAGGTACCGTTGGGTGATTACCCAATTTATCGTACCTTCGCGATTGCGATCGCTTTAGGTTTATCGAATTGGTTTTTAATTAGAAACATCTGTTTTTTTCAATAACATTTTAATGGGTAAAAAATTTCTGACAATCTTATTACTGTTGACCGTGATGGTTGGCAGCGTCAGCGCACAACGAGGCAAGCGGGCAATCAAACGTATTGACCGGGATGTCCAGTCGCAAGTATTTATTCCGAAAGGAACCTGGATGGCAGGTGGCACGGTGTCGTATTCCGAGCATGACGAGAGTAATCTCAATTTTCTCGTCATCAAGGATGTGGAAGGCAAGGGATACGACTTCAATGTCAGCCCTTATGTGGGTTATTTCTTTCGCGATAATATCGCTGCCGGTTTCCGTTTCGCCTACAATCGAGATTACCTGGATTTAGGAAACCTGGATATGGACTTGGGAGACTTAACCTTATCGTTCAAGGATCTTTACTACCTGGAGCACAAATATGAGGCCTCGGGCTTTTTGCGTACTTATATGCCCATCGGGCGAAGCAAGATCTTTGGTCTTTTCAACGAGGCCCGCTTGACCTATGGCTATGGCCGTGGCAAAAACTCCACCGGCTCGGGCGAAACTTACGACGGTTCTTTCCAGACCGTCCAGAACCTGCAAATCGGTTTCGCTCCGGGATTGGCCGCCTTCATCACCGACTGGTCGGCCGTCGAGGTATCGGTTGGCGTGATGGGATTCAATTTCAAGTGGATCGATCAGGAAACGAACCAGGTTGAGGAGGGCACGCAACGTGTCTCATCCGGAAATTTCAAGATCAACCTGTTCTCGATTAATATCGGAATGACGTTTTATTTGTAGTTTATAGCCTCTGACATGATAAAGAAACTGACATACTTTTTATTAGGTTGCCTCGGCTTCGCCTCGTGCGCGATCGAGAACGATATTCCTTATCCCTTGCGGGTAGCAAGCATCTCGTCGATCGAGGTAGAGGGACAACGGGCAGCTGAAGGCGCGACGGACGCCACTGCGGTTATCGACAAGGCGGCGGGCACGGTGACGCTCTACGTGAACGACTCGGTAGATATCACCCGATTGAAAATCACCCGGCTTGTCTTGGATCCAAGAGAAGCGACGATCGGGATCGATTCGGCGGTGTGCGATAACTACGGGAAATTCCCGACCAACGATTTCGCCTCGCTGGACAGTTTGCCACTCTCGGCCAATACACGGGTCGATTTCAGCGAGCCGGTCACGATGACGCTGAGTACTTATCAGGATTATCCCTGGAAAGTAACGGTCAACCAAATTATTCAACGGGATGTGGATGTTTATGGTATGGTTAACCACGTACTTGACGTCAACTCCCGCAACGTGATCATCTATGTCAATCCCAAAGAGGTACCAGACCTATCTAATGTACAGATAAAAAAACTGAATCTGGGTGGCGAATATGGTAAGGTCACGCCTGACCCGACGACGGTACACGATTTTACTAAATCACAAACCTTCTACGCCGCTCGTCACGGCGAGGACACTTGGCAAGAATGGAAAGTATTTGTCTATCAAACAGAAGAGGGCGGCTCGACCGGTTCGTCGGATGTTTTTGCCATGGTCACCCGGGCGACAGTAAAAGGAAGCGTACAAAGCGGCAAGACACCAACGGTGGAATACCGCAAGCAAGGCTCATCAGACTGGAACACAGTGCCGGCCGCCAACGTCACCACCTCGGGCACCTCTTTCACGGCGACCCTAACAGGACTAAGCGGCTCGACGACTTATAATTATCGGGTGACAATCGACGGCGTGGCCGGTAGCGAGCAATCGTTCACGACGGTTGCGCCCGTGGCGCTCGAGAATGGAAGCATGGAAAACTGGTCGCAAGATGGCAAAATATGGTATCCAAATGCCGCGGGCGCAAATCCTTTTTGGGGCACAGGCAATCCGGGAGCGGCCAATTTTATCGGCAACCTGACGACAGCGACCGACGAGAGCGTCAAAGGTAAAGCCGCCTTATTGGAAACGAAAGACGCGATCATTAAGCTTGGGGCAGGCAATATCTTCACAGGCGATTTCGAACTCGAAGGTCTTAATGGTCTTCTGCACTTCGGCCGCTCGTTCAGCTCCTTCCCTACCTCATTGCGTCTTTATTACAAATATACCCCCGCCACGATCGACATGATTGGCGACAACGTGGGCGACCTGGCCAGTCTGAAGGGACAGACGGACATGTGCCAGATCTACATCGCCCTGTCTGACAAGATTTACGAAATCCATAATGATCCGAAGAACCGTCAGCTCTTCGACCCGAACGACAGCGGTATCATCGCCTATGGCGAGTTTACCTCCAGCCAGTCGGTCACGAGCTATAAGCAGCTGGAGATCCCGTTGGAATACCGGGCGACTAACCGCACGCCGAAATACATCATCATCGTCGCCTCCTCGAGTAAGTATGGTGACTACTATATCGGCGGCGTCGGTAGCAAGCTCTGGTTGGATGAGATGGAATTGGTTTATGAATAAAATGGAAAGACAAGATACATATGAAAAAGATGATACGACAAATCATGGCATTGGCCACCCTTTGCTGGGTCATGGCAAGCTGCTCCGATGAAACTTTTAATCAGGAATATGGAGAGGGGATGGGCTATCTGCGCCTGACGCTGGGAAAGGTGGATGTGGAACTTACCTCGACCACTAAGGCCGACGCGGGTTCTCTGCCGAATGAGTTCATCCCGCAAACATTTGATGATTTCATGATCGACATCAAGCAAGGGAACTATTCCGTAGAAGGTTTCCCCAAGAAATACAGCACCCTGACAGGAGGAGTCGTCGAATTAAAGGCCGGAGGTTATACGGTTACAGCTTATTATGGTGAGAACGAGCCGATACAGGAGACGCCCTACTTTTCTGGTTCATCAACAATTCAAATTAATCCCGGTCAATCAACCTCGACAACCATAACCGCCGTCCTGGCGAACGCGATACTTGTCCCCTCCGTAAGCACGAGCTTGCAAAACCATTATTCCGCCTGGACGCTGACGGTCAAGTCGGGAGACGTGTCCATGACATTGGCGGAAAAAGACAAGTCTGACGGTTATCTGTTCGCAAAAGCAGAACAACCGGTGAACGCCGTGTTCGAAGGAACTAACGCATTGGGAAATCCAACCTCCCAAGAGTGGACGGTTATCTCCTCGCCTGCGGCACAGACGAAATATGTGATCCAGTGTGATCCGGATTTGTCGATATTCTCTAATATCCAATTGACAGCGACCGCTACGCATACTTATGAGGAAGGCTCTTTGACCGGAACTGATGTTGCCCTGAATCTTGCAGCCAATGGCGCTCCTTTAGAGTTGGTGGATGATTGGGATATTCAACTGTTATACAATGGTTCAACTATCCGAACTTATTCGAGCCAACCACAGAATAATGCAATTATGGCCGTGACGGATGGCTGGCCGTATGTACCACAAGGCAGTACATTATTTGCTTATATCCACTTACAAACAGGGGAAACAGTTGAGTTGACATCTGCAGTCTTGGAAGAGATTCCCCAACCTGAGTTTACGGCAACCGTATCGGGAAGTACCAGTTATTCGGTTTATTTGGATCCCAATCAAGGTGCCGAAGTAGCCAACACAAAGGATGGCTCCAGTATTTTTGATATAAACGCTACAGCAACTATCGCACCTGAAATTTCAGGCAATTCCAATTATTCTGATATTTTAAAAGTGACTTATGCGACAGATAGTGGACAGAGTACCGAAGAATTACCATTTGGAACAACCTCGGAACTCAATTCTCTCACATGGCAAAAGCATGCGTTAACGGCTACCGTTTCTTTTGATGGGGTTGAGGAAACTTCATCACCCATAGAATGTGATGTTACGGGATTGCCGTATGTACCTTCAGCAATGGTTGAATCTGATTGGGATTTGGCAAGCTGGAATTGTAAATATGACAATGGCACAATTCAATTGGGAGGCATTATGGGAAGTGGAGAATGTACAGCAACATCAAAAATGGTATTTTATATACCGGAAAATATAGGGATTAAGATCGATACAAATGTAACTATACGAGCTTCTCATATAATATGGTGGCAAAACACAACATTTACCGTAAATGTAAATGGTACGACAATCATATCTCAGTATAGTGATAATCAAGATAACGATAATAGTGGGAAAAATTATACATTATCCGGAACTGGTTCTTTTTCTTCGGGAGCATGTGAGGTGAAATTAAATAGTGATTATTCAGCTACAGGCCCTTGGTCCAAAGTTTATACTTTACATATATTATATAACTAATTAAGACTATGCATAAACAAATCCTATACATCCTCTCCCTGATGGGGCTGTTATCGTTCGCCGCTTGTACGAACGAAGAGAATCCGTTGCTTTCTGAAGAGACGGGCGAGATCCGTTTCTCCGTGGTGGATACCACTGAGGTGGAGATTACGACCAAAGCGTCTCTCAACTTCGACGTGGATGAGTTTAAAGTCAGCCTCAGCCGTGGAGATGAGCCAATCTTTACCAACAAGAGATATGGCGACATCGAGGGAAGCACCATGAACTGTTCCGCCAGTCCGGATTATGTGCTGACGGTGGAAAGTTGCACAGAAGCTGAGGCGGAAAGCGCGAACCAAGGTTGGGGCCAAGCCCGTGCAACCGGAAAAGAAGAATTCACTGTCGTCGCCAACGAATCAAAGACCGTAACAGTCAAATGTGGTCTGGCGAATTCATCGGTCAGTGTTGACTTTAGCGATTATATCACAAGTATGTTCTCAAACTATTCCATCGAGATCCATGCGACCGACGCGACAGACCGTTCTTTCTCCTTCAACGAAAATAATTATAAATTCAAGACAGCCTATTTCAATGTCGGTGAGTCGGGACGGAAACTAGATTATACGGTTACTTTACCTTCTTTAAAGGAGCCTTATACCGGAACATTAACTTTGGAACCTTCCAAAAGCTATAAACTCTCGGTAAAAGCCGAAGGAGAAGGCACGAGCACAACCGCCACGCTTGAGGTTTCGGTGGACGGTACGCTGCTTAAGGAAGAAATCCTGACAAAAGAGATTAATCCCTACCAATAAGCCGTTTTTTTACCCCGCAATCCAATCCCGTTTCTCATCCGTCAACCGGCATGAGACGACATATCACCGCAGCTACTGTCGCGGTATTACCGCGCATACTATCACGGTAACACTGCAAACAAGGCCGCGGTCTCACTGCAACAGGGCCGCGGTTCCACTGCACTGCGGTCGCGGTCGCACTGCACCGCAGTCGCGGTGAGACTGCAGCCCAGTCGCGGTGGCATTAACGATTGGAGTTGACTTAAAATGTCTTTAACGATAAAAGAGGTTGACTCCGGTTAGGCTTATCCATGTTTTCGGTTGACCTCATTCCTGGTTACTCACGCCTCTATTCGTAAAACGTATCAAAAAAGGGAGAGCCATAAGGCAACCCCGACTGTCCGGTTCACCTTATGGCTCTACCTGTAATGAGCGATGGCCTATCGCCTAGAGCGAATGGCTGAAGAACCATCCCAGGAAATCGGGCTCGGCGAAGGCGTTGTCCCAACTGTTGTGGTTCACGCCGGGATATTCCTTATAACGGACCTCGACGCCTGCCTTTTTCAAGGCCTCGACGGCGTCGCGCGAGAACTGGACATCCACGACCGTATCATCGGCCCCATGATAAACCGAGAAGGCGGTCTTTCCCTTGAAATTGGCCAGGCGGACCGGATTGACGCCTCCACAGATGGGAGCCGCGGCGGCGAACAGGTTGGGATAGCGGCAAACCAGATCGAAAGTGCCCATGCCACCCATCGAGAGACCGGTGACGTAGATCCGTTTCGTGTCTACGACCCCTTTCGCGATATAACTATCCAGCAATTCCTTAACGGCCGCCAACGGACGGGTAATCGGGGCATTGGCCGGGAATACACGCTTACCGCCCTCCTCTTTCGGACGGGAATAATTAACCCACCAAGCCGGATCCGCCGGGCATTGCGGAGCGATGATGATCGCCGGATAGGCCTTCTGGTTCACGTAAGCGGCCAGCATATCACCACCATGCTTGAGCTGCGCCTCGTTATCGTCTCCCCGCTCGCCAGCGCCATGCAGGAAGAGCAGAAGCGGATAGCTTTTCGCCGGATCATAATCGAGCGGGAAAAGCACTCGGTAGTTAAGCACCTGGCCATTCTTAGCCGTAAACTGTTTCTTCAGGAAGCTGACCTTATCACCCGCAAAGGCGGTCAAGACCAGCAAGAGGCTCAAAGTGAGCAGACTGATACGTCGTAATGTTTTCATGAGCATTTAAGATAATAAGTTATTTAACCTCAACTAACCGGACCGGCTCAGAGATTCCATTCTCATTGAAGGCCTCAATGGTAAAATAATAAGACTGGTCGGTTGTCAAGCTCTTCAAAAGTAGCTCATTTTTCCCATATACGAGCCAAGAGTTATACAATTTATCAGGCGCGATGCCCCAACGGATATTATACCCCTGGCAATTCTTGCCTGGAGTAATAAACTCCCAATTAAGCAGGTCCGTCAAATGCCAATAACCATGCGAACGAGTAACATATGTACGTTCACAATATCCCCAACCACACCCTTATAAAAGTCGCAGCCTAAGCGGTAATCTGACTTTAAGTGTTCTATTGTTCCTCTGTATCCCGCTATCAGGGCTCATTGGGGACTTGCACCCGTTAGCTAATAACCATGCCGAGCATACTACCAAAAAAGCGTGTTCCTCATACGAAGAACACGCTTCCGACTTGTGTGCGGCTGAAGGGACTCGAACCCCCACGCCGTGAAGCATCAGATCCTAAGTCTGACGTGGCTACCAATTACACCACAGCCGCATTTCATGTTTCACGGCGCAAAGGTAAGAAAAAGAATCGAGCCTCCCAAATTTTTCCGGACTTATCCCAAAAGCTTACCAGCCATGAACCCCTGTCATCTCATAAAAAAGAGGGGAGAAACCGCCAAACAAGCTCTCCCCACTCCCGCATAAATCCTTATATCCCGATTACTTACGGATACCCAACTCTTTGATGATCGCACGATATCTCTCGATGTCCACGCGAACCAAATAATCCAACAAGCGACGACGCTTACCAACCAACATCTTCAACGAACGCTCTGTCGCGAAGTCCTTGTGGTTCTTCTTCAAGTGCTCAGTCAAGTGGCTGATACGATAAGTAAACAACGCGATCTGGCTCTCAGCTGAACCCGTGTTAGAAGCGGACTTGCCATACTTCTCAAAAATCTCTTTTTTCTTTTCTGAATCCAAGTACATGATTCTTTGCTACTTTAATAAATTAATACTATGTTATCTAAGCGTCCGCGAATTTAGCTATTTTTTTTGATTCACAAGCCCTTTCCCCATTTTTTTAATCCCCGCTTAATAAGAGTCTCCCAAAAAAATCGTATTTTCGCGCCATAATTCAGTTAGTCTTCAATGCAAAAGATTAGAAACATCGCGATTATCGCGCACGTAGACCACGGCAAAACGACGCTCGTGGACAAAATGTTATTAGCCGGAAAGCTTTTCCGCGAGGGACAGGCCGAGCCGGATCAGTTTTTAGACAGTAACGACTTGGAGCGTGAACGTGGTATCACGATCCTTGCCAAGAACGTATCCATCAACTACAAGGGGTACAAGATCAACATTATCGACACGCCGGGGCACGCCGATTTCGGTGGCGAGGTTGAGCGCGTGTTGAATATGGCGGATGGTTGCCTCCTGCTGGTCGACGCTTTCGAGGGCCCGATGCCACAAACCCGCTTCGTGTTGCAAAAGGCTATCCAGATCGGCTTGAAACCGATCGTGGTAATCAACAAGGTTGATAAACCAAACTGCCGCCCGTCGGAGGTACAGGAGATGGTATTTGATCTGATGTTCAGCCTCGACGCAAGCGAGGAGCAGCTCGATTTCCCGACGATCTACGGATCCGCCAAGCAGGGTTGGATGTCGAACGACTGGCAGAAGCCGACAAACGACATCACGGCATTGCTCGACGCTATTATCGAGTACATCCCGGAGCCTAAAGTACTGGAAGGTCCCGCACAAATGCTGATCACCTCTTTGGATTATTCTAAATATGTAGGACGTATCGCCGTGGGCCGTGTACACCGGGGCGAGTTACGCGAAGGACAAGACATCATGCTTTGCAAACGTGACGGCTCGATGGTTCGCTCAAAGATCAAGGAGTTGGACGTATTCGAGGGATTGGGTCGCACCAAGACAGACGTGGTGAAATCTGGTGATATCTGCGCCGTGATTGGCGTAGAAGGGTTCGAGATCGGTGAGACCATTGCCGACGCAAACGAGCCAGAAGCGATGCCAACCATCGCAATCGATGAGCCGACCATGTCTATGTTGTTCACGATCAACAACTCTCCGTTCTTTGGAAAAGATGGTAAGTACGTCACTTCTCGTCACATCTACGATCGCTTAATGCGAGAGCTGGACAAGAACCTGGCTCTGCGCGTAAAACCGACCGACTCTGCCGACTCATGGTTGGTCTATGGCCGTGGCGTGTTGCATCTCTCCGTCCTGATCGAGACCATGCGTCGCGAAGGTTATGAGTTGCAAGTCGGACAGCCACAGGTTATCATCAAGGAGATCGACGGTGTAAAATGCGAACCGGTAGAGCAGCTGACCATCAATTTGCCAGAAGAGTGCTCGAGCCGAATCATCGATATGGTCACCAAACGTAAAGGTGAAATGACCATGATGGAAAGCAAGAACGGCCGTATGCACCTGGAATTCACGATCCCATCACGTGGTATCATCGGATTGAACAACGCCGCATTGACCGCTTCCGCAGGAGAGGCCATCATTGCCCACCGTTTCCTGGAATACCAGCCGTGGAAAGGCGACATCGAGCGCCGTACCAACGGTTCGATCATCGCCATGGAGACCGGACAGGCTTTCGCTTACGCGTTGAACAACCTGCAATCTCGTGGCCGCTTCTTCATCTCACCGGGTGAGGAGGTTTACGCCGGACAGGTTGTCGGTGAGCACACAAAAGACAACGACTTGGTTGTAAACGTTACCAAATCAAAGAAGCTGACCAACATGCGTGCTTCCGGATCAGACGAGAAGGTATCTTTGGCTCCTCCTGTTGTATTCAGCCTTGAGGACGCCCTGGAGTACATCAAGAACGACGAGTACGTAGAGGTTACTCCGAATTATATGCGCCTGCGCAAAATCATCCTTGATGAGACGGAGCGCAAACGGGCGAATAAATCATAGGATAGCTTTTGAATATGGCATTCAAGGTGCGGATAAGCATAGATTTCTATATTGGAATCATGTTTATTCGCACTCTTTTTTATCCTCATTACAAATAAGATCCAATTCCTTTTCTATTTCTTCAATAGTCGGCAAACTTCCCCGATAATCTTTAGGCAAAGCCTGTCCCAATTCGTAATCAGAGATACCTATCGGCTTTTGAATATCCCGAAGGGCATATTCCGCCTTAATACGATCCTTAGCCTTACAAAGCAAAAGTCCAATAGTACGATTATCCCCTTCTCGACATAGCAAATCATCAACTGCAGAACAGTAAAAATTAAGTTTACCAATATATTCAGGCCTAAATTCAGTATCTTTCAGTTCTATCACCATATAACGATGAAGGAAAGCATTATACATTAACATGTCAAGATAATAATCATCTCCTGAAACCTTCAAATGATATTGCCTACCCATAAAAGCAAATCCCGCACCAAGCTCAACTAAAAATTTTTCGACATGCGTTACAAGCCCAAGTTCCACATCCCTTTCATTATACTGATCTGTAAAAGTTAACATGTCAAATATATAAGGATCTTTAAGCAACGATTTCACCTCTCTTGCCTCCACTTCCGGTAAAGTCTCTGAAAAATTATTAGCTAATGCACCATGTTTACCATAATTGTCAAGCTTTATAGACTCTATTAAATAATCTTTAGTCCAATGCCCTGTTATACATTGGACCATATACCAATATCTAGCACGTATATCTTTAACTTTCTGAAGGAGTATAAGATTATGAGTCCAACCCAAATGCTTGATTGGCAAGATGAAATTATATTCATCCAATTGCGAAACTGCCGGTTTCGCAATTGTGTTCACCTCAACAGATGTTTTCACTCCTGTCAACTCTTTATTATACGCATTATAGAATTGAACCATATATTGCATATTCCGCACGGTAAACCCCTTAATAACTGGATATGCGTTCTTCAAATCAATGGATAGACGTTCGAGGGTTTTCTTTCCCCATCCATCGATATCCTGGCTTTTTTGAAGTAATTCTCCAATATCCCAATACATGCGTAACATTTCCTCATTTGCCGCATAAATAGAACGCTGCTGCGCAAGCTGGACTCTATACTTAATTTGGTGAAGCAAAACGGTATAACCGCAAAATTCATTTATGTTGCTTTGATCTGACAAAGTTCTCTTATCCATGAAGCATTAAATATTTTGGTTTGGTTAATAAATCTCAGATAATAAGGACTATATTCCAAATTCACGTTAAGGTTTATCCTTACAATTTACACATACGTACATGTGAGCCATCACGAACGTATGTGTAAGCCGACACTTACGAATGTATCGGGCGACGCATACGTTCACGTCGCCCTACACATACGTATATCTTTAAACGTCCTTTTCATCCCCGGCAAACTCCATCAAATAAGCCTTGATAAAATCATCAATCTTACCATCCATCACCCCATTTACGTCGGAAGTCTGGTAATTCGTGCGATGATCTTTCACCCGGCGATCGTCGAAGACATAGCTGCGAATTTGCGATCCCCACTCGATTTTCTTCTTGCCCGCCTCAATCTTCGCCTGCTCGGCCATACGATGCTTCAACTCCTTATCATACAAGATAGAACGCAATTGCCGCATCGCGTTCTCACGGTTTTTGGGCTGGTCGCGCGTCTCGGTATTCTCGATCAGGATTTCCTCCTCCTCACCGGTATAAGGATCCTTAAACTGATAGCGCAAGCGTACGCCCGACTCGACCTTATTGACGTTCTGGCCACCGGCGCCACCGGAACGGAACGTATCCCATGAGATCGCCGCCGGATCGATCTTCACCTCGATCGTATCGTCGACCAATGGGGTGACAAACACGGAAGCGAACGAGGTCATTCGCTTACCCTGCGCGTTATAAGGCGAAACACGCACCAAACGATGCACGCCATTCTCACTCTTCAGGTAACCATACGCAAAATCGCCCTCGATATTGATCGTCACGCTCTTGATACCGGCCTCATCCCCCTCCTGAAGGTTGGCGATCGAGATCTTATAGCCATTATTCTCGGCCCAACGCATATACATACGCATCAGCATCGAGGCCCAATCCTGGCTCTCCGTACCGCCCGCGCCGGAATTGATCTTGAGCACGCAACTCATCTGGTCCGCCTCATCGCGCAACATATTGCGGAACTCCAGCTCCTCAATCAGGCGCAACGCCTTCTCGTAAGCCTTATCCACCTCCTCCTCGCTGACGATCTGCTCTTTCACATACTCGTAGGCCAGTTCCAATTCCTCGGAAGCCGCCTTTACCTCATGATAAAGCTCGATCCATTTTTTCAGCTCCTTCACCTTCTTCATCTGCGCCTCAGCCCGCTTGGCGTCTTCCCAAAAGCCGGGATCCTGCGTGCGCAACTCTTCCTCTTCCAGTTGGATGGTCTTACCATCGATGTCAAAGATACCTCCTCAGCGCGTCCTCGCGCTCCAACACATTGTGTAGTTGGTCTGATGTTATCATTCTAAATCCAGTTTTTAAATGTATATATTAATAATAGGTATAGAATCACTCCTTATACATTGCCTCTATCTGTTCCGCGTATTTCTCGGTAATTACCCGGCGACGCAGCTTCAACGTATCGGTCAGCTCCTTGCCTTCCATCGTAAAAGGCTCAACCAGCAACGTAATGCGCTTGATCTTCTCGAAAGGCGCCAGATTTTTCTGGCAAACCTCAATCCGGGCCTCAAACATACGAATAATATCCGGATTGGAAACCATTTCCTCACGAGAATCGAAACTCAAACCCTTTCGCTCCACATACTCCTCGAGCACTTGGAAATTAGGTACAATCAAGGCACTGACAAACTTACGCTGGTCCGCGATTACGGCGATCTGCTCGATATAACGATCGCTTCCCACCAGGCCCTCAATCGCTTGCGGGGCGATATACTTTCCATTAGAGGTCTTATAAAGGTCCTTGATCCGCTCCGTGAAATAGAGTACTCCATCCTCAATACGTCCGGCGTCGCCCGTCCGGAAGAAACCATCTTCCGTAAATGATTTCTCGTTCTCGTCCGGTCGTTTGTAGTATCCCTTAGTCACCGTCTTTCCCTTTACCAAAATCTCGTTGTTCGAAGGATCGATCTTAACCTCCAACCCCGGCATAATCGTTCCGATAGACCCGATCACGAATCCCTCCGAAGGGTAGAAACTGACAGTCGCCGTTGTCTCGCTCAATCCATAGCCATAAATTATAGGGATATTAACTGATTGAAGAAACACATTGATATGATCCGCCAAAGGCGCCCCGGCCACAGGGAAGAAACGGCCCCGATCCAAGCCAATCGCCTTTTTCAACATCATGAAAATCGTCTTATCATAAAACAGGAACTTGGATTTCAAGGCCCTTGGAGGGTCGATACCCTTATTCTTATATTCAAGGTTATAAAGTCTTCCAGTCTCAATCGCGTTCATGAACATTTTCTGCATACATCTCGGAAAAGAATGGATCTTATCATGCACACCTGCATAAACCTTCTCCCAAAAACGCGGCACGTTACACATCAACGTCGGCCGTACCTGCGGCAAAGTCTCCGCTATCCGTTTCGGATCCTGGTTGATCGCTACCGTCACGCCCTTATGCAAGCAATAGCAAACCCAAGCTTTCTCAAAAATATGGGTCAAGGGCAAGAAACACATGGAAAGATCCTTATCCGAGACCATCGTCAGGCGAATATCGTGAATACGCATCGCCTCCAGATAGTTATAATGATAAAGCATCACACCTTTAGAATTGCCGGTCGTTCCGGAAGTATAAATAATCGTCGCCAGGTCATCGACACTCGCCTCCTTAATCCGGATATTGACGATCGACTCAGCGTTAGCGCAATCGCCTAAACGCAAGAAATCCTCAAAGAAAATAGAGGTCTTGTCCTCCGGGTTTAATTTTACCTTGGGGTCAAAAATGACAATACGTTTCAACATATCGCACTTTTTCTGGACCTTGAAAGCATTATTATACTGAAGTTGCTCACCAACAAAAAGCGTATGGATCTCCGCATCATTGATGATATACTCGATTTGTTCCGGCGAATTGGTCGCATACATCGGAACGGAGACGACCCGATTGGCATAAGCGCCAAAATCAGTATAAAGGCATTGAGGCATATTTTGAGAATAAACACCGATATTCTCATGCGGCTCTATCCCAAACTCAGCGATCGCCTTGGCCGTAAGCATGACCTTGTTCGAAAAATCCCTCCAGGAAACCTTTGTCCATTTCCCGCTTGTTGGATCAACATATTTCAAGGCCGTACGAACGCCATATTTCTCCGCTTGGCGATGAATTAATTCTGCAAAATGGTAGTAAACCATGATCATTTGTTTTAAATTCTTTACAAATGTATTTATTTATTTCTGAATGAACACTCTAATATTCAAAAAACACGATAATTCATTGAATTTTGAAGAGAATGGGAAGATTTACATAAAGATTATGCCGTTAAATATACATAAAATATAGTAGTTTGCATTGCATGGTACAGTAGCATCGCATATATTTGCAATATCACAGTAAAAGAGAACAACATGAATGCGGAAAACGTAAAATCTCAAATGAGAAAAGGCATCCTGGAATATTGCATCCTCTTGCTTCTCAAGAAAGAGCCGGCATATACGTCGGACATTATCCAAAAATTACAGGAAGCCAAACTTATCGTCGTTGAAGGTACGTTATACCCATTGTTAACTCGTCTAAAAAATGGAGGACTATTAGGTTATCAGTGGGTAGAATCCACTCAAGGGCCTCCACGTAAGTATTACAGTCTGACAGAACAAGGCGAAGCGTTCCTATTGGAACTGGAAAACTCGTGGCAAGAGCTCAATGATACTATTAATCACATCAAGAATAACAACTAAACAGGAATAAAGATGAAAAAAACACTGACAGTCAATTTAGGTGGAACGGTTTTTCACATAGATGAGGACGCTTACCAACTACTAGACAAATACCTGTCCAATCTCCGAATTCACTTCAGGCAAGAAGAAGGATCAGACGAGATCATGGACGATTTCGAGATGCGTATCTCCGAACTGCTGAACGAACGTGTCCGATTGGGATATGAAGTGATCACAATAAACGAGGTCGAGGAGGTCATTCGACGGATGGGCAAACCCGAGGAGATTTTCGCCGACGAGAAACATGAAGAATACCAAGAGCAGGGAAACAGTCATGAGAAAGGTACGGCACAAGCCAAAAAACGGCTGATGCGTGACCCCGATAACCGGATACTTGGTGGTGTAGCTGGCGGTTTCGCGGCCTATATGGATTGGGATCCGACACTCGTCCGGATAGGCCTGTTCTTATTAATGTTTTTCTATGGCATCATGATCCCGATCTACTTCCTGCTCTGGATCATTGTTCCCCTGGCCAAGACAGCCACCGACAAGCTGGAGATGCGTGGTGAAAATATCACGGTCGAGAATATCGGCAAAACCGTAACAGACGGTTTCGAGCGGGTCAGCAACAATATCAGCGATTACGTCAAATCCGGACAACCACGTACGTTTCTGCAAAAAGCGGCCGACCTCTTCGTAGTCATTATCGGATTCCTGTTGAAATTCATCATTGTCTTGACCGGAATTGTCCTGCTCCCTCCATTGGCGTTCGTTGTTTTTATCTTGATCGTTATCCTGTTCGCCTTAATAACTGGTGGAGCCGGCATTCTATATCACGTATCACCTTTTGGCATGGACCTTTATAACGGTATACCCACGCCAATGGTTATCATGGGATGCCTGGGAACAATCCTACTGATCGGTATTCCCGTATTCTCATTGGCTTATGCGATCTGTGCTCACCTATTCAAATGGTCGCCACTTTCCACACCTGTTAAATGGGTATTGATCGTTTTATGGATTATCTCACTGATCTTGTGTGGAATCTATGTAAATCATACTGGCATGCTTTGGGACTGGCAAAATTATTGGCAAGGCAACCATTATTGGAATAACAATTTTATTTGGGCACCTTAAGCAAAAATTAGAAACATAAAAAAGGGCACGTCTGGGAGTAAACAAACACTCCCGACGTGCCTTTCTATTTATATCTATTCCACCCACCAATTCATAATCCATGCCATCATATTCGGCGATAAAAACAAAAAGAGCCGGTCTTCTCAGAGGGGCTCTTTTCTAAGGTTAACAAATTTATGAGTAAAAACCACTAATTAATTCTGTCTTAAAATATTTCTACCTGTTCCCTTTCAAGAACAAGTATTTGCGCAAATATAAACCTATTTTAGCGAATACGAAAACAAAAAAATGTTTTATTCGAACTTCGCACGGATTTTTCCAGCGATTTCCGCCAGCTCCTCTTGTGAGAGACTTAACTTATCGCCGCCAAAATACATATCAGACTCTTTCGTAATCGGAATCAAATGGATATGCGCATGAGGTACTTCCAACCCCATCACCGCAATACCTACACGCTTGCACTCAATTGCCGCCTCTTGCGCTTTAGCGACACGCTTGGCAAATGCCATCATACGACCCAACATCTCATCCTCCAAGTCAAAAATATAATCCACCTCACGCTTAAGGATAACCAACGTGTGCCCAACCGCTACCGGATTAATATCGAGGAACGCAAAAAATTCCTCATTCTCCGCAATCTTATGACAAGGGATCTCTCCTGCCACGATTCGACTAAATATCGTTGCCATAACTGTATCTCCTACTTAATTAAAGTGATATCTCCATAATCTCGAATGTCATCACGCCCGAAGGAACACGAATCTCAGCGATATCGCCAACCTTCTTGCCCAGCAAACCTTGGGCAATCGGCGTACTGATCGCTATTTTACCCTCCTTGATGTTTGCCTCGGAATCAGATACCAATGTATAGGTCATCACCATATTATTCTTGACATTCTTGATCTTTACCTTATTCAGGATCTGGACCTCATCAGTCTTCACCCGACTCTCGTCTATCAAGCGCGCGTTCGAGATCAGTCCCTTCAACTGGGCCAATTTCGCCTCCATAATGCCTTGAGCTTCTTTAGCCGCATCATACTCCGCGTTCTCAGACAAGTCGCCCTTATCGCGAGCCTCCGCAATCTGAGCTGAAATCTCCGGACGTTTTACCGTCTCCAAATAATTGATCTCGGCTAAGATCTTATCATAGCCTTCCTTAGTCATATAACTAACTGCCATACGTACCTCCTTAAAATATGAGATGATTTGTTTATTTTATTTTCTTTCTCGATTGTACATAAAAAAAGAATCCCAGCCAAAAGGTTTGACTGGAACTCCCTAACTATGTATCGCGAATTTATAAGTTCTTTTTAGAATAAAAGGCCTACCCCTATCTGTTATATAACATGTACGGCATCAACGACAGAATTCTCTAATCATAAAGCCGCACGAATAGAACCATCCAATTCCTTCAAGTCGCCGATCCTTTTCACCAGATTTCCTTTTTTATCCAATATGAAAATAGCAGGCAACTGCTTGACATTATACAATCCTGCGATTTGCGAATAGACCGACTGCGGGTCGCGCACACAAACCCAAGGTAAATTAGATGCGGCATTTTTCCAGAAATGCAAGTCGCTATCCAATGATATCTGATAAATCTCAAAACCCTTATCACGATATTTGTCATACAATTCCCTGAAATCCATATTCAAGGCAGGCGACCATTCCGACATATAAGCGGTAAAATTCACCAAGACGGTCTTTCCCTTCGCAACAGAGGAAAGATTAACTGTCTCGCCACGCAGATTTGGCAATTGAATATCCACATATCCCACCTCATTCTTAGCGACCGTTGACACGGCAGGCGCCTGCTCACGTTGCTGTTGCGCACGAATCACCTTAATGGATTGCAGGGCTAAATTATAAAGATGCTTTGAACGCGGACTTTCCGGATAAAAATGGTCATAACTCGTAGCAACCGCACCATAGGCTTTCGAATCCTCCTTATCATAAAGATCAAAGAAAAGCAATCCATCAATCTGCTGGAAAAGCGCAAAATAAGCGGCCGTCGACATTGGAGCGGAATAGATATACTTACGAGCGATTGCCTTATAAGCCTCGGAAGCCGCCAAGACTTCACGCTGATAAGCCGTATCAGCTATCTGCTCTTTCTCATGCGCACGACGCAAACGCTGAATTGCTTGATTCGCATCAAGTTGCGCCAACGTAATCTCCTTAATCGCCTTACAATTTTCAGATCCTTCAACTATATAAGAGGTCGCAAATGTATTTGCGTCAGCCATAAACTTAATGGTCTCCGTCGAATCAACCGCAAAATTGATCAGTTGGTCATTCAATCTCAACCGATAAAAATCCGGATATGCCGGACGTTTTACCTCAAACTCAAATTTGCCCACGGGCGTCAACTTCACGGAATCCAGCACCTCGAAAGACGAAACGCCGACATTCTCAAGATACATGACCTGCTCATTAGCTCCCGTAACCACACCCTCAACCGTAAACTTATCCTTCTGTCCGCAAGAGAAGAACAAGACAGCCATCAAGGCTTGGCAAACCGCTAATAATGTAGTACGCATTTGTTTCATCCTGTTATTTCCTGAATAATGTGTTTAGAGGTTGCAAATATACATTATTTCACAATTATTCCACCAAGAAATTTTCATTCTGACGCTTTTTTTTCAAAAAAAGAGGTCTGTCCCAGTTATTTCTTTTCTTTTCATACATTTAGCCCACAAACTTTCACTACATTTGCACGAGTTTTACAGATTGAAAAAATATACATAAATGATGCTTAATCCGATTAACAAGACGATCGAGTTGGGTGATGGAAGAACCATTACCATCGAGACTGGGAAGTTGGCGAAACAAGCCGACGGCGCCGTCACCGTTCGTATGAACAATACGGTATTGCTGGCGACCGTCTGCGCCGCAAAAGACGCGAACCCAGGTGTTGATTTCATGCCGTTGCAAGTAGAATACAAGGAAAAATATTCCGCCTGTGGCCGCTTCCCTGGAGGTTTCACCAAGAGAGAGGGAAAGGCTTCCGACTATGAGATCTTGACAGCACGATTGGTTGACCGTGCGCTCCGTCCGCTTTTCCCGGACAATTATCATGCGGAAGTTTACGTAAATATCATTTTGTTCTCCGCTGACGGCGAGGATATGCCTGACGCTTTGGCTGGTTTGGCGGCTTCCGCGGCTTTGGCCGTGTCCGATATCCCCTTCAATGGCCCGATCTCGGAAGTTCGTGTCGCCCGTGTCGATGGCAAATTCGTCATCAACCCGACGTTCGCTGAGTTGGAGAAAGCGGATATTGACATCATGGTGGGCGCTACACTCGACAATATCATGATGGTCGAGGGTGAGATGAACGAAGTACAGGAGTCTGAGATGCTCGACGCTATCAAGTTCGCTCACGAGGCTATCAAGGCACAATGCCAGGCACAGATCGAGTTGTCGGAGGCTTGTGGCAAGACCGTTAAACGCGAGTACTGCCATGAGGTGAACGACGATGAGTTGCGCAAGGACGTACACGACAAGTGCTACGACAAAGCTTACGCGATCGCCGTTTCAGGTACCGGCAAGCAAGAGCGTACAGAGGCATTCGAGAAGATCGTTGAGGACTACAAGGCTCAGTTCACTGAAGAGGAGCTGACAGACGAGAAGGTCGAGATGATCGCACGCTACTATCATGACGTGGAGAAAGAGGCAATGCGCCGGGCTATCCTGGATGAGGGCAAACGTCTTGACGGTCGTAAGACAACCGAGATCCGCCCGATCTGGATTGAGACAGACTGCCTGCCTGGTCCTCACGGATCTGCTATCTTTACACGTGGTGAGACACAATCATTGTCGACCGCTACATTAGGTACGAAGGCCGACGAGAAGATCATCGACGACGTACTGAACCATGGCAAGGAGCGCTTCCTCCTTCATTATAATTTCCCCCCGTTCTCAACAGGCGAGGCAAAAGCCTCACGTGGCGTAGGACGTCGTGAGATTGGTCACGGACACTTGGCTTGGCGTGCGTTGAAACGCATGATCCCCGAAAATTATCCTTATGTTGTACGTGTTATCTCTGATATCTTGGAATCAAACGGCTCCTCTTCAATGGCGACGGTTTGCGCCGGCACATTGGCTTTGAGAGACGCGGGTATTCCTATGAAGAAACCGGTATCAGGTATCGCGATGGGCTTGATCTCCGAGAACCACGGAACCAACTACGCGATCCTCTCCGATATCTTGGGCGATGAGGACCACTTGGGCGATATGGACTTCAAGGTTACCGGAACAAAAGATGGTATCACGGCAACACAGATGGATATCAAGGTCGACGGTTTGTCGTATGAGATCCTAGAAAGAGCGTTGGCACAAGCCCGCGAAGGCCGTATGTATATCTTAGGTAAGATCCTGGAGGCACAACCGGAGGCTCGTCCATCACTGAAGCCACACGCTCCGCGCATCGAGTCCATGACGATCAGCAAGGAGTTCATCGGTGCTGTCATTGGCCCGGGCGGAAAGATCATTCAGGGTATCCAAGAGAAAACTGGCGCTGTTATCACGATCGAGGAAGTCGATGGTGTTGGACAGATCGAGATCTCTGGCCCGAACGAGGAGACGATCACACAGGCTATCAAAGCAATCAAGGCTATTGTTGCCGTGCCTGAGATCGGCGAGGTTTACGAAGGAAAGATCTCCTCAATCATGCCTTACGGCGCATTCGTTGAGTTCATGCCGGGTAAGGATGGCCTGCTCCACATCTCAGAGATCGACTGGAAACGTTTGGATACAGTTGAACAAGCTGGTCTGAAAGAGGGTGATCCTATCACTGTTAAGTTGGTTGATATTGATCCGAAGACAGGCAAGTTCAAGTTGTCACGCCGTGCGTTACTTCCGAAACCGGAAGGCTTTGAGGAGCGTCCCGCACGCCCGAACCGTGGACCACGTCCGGAAAGAGGACCACGTAAATAAATGTTGATAATCTCTCAAACAAAAGAATTTCAACAATAAATAAAGTAGGAGGAAAACGAGTTCGTTTTCCTCCTACTTTCGTTTTCTGATCTAACCTGTTTCATTTTCTGTTTTTTCCGCTCGAGAAATATTCAACAAGACACATTAGTCACTCATTATCAATATGTTTTAAGGCCTCTTAAATGAACAGTTATTCACTTGTCAAGTCGCTAACTGTTCACTAGGGGTAGTGAATAACTTACGGCTTGGCAAAGGAATAACTGTTCACTTGAAAAGGGAATAACCAGTGGCTCCCTAATACACTGCAATGAAATGAGAAAATTCACAATTATACGCCCTTCACTACATAATACATATTGAGAACGGTGTTTCAAATCGTCTTTCGGAAAATATAACGATTAAAGGACGACGCGGATGTGAGGATGAGGAGTTACGCTACTGAAGATATACTTAATTTACCATTGAAGATATACTTCGGATGCAATTGAAGATATACTTCGGTTGCTATCGAAGAT
>DGYMR06203__coassemble_601_pt1 | contig 52814 bp, 47 predicted proteins | sample DGYMR06203__metabat2_low_PE_012 | metagenome-assembled genome bin DGYMR06203
CCTTATAAGGATTGGGGGGAGCCGAAGAATGATTGGGTACGTAATCCAGTGAATGGAGGTATCTTCTTGCCGAAAAAGTTTGTCTTGAGTAGTGCTGAGAAAGATCAAGGTATGTATCGTATGTATGGCGGTTGGGCTCCTGGATCCGCTATGAATATTCAATATTTGAACGTACGTGACTTAACTTTGCTTTATGCAGAATGTTTGGCTAATGATGGTCAGTTGGCTGACGCTATGGAGCAAGTGAATAAAATTCGTCGTCGTGCGGCTTTGGAGGTGAACATTACGACTAAATCGGATGGTACGCCTGCGGCTAACTACAAGATCTCTGAGTATCCTTCTTCACATGCGGCATTCTCAAATAAGGAGACTTGTTTGAAGGCTATTCGTATGGAGCGTAAGTTGGAGTTAGCGATGGAAGGCGAGCGTTGGTTTGACTTGGTTCGTTGGGGTGGTGACTATATGGCACAAGAGTTGAAGGCTTATGTTGATTATGAGAAGCAATATATTTCTAAATTCGCAGGTGCATCTTACTTACCAGCATCTAAGACAATGTTGCCAGTTCCAGATAATGAGATTCTGACTATGGGTACAAATCCAGAAACAGGTCAGCCTTATTTGGTACAGCCAGAGCCTTGGAGATAGGATCTGATTTGTGATCATATAGTGGAAAGCGTGTCAATATTGGCACGCTTTCTTTTTGTGGTTCGCCCAGCATGAGTATTAGCTAACGGGTATAAGTCCCCGACGAGCCTTGACCGTGGAAATTGCCCCGCTAGGGAACCGGAAGGCAGAATCAGGAAGAAGCTATCTTCTTTGGCGGATGAAGTTATACTTCGATGGTGGATGAAGTTATACTTCGATGGCGGATGAAGTTATACTTCGGTGATGGATGCTCTCTTTTTGTGTCCGGACACATACGCAAGTCTCCGCAGAGGTATTATTGGATTGCCTCCAGTTGGTCACGACTGGATTGTTAATGCCTGACAATAGGCATTATAAGGGTCTAACAATGGGCATTGTTAAGACCTGACAATAGGCATTGTTGTTAACCCCTTTCCCGTAGGGGATCTTCTCCTCCGCATGAGGGGAGCGAACTGACATTAGTCGTCCAAATGTATAATATTTAAGAATTTATTTATCTTGAATCCAGTTTTCAATCAATATGTTAGGAATCCGTGACAAATGTTTTACGTTCTCGGTCACCATTATTAATTTGTTATGAACAGCTGTACATCCAATTAATAAATCAAAATCATCAATTAATAAGCCTTGTTTTTTTAGTAAACTTTTGTAGTCTCCATATTTCTCAATAGTGGGGCGTATGGGTAAAATTGTTAAATATTCTTCTAGGAGATGAATCTCATTCATTTTCATTTTTTTTTGGCCACTATTAGAAGCTCCATAATATAATTCAGCTAAAGTGATTTCAGAGATGTAGCAATTTTCCCATCCCACTTGATTCATTCGTTCAAGAATGTGATGCCGTTTTTTAAAGAGATAAATACAAATGTTTGTGTCAAGCAAATATCGTTTCATAAGTCTATTATTTTTCGGGTTAAGCCTTGGATTCTTGCTTCACGGATCTGGCAGATCTCTTCTTCTGCGGTCAATCCATCCTCGCTCCATGCGTTAGAGATTTGTTCAGGTGATATCGTTATGTGTTTACGCATAGTTTCTTCTCTATGTACTAGAGATTTTACTAATCTATTGATCAAGTCTATTTTTCGATCATCACTTAAGTCTTTAAGTATATTCCAATAATAATCGTTGGTGACAGTCATTTCCATAAAAAGTCCTCCTTTAAAGCAATGTATACCTATCACAAATATAGGATAAATTCTCGAAAAATTCGATATACTTCAATAGCGGATGTGCGGTATGTTTGGCGGAAGAGTCTGCGCCAAGCAGGGACAATGATGGGTTGAAGGCCCAAAAGTTTATATCGTAGGGCAACGCCCTACTGATACTGCAGCCTCCCTTTTCGGTAAGCCTTGAAAGGGCGAAACAAGATGAATGTAATCTCGTTTTGGGTCTTCAGTCAAATCGAATTTATCCCATAAACAACAAATAAAAGGTTATCACCCTGTAGAGACGTGATTCATCACGTCTCTTGATTCATCACGTCTTTTGATTCATCACGTCTCTTTTTGAAACAGGTTGTAATTTTGACTGATTATGATTATTTAGATATAGAGGCGTATGCGCCGTTCGGACCTACTTTCTTACATTTTATTTTATCCTCATTACCTCCTGGTCGAACAGGTTCTTGTCTCCTAAAGCCTTATTGCGGACTTTGCTTCGGTAGATGTAGATCGTGTTGAGTGAGTAACGCAGGAAACGGGCGATCTTGTTGCTGTCGGTGATGCCCAATCGGATGAGGGCGAAGATGCGCAATTCGGGCGAGAGAAGCTCGCCGGGTTTGGGATGTATCCGTTCTTCCTCAATCAGGAGGGCGTTAAACGACTCCACGAAATTCGGGAAGAGGTTAAGGAAGGTCTCATCGAAACTACGATAAAATTTAGCCCGTTCCTCCTCAATGAAACGTTCGGATTTGATGGCCTTGAAAAGCTCGTTGATCTTGGAACTGATAGCCAGATTGGCTAATGAGCGCCGATAGTCCTCTAGCTTGTCAAGATACATGGTGCACTGGTCGAGGTAGTGTGCGATGTATTGTTGTTTGATGAGATTCGATTGTGACAGCTCCTCGTTCACGTGTACTAACTGTTCGTTGGCTCTCGCCAAGGCATGACGTGCCTCGGCGATCTTCTTCATCTGGCGGTAGATATAAATGGTCGTACCGATCAGGAAAAGGATCAGGACAGTGAAGCAGAGCAGCAGCAGGTTCTGCACCTTTTGGTTTCCTCTCTCCTTGATTTTGTAGGCCTCGCTGACGATCGGATAGATCTCGGTCACCTCCATCGTGCGCAGCCGTGCGCCACAGAAGACAGCGTCGCGCATGCTTTGGTTGAGGTAGGCATGTGCCCGGTCGATATCGCCTCTGGAAAATAGGATTTGCGCCAGTCGTGGAAGAGCGATATATTCCTTTATGGCCAACTGGATATCACTCATGGCTGAGTAGGCCAGGAAATAGATTTGACGCTCCTCGTCGTCGAGACCCCGATAGGCCTCCGAGAGATTGTAGGCTAAAAGTCCGGACAGGCGGATGTCATTGGTCTTATGTGCCTCGAAAGCGGGAAGAATGGCGTCGATCGCTTTTTGGTATTCTCCCTTAATGATCAATTGCTCGGATTGGGTCAACAGAAGGGAATTTTGATCCATTGTCTTATGGATAGAGATCAAGGTATCCCGATAGGCATTGGTACGCTCGAAATAGGTCTGTTTCTCTTTGGGAGTCGGGCAATAGTCCGCCATATAACCGTATAGAGAACGGTATTGGTGATAATAGCCGACACGCAGCTCAGGTGTCGTGAGGTGACGTGTGTCTATCCCCTCGAGGATGTCGAGCGCCTCTTTGTACATACCCATGAGACTTAATTCCTCAACCCGGTTCATTTGAACCTCCTCGATCGGGGCGAGCGCAGGGTGGAGGAGCAGGAGTTCCTCCTTGAGATCCACATAGTGAAGGGCCGAATCGGTTTGGTATTTCTTATAGGCATCGAAAAGGCCGTTGAAAATAGAATACCGTTCCGCTTCGGTCGCTTGAGGCAAACGAGCTTTCAGCTGGTCGATCTCTTTTTCCTTTTCTTGTGTGTAGAGTGTCTCTTCAGCCAGGGTTTTGTCGAGCTGTTTCAAGATATCCTTTGTCGAGGATGAGATTGGTGTCGCTCCCCAAGCAATCACGCAGAAGAAGGGAAGCGTTAACCCAATAAGATGTAAAAAATATTTAAACTTAAGCATCCTTTTTTAGCGTCTTATTAATTAGTGATGCGCAAAGATAAGTAAAAAATGTTGCTAAAAATCATTTTTCTCCCTTTTTATACTTGTTAGGTACTTTATATTTTTTACTCTTTGAAAAAAGTTATTTCATTGTTATATAAATATTTGCTTATTTGATAGATTTATATTTTCTTTATATGACGAAAAAAGGATCTTGAATCCATCTACTTTTGCGATGAGTTTAATTTTAGGTAAAGGAGAACCTGCTTTACGAGATTCTATTAATACCGTGAAAGATTAGTCGCAAAGGTTAAAAAGATTGTAAGGTTTATTTATTTGGGAGAATTTTAGAAGAGAAGTGTTATTATTAATCTTAATGAAAAGTGAACATGAAAAAACATTTTCTGTTTAGCGAGGCGAGAGGCCTGATCCTCCTTTTGGTGGGTGTCCTCTTAGCGGTGAGTGGTTTCGCGCAGTCCCCGACCATTAAGGGTGTGGTGAAAGACGCGAAGTTGGGCGATCCGATTATTGGCGCCAGTGTGCTTGAGAAGGGTACGACAAATGGTACGATTACCGATTTCGATGGTAATTTCGTGTTGACCCCGACCTCTAATGATGCCGTGTTGGTGATCTCTTACATTGGTTATAAGACACAAGAGATTCCTTTGGCCGGCCAGAATGATTTCAATATTGTTTTAAGTGAGGACATGGAAGCCTTGGATGAGGTGGTTGTCGTTGGTTACGCTACTGGTAGCAAGCGTACGATTTCTGGTGCTGTCGAGCGCATCAAGAAAGAGGATATGAACCAGGGTGTTGTCAACAATCCGTTGGAGTCCATCAAGGGTAAGGTTGCCGGTGTCGTTGTGACACAGACTGGTGGTGACCCTGCTTCTACGCCTTCTATTCGTGTGCGTGGTACGACCTCTCTTTCTGGTGGTAACGACCCGTTGGTAATCATCGATGGTGTCTTTGGTGACTTGTCGATGTTGAACGCGATCGCTCCTGCGGATATCGAGACCTTCACGATCTTGAAGGACGCGTCTGAGACAGCTCAGTATGGTTCTCGTGGTGCTTCCGGTGTTATCGTCGTAACGACCGTAAAGGGTAAGAACGGTGTGAAGACCTTGAGCTATAACGGTAACTATGGCGTAAGCACGGTTTACAAGAACCTCGACATGCTTTCAGCTGACCAATACCGTGCGACAGCTCAGAAGCTGGGTATCACGACGAACGACAAGGGTTACAACTCAAACTGGTTTGATGAGATCGAGCAGTTAGGTTATACCCAGAATCACAACTTGTCGTTTGGCGCCGGTAATGATGATTCAAACTACCGTGCTTCTGTCGGCTTGATCGACCAGCAGGGTATCATCAAGAACAGTGGCTCTCGTAACTATACGGCCAAGTTGGACGCTACACAGAATATGTTTAACAATAAGCTGAAATTGGAGTTTGGTATGTTCGGTTCGTTGAAGGAGGTTGATTACACGAACGACTATGAGAAGACTTTCTATTCAGCCGCTTCTTTCAACCCGACTTTCCCGACATTCAAGAACTCTGAGGGTGTATGGGATGAGGACCCGATGGCTAACGAGATCCAGAACCCAATGGGCCGTTTGGAGATCAAGGACCGTGAGATCAACGCTTACGTTAACGTTCATGGTCGTTTGACTTATACGATCCTCGATGGCTTGAAGTTGAGCGCGTTCGGTTCTTATACATATAATGTTAAGGAGAACAAGCGTTATTTCCCGAAAGACATCAAGGCTAGTATGGCGGATGGCGGTCACGCTGAGCGCGTAGACAACAAGCAAAACATCTTGATGGGTAACATCCAGTTGACCTATACGAAGGATTTCAATGAGAAGCATCATTTCGACGCTTTGGCGTTGGTTGAGGGCCAGAAATATCATTATACCGGTTTCACGGCCAAGTCACATGCTTACGAGACAGACTATTTCACATACAACAACCTGAAAGCTGGTGGTGACGTGAAGTATGGTGATGTTGAGTCGTTGGAGAACGAGAACCGTATCGCCTCTTTCATGGCACGTGTGAACTATATGTTTGATAACCGTTATATCGTTACGGCTAACCTCCGTGCCGATGGTTCTTCTAAGCTGGGTTCAGAGAACAAGTGGGGTTTCTTCCCGTCCGCTTCACTCGCGTGGGTGATCAACGAGGAGGCCTTCATGGAGGATGTGGATTGGTTGAGCAACTTGAAACTCCGTGCGGGTTACGGTTTGACCGGTAACCAGGACGCTATTGCCGCTTACAACTCGTTGGCTCTTTACCAACCGTCAGGATTGACCTCTCTGGGTGGTTCGCCTATGGCAACTTACGCGATCTTGCGTAACGCTAACCCGGATTTGCGTTGGGAGGTAAAGAAGACATTTGATGTTGGTTTTGATTTTGGTGTTATGAATGGCCGTTATTCGTTGACTGCGGATTGGTATCATTCTAAGACGAGCGATATGCTTTATATGTATGATGTTCCTGTTCCTCCGTTTGTTTATCCGTCATTGTTGGCTAACATGGGTGAGATGACCAATACGGGTATCGAGTTGGCTGTTAACGCTGGTTTGGTTCAGACAAAGGATTTCGATTTCAACTTGGGTATGAACTTCTCTTGGCAGAAGAACAAACTGAACTCATTGAGCGGTACTTATATGGGTCAGGACCTGTCAACTTCAGAGTACATTCCTATCTCTAACATGAGCGGTGCCGGATTCGTTGGTAACAACAACGTGGTTTACATGATGGAAGGTCAGCCTGTAGGCGTATTCTATATCCCGCGTTGCCTGGGCTTGAGCGAGCCGGATGAGAATGGTCACCGTACTTATATCTTGGACGACATGATCGATGGCCAGGAGGGTTTCAACTCTAACGATGGTGGTGACCGTTACATCGCCGGTCAGGCTATGCCGAAGTATTATCTGGGCTTGAACCTGAACTTCCGTTACAAACGTTTCGACTTGACGACTCAGATGAACGGTGCGTTCGGTCACAAGATCTTCAACGGTACCTCTTTGGCTTACATGAACCTTAGCCAGTTCCCGACTTACAATGTCATGGACGGCGCTCAGGATGAGATGATCTTCGCGCAAGACATCAGCGACTACTGGTTGGAGAGCGGTAACTATCTGAATATCGAGTATATCACTTTGGGATATAACTTCAACTGCGAGAAGTTCAGCGAGTACGTCAAGAATATCCGTCTTTCGTTCTCAGTTAATAACGTAGCTACAATCTCTGGTTATTCTGGTTTGTCTCCAATGTTGAACAGCCAGACGATCTCTAACGTATCGGATCCGGGCGCAAATACGCTGGGTGTGGATAACAAGGAGTTCTATCCTTTGTCTCGTACGTATTCTTTGGGTGTTAGTGTTACATTCTAAAACCGTTTAAAACACAATCAGAATTATGAAAAAGAAATTCTTAAATATATCTTTGGTAGCGGCCTGCGCCGCAGTCCTTTCCTCTTGCTCCAATTTCCTGGAGGAGAACCCGACGGACGCTTTCGATGAGAACGAGGCTTTCGCGAACGAGAACCTGGTTTACCTCAATGCCGTCGCTAATCTTTACGACAAGATGAATTACTTGATGGGACAAGACCGTCATGTATATGATATGAATACGTTCTCGAGTGATGAGGCCTTCTTGCCTTGCCGTATTGGTGACTGGGAAGATGGTGGTCTTTGGCAGAACCTGTTCCTTCACAACTGGGGAACAATGTTCGACCTCTCTCAGAACTCATGGAACTATCTTTACGAGAAGGTAGGTCATTGCAACCAGGCTCTTGCCAAGTTGGAGGAGTTGCAAGCAGAGCAACCGGACGCTGATTATCTGCCTGCCTACATCGCTGAAGCTCGTTCAGTACGTGCGATGTATTATTTCTATTTGATGGATCTGTTTGGTCGTGTACCTTTGGTGACTTCTACGGAGACACAAATGAGCGAGGTCGAGCAGCCGGAGCGTAGCGAGGTGTTCAACTTCATCGTTAAGGAGTTGCAGGAGTCAATCCCGATGCTTTCTACCCAGAAGAGCAACCAGCAGGGTGTTTATTATGGCCGTTTCACGCAAGGACCAGCCTATTTCCTTTTGGCGAAACTTGCGCTTAACGCGGATGTTTATACGGATGATAACTGGAACGACGGTATCATGAATCGTCCGGATGCCAAGACAATCATGTTCGACGTTGATGGCCAGCAGGTGAACGCTTACGAGGCTGTTATCAAATATGTCGATAAATTGTCGGAGCTGGGTTATGTTTTGGAGTCGGATTTCATGAACAACTTCTCCTTGACAAATGATAACTCTAACGAGAACATCTTCACGATCCCGATGGATCCGAGTGATTATCCTAACAACTGGACATACAATTTTGTCCGTACTCGTCACTATACGCATGGTGCCGCTTATGGCTTGAACGGCTGGAATGGTTCGTGCGCGACAAAAACGGCGATGAAGGTGTTTGGTTACGGAACTGAGAATCCTGATCCACGTTTGGACTTGAGCTATTTCGCTGGTGCGGTTTATGGCGCTGATGGTAATCAGTTAATCCTTGAGTATGGTGGACAGCAACTGCCGTTCGAGTATGCCCCAATGCAGGCTAAGGTTTATATGGAGGCTAGCGATGGTGTTTATGTGCAAACAGCGGGCGCACGCCAGAAAAAATATGAGATGGATGAGAATCCGGGTTCTAACAATGGAGAGTTGCCACGCAACGACATGGTTTTGTACCGCTATGCGGATGCGGTCCTGATGAAGGCTGAGGCTAAATTGCGTTTGGGTCAGAACGCTGACGCTGAGGTGAACGAGGTCCGTGCACGTGTAGGGGCAACACCGAAGACTAACGTGACTTTGGATGATATCTTGGATGAGCGCTTGCTCGAGTTGGCTTGGGAAGGCTGGCGTCGTAACGACCAGATCCGTTTCGGTACCTTCACCCAACCGAATGACGACCGTTATGTAGGCGTAAAACACTCAGCTAGCTCATTGGATTATCAGATTGACCAGACAGGTTATACGACTGTCTTCGCGATACATAATAACGTATTGCTGTTGAATCCGAAAATGACCCAGAATCCAGGTTATTGATTAAATAATGAGTGATTGAAGTGAGCCCTCCCGACAATTGCCGGGAGGGCTTTTTTTGCGTATAATTGATAGTGAATGGTGGATCTGGCGGATTAATGCGCTGGATTTTTCATTACTTTTGTTGTCAATTTGAAATTAACGACTAAAGATAAAAGAAGATGAGAAGTTTCGCTAGTGACAATAACTCCGGCGTTCACCCCCGGATTATGGAAGCGGTGATCAAGGCAAATGATAACCATGCGGTTGGCTACGGTGACGATCCTTGGACCAAGGCCGCGACCCGTAAGTTGAAAGATATTTTTGGTGAGGTGGCCGAGCCCTTCTTCCTGTTTAATGGTACAGGTGCGAACTCGGTGGCTCTGCAGGCGGTAACCCGTCCGTTCAATAGCATTCTTTGCGCGGAGACGGCGCATATCAACGTCGATGAGTGTGGCGCTCCGGCCCGGATGACTGGCTGCGCGATCGTGCCTATCGCTACACCTGATGGCAAGTTGACTCCCGAGTTGATCCGTCCTCATCTGCGTAATTTTGGTGTTTGCCATCACTCACAGCCCAAGGCGGTTTATATCTCGCAAGTGTCGGAGTTGGGAACGGTCTATACGATTGAGGAGGTACGGGCGATCGCGGACCTGCTCCATTCTTATAATATGTATCTCCATATGGACGGCGCCCGATTGGCCAATGCCTGCGAGTACCTGAAGTGTGGAATGCGTGAGGTGACGATTGACGCGGGTGTCGATATCCTGAGTTTTGGTGGTACGAAAAACGGCATGATGATGGGTGAGGCGGTGATCTCCTTCCGTCCGGAGATCTCGGAAAACCTGGCCTATATCCGTAAGCAATCGGCCCAGTTGGCTTCCAAGCTGCGTTACCTGTCGGCCCAGTTTATTCCTTATCTGGAAAATGACCTCTGGTTGGAGAACGCTCGTCGGGCCAATACGCATGCGTTGCGTCTGGCGAAGATGCTTTCCCGTTACCCGGAGATCCATTTCACGCAGAAGGTCGAGTCGAACCAGCTTTTCTTTACGTTGCCGACAGAGGCGCTTCACAAGCTGCAAGAGAAATATTTCTTCTATATGTGGAATGAGGAGACCAATGAGGCTCGTCTTGTCACTTCTTGGGATACGACCGACGAGGATATCGACTCGTTGGAGAAAACCTTGGAAGAGATTTTTTAAACGGGCGTGGCCTTCCGTTGGCCGTTGCGGAGCGGGCACCAGTCCTTTTCGAACAAAACTCCAGTCCTCTTGGGAGAGGATTCGAGTACTTTCCGGAGAAAACTCCAGTCCGATCCAGATGGGACTGGAGTCTTTTCCGTAGGGGATTGATAACGACCGCTTACGGTGATGATGTTTTATGCGTTATTAAATAAAGATATGGATACACGAATTGTAGAAAAAATAAAGGAACGGATCGCGACCAATCCTTACGTGAATTTCTTGGGAATCCATTTCTCCAAGATTGAGGAGGGAGTCGTGGAGGCGCGTATGCCCTTGCGTGACGAGCAGCGCCAGTACAGTGGAGTGACACATGGTGGCGTCTTGGCCGCTTTAGCCGATACGATAGCTGGTTTCGCGGCCTATACGATGACACCGTTGGAGAAGGATGTATTGACGGCTGAGCTAAAGATCTCTTTCTTGCGGGCAGCGTGGGGCTATGAGCTGATTGCCCGGGGAGTCGTGATCAAGCCGGGACATCGGTTGCATTTCTGTGAGTGCGAGATTTATTGCGACGACAAGCTGGTGGGCAAGGCCTCGGGTACCTTCTGCGTGGTCGAGTCGCAAGTGGATTGAACCTAACATTAAATTTATAGATCATGAGAACACATTCAGTAAGGAAAATGGTATGCGGTTGCGCCTTGGCCCTCTCCGCCTGGACAGCGTGGGGGCAGGAGGCGGTACCGAGCCTGATTGTCCGTGCCGACGACATGGGGTCGTTTCGGGCGGCTAACATCGCCTGCATGGAGGCGTATAAGAACGGGATTGAGACTTCGATTGAGGTGATGGTTGTGACTCCTTGGTTTCCAGAGGCGGCTCGTCTGTTGAGGGAGAATCCGGGAATTGATGTCGGATTGCATTTGACAATCACCAGCGAGTGGGACAACATCAAGTGGCGTCCGCTGACCTCATGTCCGAGTCTGGTAGACAGTAACGGTTATTTCTTCCCTATGATGAGCGCGAATCCCAACTATCCGGGACTGGCGATCAAGGAGAACAAGTGGAATATCGACGAGGTGGAGCGGGAGTTCAGGGCACAGATTGAGATGGCCTTGAAGAATATCCCACAAATAAGCCATATCTCTGGACATATGGGCTCGACCGGGTTCGATCCCCAAGTCACGGAATTGATGCACCGGCTGGCCGAGGAGTATAACCTGCCGGCTATCGACCGGGTGAGCGCGATGGAGGAGTATGACTTCTCGTATGCCGGTTATGACGGAGCACATAAGACCTTTGCCGAGAAGGAGGCTAGCTTCCTTAATATGCTCGGCAAGCTGGAGCCGGGCAAGAATTATATGTTTATTGACCATCCGGCCCTCGATAATGAGGAGATGCAAACGGTTGGCCATATCGGCTATGAGAACGTTGCGGAGGATCGACAGGGTGTTACCGACCTGTTTATGAGCCCGAAGGTGAAGGCGGCAATCCAGGAAAGGAATATCCGTCTGATCAGTTACAATGACTTGACTAAATCATTGCCTCGTGCGGAGGCGACGCCTAAGATGACGAAGGCGCTCAATAAGTACCTGGAGGCGGTTGGCAAGGCTGAACAGGATCTGCATAGTGTCATGGTTCTCCAGCACGGGAAAGTGATAGCCGAGCGTTGGCTCAGTGAGGGCGCCTGGAACAAACCACACGTGATGAACTCCGTCAGCAAGACCTTTACCGCTACGGCGATCGGTTTCGCTATTTCCGAAGGATTGTTGAAAGTGACAGATAAGGTGATCTCTTTCTTCCCCGATAAGCTGCCGGCGACCATAAGTCCGAACTTGGAGAAACTGGAGATTCGCCATTTGTTGACGATGTCGGGCGGACACGATACCGATCCGACGGGCAAGGTTCGCCAGATGGAAGGCGCCGATTGGGTTGAGGCCTTCCTGAACACGCCGTTCGAGCATGAGCCGGGTACTTTTTTCTGTTATAATAGTATGGGAACTTATGTCCTTTCGGCCATCGTTCAAAAGGTAACGGGGCAAAAGGTGGTCGATTACCTTTATCCCCGTCTGTTCCGCCCGCTGGGCATAGTAGGTGTCCATTGGGAAGAGAGTCCTCAGGGCATCAACTGTGGCGGTTGGGGCCTTTATATCCGGACTGAGGATATGGCGAAGATGGGACAATTCCTGCTTCAGAAGGGACAATGGAACGGCAAGCAACTATTACCCGCAAGTTGGGTAGAGGAGGCAACGACCACTAAGGTGGCTTCTGTTCCCGCTGGCGTACGCCCGGAAAAGGCAAAGGAACTTGGTTTGACCGCTAAGAACAGTGATTGGGTTCAGGGCTATGGTTACCAGATGTGGCGTTGTCGTCACGACGCCGTACGGGCGGATGGTGCGAATGGCCAATACATCATCCTTTTGCCGGAGAAAGACGCGGTGATTGTTACGACCGCCCATATTGGTGATATGCAGGCAGAGATCAACCTGATCTGGAAATACCTCTTGCCGGCTTTATAAAAAGGACGACCGGGCTGATCTCTCGCTTATTCGGCCCGGTCCCCTCTTTTGGTGACAAACGCTTTCTCTCACGATCACTCCCCGATTGTCCGTTTGTCCATTCCGCATTAAAATTTCATCATACTTCACGCCATCTTCCAGCCTGACTGGATTTGTAAAATCTTTCCTGAAATCATTTTTGTGCTTTCACAATAGTGTGAAACCTTCGCCGCTTGTCGATGAAGCTTTCACAATAGTGTGAAACCTTCGCCACCTCTCGCTGAAGCTTTCACAATAGTGTGAAACCTTCATCGCCTCTTGCTAAAGCTTTCACAATAGTGTGAAACCTTTTCAGGGTCTTTTTTAGGCTTTCGTAATATTCTGACGCCTTTTCCGGAAATTTTTAGAGCTTTCGTAATATTCTGATGCCTTCCCCGGAAATTTTTTTAGGCTTTCGTAATATTCAGACGCGTATCTAAGGATTTATAAGGCGCATTCCTTGAAAATGGAGAGTCATTGGCAAATATCCTTAAGCGGGATGCTTTGGAATGTCATATGCGCCACACTGCTTTCATAAAGGATGCCGATCGTCTCCCGGTCGATCATCGTAAGGCAAGAATACCCCCAGCTTTCGCCCTCGTCAAGAAGCAATTGATGCTCGAGTGGCCAGGTCTGTCCACCGTCGAGGCTGATCTTGATCGTCATCTTGTCGCGAGAGGAGGTTGAGTTAGGGTTGGAGAATATCAATAAATCCTTGCCCAAGCAATTATCTTCCGCCTTTACGCTAATAAGGCTCGCCATACAGACCGGCTCGATGAGGGCGGTCCGTGATGACTCATGTTCTTTCCAAGTCTTGCCTAGGTCGGTAGTCGTATAGACGGCCCGGCTGCCGCCCCGATTATCACGCATATTGAGCATTAATACGCCCGGCTTGACTTCCGCTACTTGCGACTCAGTCGTATTCGTGCGGGCATGATTGTGGATTTTCCATGTTTTCCCCCTGTCACGACTATACATTATGCCGGCGTTTGGGATACGATCTTGCCCAATGTACTGGATCGGAAAAACCAGTGTCCCGTCGGAGGTGGTGATACCTCGTCCGGGGCCTTGCAGCAGGAAATACCATTCCGGTCGTTTAACCTGTTCTGTCAGGTTGACAGGTGTCGACCAGTTTTTCCCGTCGTCTGTACTTTTGGCGATCACCAATTGGGCTGTCTCATTCTTACCCATGCCAGGATAGGAGCTCCACCAGGCCCGTTGGTTTCCCATGCCATGTGTCCAAGCAGCCATGATAAAAATCGTGTTAGTTTGTGTGTCTACCAGAATGGACGGATCACCGGCACCGTTCTGGGAAGCAGGTAATCCGCCTTCCTCGCCAAAGGCGATCGGAAGACGCATCTTTTCCCAGGTCCGTCCACCATCGGTGCTGCGGCTCAAGCCAATATCGATATGCTCTTGCAGGTCGACACTGCTGTTATATCGAACATCATAGACAGCGAGTAATGTTCCTTTATTGGTCGTGACCAGGCCTGGGATGCGGAAGGCCGCGGCCCCATCATCTCCCGCGTGACGTACGCCGACGGCCATTCTTTGCCTCATACCTTTGTCAGATAAGTCCTTGATGGGGATTGCTAGCCCATTCACTTTCGCCTGCGAGATCGAGGCACTTACGGTCGTGTGAAGCGAGGCAGAAGGTTTCATCTCCAGGCTAATCCAGAAAAAGTTCCGTCCGGGAAATAGTTTTTGCTCGGCGGTGAAGGTCATTTGATGGCTTACAGGGACGGTTTCCGCCTTGAGGATGGAATAGCTGGGATTCGCGGCAAGCGTCTTGCCGGGTGTATGGGCTGAGATATAGGTTACTGGAGCGAAGCGGTTTTTCCCGTAATCTTGTCGGGCTTCCGTTCCCGCGTAATAAAGCTTGACTGATTTTATTTCCCGTAAGGGCAGCTCCTCATTGAGATTGAGACTGATCTCATTAAGTGTCTGGCCTTCTGTAGCGTCCAGGCGCATCTGTAGCAGGACATTATCGTGCCGTTCCAACAGGATGGGAATGTTGGGCCGCTTTACGAACAGCGTGTCTGTCGCTCTTGCGGCAAAAAGAGTGCCCAATAAACAGATGGCACACAAGGCTATTCTGGTAATTACCGTAAAGACGGGATGGCATAAGGCGTTTTTTCCTGAGTTTGTTTTCATAATACTTCTGCTTTTTCTGGTATGACTCTTCCGCGAAGATAATTTATTTCTGGAAAAGAATAGCGTGTATATGGCGAAGAAAAAAGTCACAAGGGCAGGAAACCGGTTGGTTAATTCCCGGTTCCGCCCATGTTATTTGGCGTTACCATTTGATGGTTTTGGTAGGTACAATATCCCGTTTACTGGATATTGACCCTCAATGGGCCAGCTACAGAGTTAAATAATAAGTCGCCATTCTCGAGATACTGGATGATGGCATAGGCGCCATTTCCCCTGTTGGTATCCCCAAAAATGACACGGTGTGTGGTTGCGCCAGTATCCCAGTTAAGACCTGTGACCTCCCAACCGTCGGTCGTAGTGTATCCATTTACGAAAACCATATTGGATGCCCGGCTGACGCTTGGGATCATACTGATGGAGCTGATGTCAGGGCGTGCCCAAACGGATTCCCACTCATTGGTTTTGGTGTTCCATTGGAAGCGCTCGACACCCGTTGGTGAAGGTAAAAGTGGACCAACGGATAAGATACCAATGATCTTGTCAGGAAGAGGGCTTGTTATCTCATCTGAAATGTTGTTTACTACAAAAGCCCCGTAGCCGGCGACTACTACCGACTGTTCGGATTGAATCCACTGTTGTCCCTCAAGCCCACACGTCACTCCAATCTTTCCGGCGATGCGCGGATTCTCCGGGTCGATTGTTACGGCATCATCAGGGATCTCGTTTCGCCAGAAAGCGATCAGATCCATCTGTTGGGCACCATCCGTAATGACGACTAGCTTATCCTCATCATCACCGAATCCCATGAGGGTTGGTGTGGATCCTGTGCCATAACCCATTTTGATTGAGGGTACCGCCGGACCTCCCTCGTAGGTTGACGACCAAGCGCCGTCGGCCGTTTCCGTAGAAAGCTGACTGCCTGTCCAGACGATCTTTTGCATCAAACCTTCGCCATTAGGAGTTGTGCTATTGCTTGCCAGGTAAATCCCGTTGTTCTCATCAATAGATATGGAGTTGCTTAATGTCTGGTCCGCGGGAAGGGCATATTGGGCAACGACATTGCTCAATGTCCTGTCAACGATAGCGATACCGGAAGCGAATGTCGCGACAAGATAACCATCGTAAGTCATTGACAGGCCGACAAGAGTATTGATATTGCTGAAATAATTCTTCATGTCGATTTCCTTGTCGAGCGTAATGCCTTTTGACGGATCATTAGGGTCGGTCAGTTTGTAACGGATGATTCTTGACAAGGAATTGGTATACGCGTAATTGTCCTTATCGCAAAGAACGTAGTTTCCGCTGGCCATCGCTATTTGAGGTATTGAGCCCAAAATATCCTTGGCAACTTCGCTCAATTCGTTAACCGAATTATATTTGGCGATCAACTTTTCAAGATCTTCTTGCGATTTTGTGGAAACCGTTGGATAGGCGGCTTCGGCCACTTTCTCGAAACTGCCATTACCGATATAAATATAAGAGACACGGTCGCTGGCCATTCCCCACATATAGTCTGAGTTTGTCGAGGATAAGGTCATCAGGTTGACCGGTCCACTCCAGGTCATTGGGCATTTATCGATATCGACCTTGAATGTGCCTTCTTTTACGCTGTAAGGAAAGGCGTCTGTTTGTGCCGAATTAAAATGAGTGATACTGTAATGTTCGGCGGCAAGGTATGGATTCCTTTTGGGTACGTTTACCTCCGAGATCGGTTTGGGGGTATCGTTCTCAGAACTGGTTCCTGGTTCATCATTGTCGGAACAGGAAATGAGACATGCCAGGCCAAGAATCATCATCGGTTTAATCCCCATCCACTTTTTTAATAATTCCATATCCATAATTTTTTAAATGTTTAGTAAATGACGCGAAAGTATGGTTATGGATTGGTAAACAGCGGACAAAAAAGCAAAAACGATGGACAGATAATCAATTGTCCGCCTTTTTTGCCTCCCATATATTCCTTAGTTCACCCTCTTGATAGAGTTTCCGGGCACGGCTATATGAGCGTTGGGAACCGAAGCCGCTGTTGTCGGCGATCTCCTGTTGTTTGGCTTCGGGATGCTCGTTGGCGTAACGGATGGCCTGTTCCATACGAAGAACATTCAGATAGTTGTAGAATGAGATAAAGCGTTCCCTGAAGGTGATCGTGAGATAGGATCGATTGACATGAATCTTGCTTTCAAGCTCTGCTCTCGTAAGGTTGGGATCCATGAAGAGGTTTTCTCCTTCAACAACCTCTCGGATTTGTTTCTCGATCTTATCGAGCATGGCTTCGGGAAGTCCCGCTTGGTTATGCTTGGCGGATCTATTTTCTGGATCTTCCTCATTCATCGTTTCTGTTATTGCCTTGACTGCGGTTTGTCTCTTCTCGGTATTCTTGCCCGGTGTCCTTTGGGGGTGAAGGATGACAAGCAGGATCAAGAAGCCGGCGAGGCTGGCGGCGATCATGAAACATGCCAGCCAAAAACGGTTGTTGGCAAGGAATATGGTCCAGGCCACGGCGAGGAAAAAGATCGGGATAAGAATGATCGACGAGGCAAAATGTATTGGAAAATCATCTTCATTGGAAAATTCGTCGTGATTGTAGGTATAGATTTTCTTTCCCAACCGGAAAATGATCAGGCACAGGTAGGTTGCCAGCGACACAGAGATGATTCCGACAAGTGAAAGTATCATTTTTTGTTGTCCGGCAAGATGATTTCCTCCGGCGCAGGCGAATCCTGATAACAATAGGAGGAGGCCGATCGGTATCGCTCCAATAAGCAGGATCTGTCTTTTATTCTTCTTGTAATGGCCAAAAAAGAAACTTTGGAATGTCAGTATGCTGAAGGTGGGGATGTGGAGAAGGAAGAAACTACGGGCGCATAACCATGCGTCAGGACTGTAGGGGTGAAATAGGCAAGGTATCAGTAATCCCGCAGCCAAATAGTTAATTGTCACAATTCGCCGTGCGGGAAAAAGCTGGTCCGTATCCTCATTGAATGGTCTCCACAAATTGCACCAACGAATGGCTCCGCAGAAAAGGTAGGTCAATACCAGCGTGAAACATGCGGCCATGAAAAATAGATCTTCTCCTGTTGCAATCATGCGAATAGCTTTGAATGACGGCGCTAAATTACCTCTTTTTTTGATTAAGAGGAGTGATTGGCGGGCAGAAAATAGGGCATTCCACACACATACGTATGTACGAGGCGATACGTACGTACTTGTAAGGCGAAAGGAACGTACGTGTTGGGCGACATATACGGTCGCGTCGCCTCACACGTACGTATGTGCTCGTCATGCCTCTTTATCAGGGTGTAACCAGGCCACTTTTTGGACTGGTTGATGAGGTTGGCCGATAATATTGGCATAGAGATCCGGGCGGCGGGCTTCCCTGTAACGGTGGCCTCCGGCTTGAGTCAGTTTCTCTGGAACGAGGGTCGCGATGACATAATCATCACCCAGTTTGCGGCATTCGGCCAGGATATCGCCAAAGGGATCCAGGATCATCGAGCAACCATTTTTGATCTCGTTGTAATTCGATGATGTTGTTATCGTAGCAGATCAAGATACCACATTTCCAGCCCTTAATGTCAAATACGATGTATTGGTCGCCGGGTAGAACTCTTCACGGCTGAGTTCTTTAGCGAAGGTATAACCACAAACAGAGCATTCATGGAACGCGACAATATCCGCGCCATCAGCTGCTGCTCGCTCGCACATGCGGCGGATTACGGACAGGTTGTAAGCCTTGTCGTTGTCGTGCGTCTCAAATTGGACGGTCGCGACTTTAATGGGATTTAACATGAATAATATTTTAGATTAGATTAAGTCCCAAAGTTAGGGCTTCTTCTTGGATTTTCTAAATGGTGACGGATATTTTGTTACATTTGCTCTTGAATAAACCATTAAAATGTAAGATTATGTTAGTGACGACAACCAGTACCCTTGAGGGGCGGGAAATTGTGGATTATTTGGGAATCGTGTCGGGTGAGACCATTATTGGCGCGAACCTGTTTAAGGATTTTTTTGCCGGCATACGGGATATTGTTGGCGGACGTTCCGGATCTTATGAGGATGTGTTGCGTGAGGCGAAAGAGACGGCCTTGCGCGAGATGTCCGAGCAGGCAGAACGGATGGGTGCCAATGCCGTGATCGGGGTCGATCTCGATTATGAGACGGTAGGCAGCAGTGGCTCGATGCTGATGGTGACGGCGGCGGGCACGGCTGTGCGTTACAGATAACACAAATGGGTAAAAAATAACCCGCACCTCACGGGCGGGTTATCCCAATCAACCTAAAACTAAAACCTAAACCAATCTTTTTCCCTTTACTTAAAACCAATACTAACCTAATAGACTATTTAATATAAAAGATCAAATTTTTTCGAACTTATCATACGACGGCCAAGCACCCTCACGGCTACAAACAAATGCCGCTGTCTCGACCGCAGTCTTGTGCGCCTCTTTGAGCGACTTGCCTTTCAGCAGGGAGATGATTAAAGCTCCTGAGAAAGAATCGCCCGCACCGACCGTATCCTTGACTTCCACTTTCGGGGTCGGCAGGATGGAGTATTCCTCCTTTGTATAGATAGCGCTGTAATGAGCGCCGGCGGTGAGGACAAACAACCTGAGATTGTATTTCTCAAGGAACCATCTCGCCAACTCCTCTTCTGTGCCGCTTAATTCGAACATCCCTTTCAGGATCTCCAGCTCCTCATCGTTTACCTTGAGGGCATTCGCTAAATAGAGAGATTCCTCAATCAACTCCTTACTGTAATAATGTTGCCTCATATTAATGTCGAATAGGCGATAAGCCGAATCTGGTGCGAACGAGAGTATCGCCTGGATCGTCTCGCGGGATTGCTTCGAGCGTTGTGCCAACGATCCGAAACAAATAGCGTCTGCTTTTTCCGCCAAGTCGATCGCGTCCGCGGTGGGCGACAGGTGATCCCATGCGACTCGTTCCGTAATGACATATTCAGGTATGCCGTTCTCTAATTTGACCTGAACTGTACCTGTCGGGTAAGGCACTTTTTCTACTAAATATTGTATATGATTCTTGTCTAATTCCTCTAGGATCTCCTCGCCATATTTATCGTCGCCAACAGCACTGATGGCATATCCCTCGCCTCCGAGGTGCGACGCATGATAGACGAAATTAATAGGAGCGCCACCGGCTTTCTTGCCTGTGGGGAGTAGATCCCATAACAGTTCGCCAATACCTACAACAATCGGATTTCTTCTTTCTGTTTCCATGATACGTTGCTTTATCATCACACCGCGAAAATAGGGTAACCGTTGTTACGAGGCTATAACATTTGCTACATTCTTTATGATTTTAGTTACATTCAAGTAAGAAAATCAAGTTGTTGTAACGGTATGACAAGTCAGGTAACCAAATCGTAAGGATCAGGAGGCTACATATTCGGTCGGAGTGACCCCATAGGCCTGTTTGAAGCATTTGGTGAAATAGGCGGGCGAGGTAAAACCGGTTTGATAGGCGACCTCACTGACCGTATAGCGTTTTTCCCGCAACATGTCGGCGGCTCGTTTCAGCCGGTAATCGCGCAGGAAGTCGGTGGGGGAAACACCTAGAGCCCCTTTTACTTTACGATAAAGGTGCACCCTCGAGAGTCCGATCTGCTCGCTGACTTTCTCGATATTGAATTCCGGGTCTTGAAAGGATTCCTCGACCAACTTCATGAATTGGCGCATAAAGGCGGAATCGATATTCTCCGTAGGATTCTTTTGTGGCGTCTCCTCCGTGGTGGAAGGCAGGTTGAAATTCTTCATGAATTGTTCCCGTAGCCGCTCTCGTTCTTCCAACAGCTTGATGACACGCAGTTTGACCTCCTCAATCCGGAAAGGTTTTTGAATGTAGGCATCAGCTCCGCCACCGATACCGTAAAGACGTTGGGTATCGTCCGAGAGGGCAGTGAGGAGGATGACGGGAATATGACTGAACAGCAGGTCCGACTTCACGCGGCGGCAAAGCTCGAATCCGTTTATCTCTGGCATGAGCACATCGCTCAGCAGGAGGGCGATGTTTTCCACCTCATTCAGTTTCTCGAGGGCTTTAGCGCCATTTTCGGTAGCGATTACCTCAAAGTTCGCTGAGAGTTCGTTGACCAGGTATTCCCGAATATCGGAATCGTCTTCCGCAATCAGGATAGTATAGGGATAATGTTTTTCCAATGTTTGTCGTATGGTGCTGGTATCAAGTTTTTCGATGCCGCATGAGTATTCGGAAACATAAGTGTCAAAAACATTGGAGTCGTCGAAATGGCTCTTGCCATTCAGAAGATGAACCGTAAAGATGGTTTGGACGTTCGGTTTGCTTTCGACCTCAATCCGTCCGTGGTGCATGGCGACAAACTCACTTGCCAGATGCAGGCCGATACCTGTGCCTGAAGCCTGGTGGTCACTTTCGGTATAGAAACGTTCGAACACTTTCGACAATTTGTCGGGTGCGATGCCTTTCCCGTTATCAGTGACCGAAAGTAGTGTCTCGTTACCTCGTTCTTCCAGGGTAATACGAATCTTCCCTCCTTTAGGAGTGAACTTGAAAGCGTTTGAGAGGAGATTGGCCAACACCTTTTCCATCTTATCGGTATCCACCCAAAGGAGTTTGGACGTGAGTGCCGTCTCAAACGTAAAGTCGATGTGCTTGCCTCGGGCAAGCTGGTCGAAACAGGACTTGACTTCATGAATGAAGGGAACCATATCGATTTGACTGATTCTCAAGTCCATCTTATTGTTTTCGATCTTACGGAAATCCAGGAGTTGATTGATGACACGTCTCAATCGTTCGGCATTTTTGCGGATGATACGGATATCATCCGCAAAAGCGGAGCCGGGAGGCGCGTCTTGAGCCATCTTGTCAAGCGGTCCTAAGATTAATGTCAGCGGGGTCTTTACCTCGTGTGAGACATTGGTGAAGAAGCGCAGTTTTTGGGCCGTGACCTGTTCTATGCGATGATTGGCGATGGCCAGTTCCTCTTTTTGCGATTCCACCTGTTTCTTTTTCTCTCGGAGTTTACGCATGGTTTGCCGGATCTTGCGGTTAATATAAACCATGTAGATCGCTGAGAAGATTAAGGCTAACATCAACGTCAGGATGATTACCAATGAGTTTCGCAAAAAATGATATTCTTCGAGCAGTCGGGTGACCCGTCGTTGCTGGTAATCGATTTGTCGTTGGTACTCAACCATCTGGTTCATTTGAAGGTAGATCGTGCCTGCATTGGTTTGGTCAATCTGTGGAGAAGTGAGCGCATACTCTTTTTGGTAGTTTTCCCCTTCCAGGATGCGGGCGGCCACCTTGATGGCAATCCCTCCTCCTGTTGGATAGTAGAATGAGCCGGCCAGGTCGCCTCGGGCTACAGCTTCCAGTCCCAGTCCATCGCCAGGCAAGGCGTCGATACCAACGAATTTGATTCGTTTGGCCAGGAGTGAGTCTCGGTGCTCAATCGCTTGCCGGGCAGCGATGGCCATGACGTCGTTATGCGCGAAGACCGCCTCAATATCATCGATTTGCTCCAATTGAGCGATGGCTTCGGTTGTTTTCTTTTCGGACCATCCGCCATCGATCTGTGTCAGGCGGATATTGGGATGGATAGATGTCGCCTCTACAAACCCATCATGTCGCTCGATAGCCGATGAATAACTCTTGTCGCCCCAGATCTCGAGTATATGGGGAGCTTCCTCATTGCTTAGGAAACTGTTGATCAACGTACCGGCGGAACGTCCGGTTTCATAATTGTCGGCTCCGATGAAGGCTGAGTAATCCTCAGTGTTGAGCTTACGTTCAAGAATAATGGTCGGTATACCGGATCGATAGACCTCTGAGGCGACGGTTGAGATAGAATCCTCGTCTTTGGGAGATATGACGATCAGGTCCACCTTCTGCCGGGCCAGTTGCTTGATCTGTTTGATTTGTGTTTTTGAGCTTTGGTCCGCATCAAGAATCTGTATGCCAATACTGGGATAGTTGGCCGCCTCGACGTTGATGTCGGTCAGTAGGGACTGGCGCCATGCGTCGGTTGTCCCGCATAGGGAAACCCCGACAATATATTTAGGCTTTTCCTCGTTGTCTGAGCAGGCGGACAGGATGAGGAGGAGAAGCGACAGCAGCGTTATGGGGAGGCTATATCTCATTATATAAGTTATTTTTGGAATACTTTTGTGGATTTGATGATAATATCGTGTAAGGGCCGATCATTTTGATCGGTCTTAACGTTGGTCATTTTCTCCACGATATCTAGTCCTTCCACTACCTCGCCGAAAATGGTGACGGAGCCGTCGAGGTGGGGGACACCACCAATCGTACGGTAGATTTCACGCCGTTCTTCAGGGATGACGATCGGACCTAACTCCGCCAGCGTATCTTCTAAAAGGATAGAGGCCTGAATATGCAATTCGTCTTCCTTATCGGGCGAGGACAGGTCGGGGTTTTCTCGCTTGAGCCGATCTCGGAAGCGGAAATAAAGCCAGTTACGGCGGATCTCGTTCAGTCGGGCTTCTCGCTCGGCGAATTCCTCTTCCTTGAAGATATGGCCCTGTACGAAACAGAATTGTGTTCCTGCTGAGGCACGCTCGGGGTTTTTGGCGTCGATCTCTTTGGCGTCGATCAGGGCTCCTCGTTTGTTGAAGTAATGTGGCAGGATCTCGGCCGGGACGGTATAACCTCCGTCACCATCACCATAAAGGGCCCCGGGTTCATGGGCTTTACTGTTCGGATCGCCTCCTTGGGCTACGAACTCTTTGATAACCCGATGGAACAGGACACCTTCGTAGAAATCCGTTTGGCAAAGCTTGATGAAATTATCGCGATGAAGTGGGGTGTCGTCGTAAAGACGTACGGTGACATCGCCCATCGTCGTCTCTATTGTGACATAAACTGGCTTGCCCGGCTCCAGCGGCTTTTGGCCGCAACTGCAGAGAATAAGGCTTATAAAACCTATTATTAAACTGATCGTATGGATGTTTCTCATGATCTTTCTCCTTTCTTTTCCGCCCAGACGAGCATCTGGCAGTTCTTGCAATCGAACTGAAGTCGCAGGCGTGTCTCTTTATATATAAGGTAATAAGGTTCCCGGTAAGGTGAGTGCCCCTTCTGGTGAATGGGGCACCAACCCATGCTGTAACGTAGGCAATGTTTCGTGAACATGAGTGGTGCCTCTAGAGTGGGGGCCAACTCGAAAGCCGGATCGACCTGTTGGATGCCATGTTCCTCGTAAAACTGCCGTGCCTTGTTGTTGGCCACGTTGCCGAGGTAGGTCAGGCGCGTGATGCCGAATGTCACTCCGGTGCTTTCTTGCTGTTTTTCCTTCCAACGGACAATCTCTCGCTGGTAACGTATCCGTTTATCCGCCATTAGCCGTTCGACAGCCTCACGGCGCATCTCTGCCAATAGCGACGAGGGAACGAACCAGTTGTTGTCCATATTGATCTCGATCCGGTCTGCCCGGAAGGGTGTATCGCCCAGACGGGACAGTTGTGTCCGGATATTATCCGCTTGCGGGCGTCGGGCCATCTCCTTGGTGAAAGGCTTGGCGATGGTGACGCGGGCTCCTGTCTCATCCTCTAGTTCGAGCGTGAAACCGATGGGATACTCGCCGAAGAAGAGATTCAGTCCCAGTTCCCGTTTGGCGGAGGGCTTGGCCAATTGTCGCTCGAAGGCTTGGTCGAGGTTGCGATAGACAGCGGTTTTGGGCGCGATCGCTACTCGCTCAAGGGTATAGACCTTGTTCCCTTCCGCCCGGTTGATACGGAATCCCTCCAGCTCGCCACGACTGTTAAAGTAACTCAGACCGTCGCCGTTGTTCAATGGTTGGGTGGTGGCGATGGTCAGGACGTTGCCTTGTGCTTTCTTGATACGTCCGATTGGCTCACCCAAAGATTTGGGCGTATCGAACGCCGTGATATCTTTGTTTCGCCCATCCAGCAAAAAAGGGGTGAATCCGCGGTTGAAGCTTTTTGCCGGGGCCGGGGTAAAAGTATAGGCGCATTGTCCGGCGGAAGCTTGCCGGTATTCGGGGCGACGGGCGAGAATCTCGTCCAGTTTCTGCCGATACCAGGCGGTGATGTTCTTGACATAAGAGAGCTCTTTCAGTCGGCCCTCGATCTTGAGCGACGTTACGCCGGCATCGAGCAATGCCTCCAATCGGTCGCCCCGGTTCATGTCCTTGAGCGAGAGAAGATGCTTGCCTTGGGCGATCTCACGTCCGTCGGCATCAGCCAGCGTGTAGGGCAGGCGGCAGTATTGGGCACACTCGCCCCGGTTGGCGCTTCGGCCCGATAAGGCGGCGCTCAGGTAGCATTGCCCGCTGTAACTGACACAAAGGGCACCGTGTACGAAGACCTCGAGCGGTACATGGGTTGAGGCGGCGACCTGACGAATTTCCTCAAGTGTCAGTTCCCTGGCCAAGACTACTTGTGAGAAGCCCAGTGCCTCCAGTTGGCGGACCTTTTCTGGCGTCCGGTTGTCCATCTGTGTCGAGGCGTGAAGGGGGATAGGGGGCAGGTCCATGCGAAGGATGCCCATGTCTTGTACGATGAGGGCGTCGACCCCGGCCCGGTAGAGGGCATGGATCATCCGCTCGGCGTCGGCCAACTCATCATCCATCAGGATGGTGTTAAGCGTCACGTAGATTCGGGCACCATAGGGATGGGCGTAGTCGCACAGGCGCTGGATATCCTCCAGGCTGTTCCCCGCCGCCGCCCGGGCGCCAAAACGGGGGGCGCCGATGTAAACGGCGTCGGCGCCATGATTGATGGCCTCCACGCCGCACGTCAGGTCGCGAGCGGGCGCCAGGAGTTCGATGGGGCGGCTGTTGTTGCTCATTTCAGTTCCGCTAGATGTTGTATCTCCTTGATATCATATGGCGTCTCCTGATAGACGTAATAGTTGAGCCAGTTGGTGAAGAGCAGGTTCGCGTGGCCCCTCCAGCGAACAACAGGCCCTTGTGCCGGGTCGTCGTTGCGGTAATAGTTGCGCGGCATGGCGATCGGCAGCCCTTTGCTGAGATCACGCATGTATTCGTCGTTGAGCGTGTAAGGTGAGTACTCGGAGTGGCCAGTGATGAAAAACTCGCGGCCGCCACGGGCCATGACCATGTAAACGCCCGACTCCTCGCTCTCGGAGAGGATCGTCAGGGCGGGTACTTTCAATATGTCGTCGCGACGCACCTCGGTATGCCGGCTGTGTGGCACGTAAAACTCATCGTCAAATCCTCGGAAGATCGGCGTGAAAGGCTCGCGAAGTATATGGCGGAAAATACCGAACATCTTTGCCGGCAGGTCGTATTTGGGGATGCCATAGAAGTGATAGAGTCCTGCTTGTGCCGCCCAGCAGATATAGAGTGTTGAGGTCACGTGTGTTCTTGCCCAGTCAAAAATCCCGGTGATCTCATTCCAATAGGAGACCGCCTCGAAGGGCATCTGCTCGACAGGGGCGCCTGTGACAATCATGCCATCGTAATAGTCGTCGACGATCGAGTCGAAGTCTTTGTAGAACTCGCGCATGTGCTCGATGGGCGTATTCTTCGGGGTATGCCCTTTGATCTTGAGGAACTCCAGCTCTACCTGTAGCGGGGTGTTGCTCAGGAGACGCACCAGGTCGGTTTCTGTCGTGATCTTCAGGGGCATCAGGTTGAGGACGATCACCCGCAGCGGGCGGATGTCTTGCGCCCGGGCGCGGAGGTGGTCCATCACGAAGATGTGCTCCTTTTTCAGCAACTCGATGGCCGGCAGGTTTTTTTGTAAATTTAATGGCATCTTTTTTCGTCTGTTTTAAGATTGATTGATGCGCAAAGATAATAAAATAATCGGTAGGTTTACCCCTGTGACAAGTCTCGTCAAGGCGTATTGTGGATGGATTCGCCCTGCGAAAGCCCCAGCGCACTCCGCTGAAGGAAGATTCGCCCCGCGCAAGCCTCAGCGCACTTCGCTGAGGCTTGCGCGCTAGGGCTTGGCTTTAGGATTGGTCCGCGTTGGCCGTATCGTTCTCGCCATAGCCTCCTCCAAGAGCCTTATAGAGGGAGACAATGGAGAGCAGCTCGTTAAGAACGGCATCGTTGAGTCCGATCTGGGCATCCAGCAGACCACGCTGGGCATCGAGCACATCCATATAACTCGTTACACCGTTGATGTATTGTAGCTGTGCCAGTTCCAGATAGTTGCGGGCCGACGACTCGAGTTTTTCCATGGAGGCGCGAACCTCTTTTACCTTGCGGACGGTGATAATGGCGTTGTTCACCTCCTTGAAGGCGCCGAGTACGCTCTTTTGGTACTGCAGCACCTCTTGCTCATAACGGGCTTGAGCCGCTTTCAGGTTGGCCCGGTTCTTGACGAGGCCGACAAGAGGTTGTGTCAATCCTCCGATGATATTCCATGCGCCACTCTTCAGCAGGTTCGATACCTCATTGCTCTCGAAGCCCAGATCGCCCGTCAGGGTTATCTTTGGGAACATATTGGCCTTAGCCATGCCGACCCGGGCGTTGGCCGCCTGAAGGGTCAGCTCCGCCTGGCGCATGTCGGGACGTCGCTCGAGCAGGGTCGAGGGCAGTCCGACCGGCAATGTCTCGGGCAAATGCTGGTTGCCCAGGTCCGCGCCACGAGGAATCTCGCCTGTATATTCACCCAACAGCATGGAGAGGTCGCTTTCCTTGATCTTGATCTGTCGCTCAAGGTTCGGGATAAGGGTCTCCGTGCGGGCCATTTCCACCTGTGCCTGGTTGTAGGCGGTCTCGGGTGTCAATCCACCCTCGTAACGCAGCTTGGCGAGGCGAACGCCCTCACGCCGGGCAGTCAGGGTCTGTTGCACGATCGAGAGCTCGCGGTCGAGGGCACGTAACTGATAATAGTTGGTAGCCACTTCGGCGACGATAGTCATTTGGAGGGCACGGACATTCTCCACCGAGGCGAAATACTCGGCGATAGCCGCCTCGTTGGCCCAGCGCAAGCGGCCCCAAAGGTCGAGCTCCCACGAGTAGACGAGCTTGGCGCCATGCTCAGGGTCTGGCTTGGGGTCATTACCGCCATAGTTCAGTTGCTCTTTTCCGAAGTAGACATTCGCCTTGACGTCGGGGAAGAGATCTGCGAAAGAGATCCGCCGGGCGGCCATCATCTCCTTGAGGCGTGCCGCGGCAATATTCACGTCTTTATTGTTCTCGAGCGCCTTATGGATTAATTGGCGCAGCGTCTCGTCCTCATAGAGGCTTTCCCAGGGGATGTCGGCTACCGACGAGCTGTCGCCTTCGGTTGTCGCCTCGATCCGGTCGGGCAGGTTCAGCTCGGGGCGTGCGTAGCGTTTGCCTACCTTACAGGAGGCGAGCAGGCAGAGCGCCGCCGAGATGATCGCGATATGTTGAAGTTGTCTGTTCATTTTGTTATGATCTATGCTCCGTTAAACGTTTCTTGACTTTCGAGAGGATAACCGCTTTCTTCTCCTCCAGTTTCTCTTCGAGGGTCACCGGGATTCGTGCCTTACCCTTTACCTTATATATAAGGACAAAGAAGAAAGGAACCATGACGATACCGATCGTGATGGCCACCAACATACCGAAGAAGACACCGGTTCCGATGCTGTGGCGTGATGCCGATCCGGGTCCGGAAGCGAGTACCAGCGGCAGCATACCCAACACGAAGGCCAACGAGGTCATCAAGATGGGGCGGAAACGCAATTGCGCCGCGTGGATAGCCGCTCTTGTCACCTCTATACCGTTGTCCACCTGGATCTTGGCGAACTCTACGATAAGGATGGCGTTCTTGGCCGCCAATCCGATCAGGGTCACAAGACCGATCTGGAAGTAGACATCGTTCTCCAGACCTGTCGCCCAGATGCCGAGGTATGCGCCCAGCGCTGCGATCGGCAAGGAGAGGAGGACGGCGATCGGCACGATCCAGCTCTCATATTGGGCTGCCAGGAAGAGGAAGACGAAGAGGAACACCAGGAAGAGGACGAACCCGGTCTGTCCGCCGGCCTGCTTCTCCTGGTAGGAGAGTCCGCTCCATTCCAGGCCAATGTTATCGGGCAGGTGCTCTTGGGCGATTCGCTCCATCGCCGCCATTGCCTCACCGGTACTGTAACCCTGTGCGGCTACCGCGTTGATCGAGGCGGTCGAGAACATATTGAAACGTTTGATCGTACCTGGACCGGTTGTGTATTGCACCTCACCCAGTGCTGTCAATGGAACCATCGCCCCATTCTTGGCACGGACGAAGAACAGATCCAGGTTGTCTTTTGTCCCACGATACGAGGCATCCGCCTGGATATAGACACGGTAGATACGGTTGAACATATTGAAGTCGTTCACGTAGACCGATCCGAGGTAAGCCTTCATGGTCGCGAAGATGTCCGACAAGGGGATACCCAGGAACTTGGCGTTATCACGCTTTACGTCGAAGTAAAGCTGCGGAATCTCGCTTTGCAAGGCGGATGAGACACCCTCCAGCTCCGGCGCTTGTGAGGCATAATAGAGGAAGGTATCGGTTGCGGCGATCAGGTTTTCCCATGTCGCATCGCCACGTGCCTCCAATTGCATCTCAAGGCCACCGCTTTCACCCAAACCAGGGATTACAGGCGGGCGGGTTACATAAGCTTTCGCCTCGGGGTAATAGTAGAATTCGTCACGAGCGTCGTTCATGACATCCTCTACGCCCATGCCTCCCGACTTACGTTCTTCCCATGGCTTCAGGATAACGGTCAGGGTCGAGCGGCCCTGGTTCGTTCCCACGCGCGGGCTGCTACCGGTCAGGTTCTGCACATAGGCGACGGCCGGATGGTTGTTCAGGTAGGCGATCGCCCGGTCAGTTACCTCGCGGGTTCTCTCAAGGGTCGTACCTTCCGGCATCTCCAGTTCGACAGTGAAGAAGCCTTGGTCCTCCTCAGGGATAAAGCTGGTTGGCAATACCCGGTTGAGGACGAAGATGAAGACCAGTACCATACCGAATCCTGCCAATACCCGGCGGGGATGGGCAAAGACTCTTTTCAGGATACCCGTATATTTCAGGTTTCCTTTGGCCAGCCAGAAGTTGATCTTCCGGAAGATAATATGTTTCTTCTTATGCGAGGGGCGCAGCAGGATGGCGCACATCGCGGGACTCAGTGTCAGGGCCACGACGGTCGAGAGCAAAACGGAAACGACGATCGTCACCGAGAACTGCCGGTACAATTGGCCTGTGATACCACCCAGGAAGCTTACCGGCACGAATACGGCGGTCAATACCATTGAAGTCGCGATCAACGCGCCCGCCAGCTCCTTCATCGCCTTGTGGGTCGCTTCTCGGGGTGAGAGGCGTTCCTCGGCCATGATACGCTCAACGTTCTCGACCACGACAATGGCGTCATCCACCACGATACCGATCGCGAGGATCAGTCCGAGGAGGGTCAGCATGTTCAGCGAGAAGCCGAAGATCAACATGAATCCGAAGGTACCAATCAACGAGATGGGCACGGCGATGGTCGGGATCATGGCGGCCCGCCAGTTCTGCAAGGAGAGGAAGACCACCAGGATGACGAGGAACAAGGCCTCGAAAAGGGTCTTGTAGACTTCGTGTACCGATTGTGAGATATATTCGGTCTGGTCGAAAGGGAAATTGTATTCCATACCTTCGGGGAAGTTCTTGCTCAATTCCGCGACCGCCTCCTTGACACGAGTCGCAACCTCGAGTGCGTTGGCGCCCGGCAACATGTAGATACCCAGGATAGCGGCATTCTTGCCGTTGATTCCACTCTCAGTCGCATAGGAAGAGGCCTCGAGCGATACTCTAGCGACATCCTTCATACGTACGAGGGAGCCATCCGCCTTCGCACGGATAACGATATTCTCGAACTCCTCGACACTTGAGAGTCGGCCTGGAGCGGTGATCGGCAGGTTCACGTCGACATCGATGATCGGTTGTTTACCCAATTCACCGGCAGCGGACTCACGGTTCTGGTCTTTCAAGGCATCCTGCAAGTCCTGAACGGTAAGGCCCATGTTGGCCAAGCGATCGGGGTAGACCCAGATCTGCATACCATAATAACGGCTACCGATATTGGAAACACGGCCGACACCAGGGATACGGCGAAGCACGTCGAGGACATTGATTGTCGCGAAGTTACTGAGGTAGATCTCATCGAACTTCGGATCATCAGACATCAAGGTCAACGACATCAACTGGCTGGGGGCCTGTTTCTCAATGGTAATACCATTTTGGATCACCTCAGCCGGCAATCGGCTCTCGGCCAGTTTCACACGGTTCTGGATCTCGACAGCGGCCAAATCCGGATCAGCGGAGACGTCAAAAGTCACGGTAATATTCAAGTTTCCGGAGTTTGAACTGCTGCTCTGCATGTAGATCATGCCCGGCGTACCGTTCAGCTCCTGCTCGATCGGCGTAGCTACCGCTTGTGAGACTGTCAGGGCACTGGCGCCAGGGTAGGAGGCGCTGACCTTAACGACGGGAGGCGTGATTTGTGGGTATTGGTCGATCGGCAACATGACGAGGCCGATGATACCCACAATGACAATCAGGACCGAAAGAACGGTCGAGAAGACGGGGCGGTCAATGAAAAATCCGGGTGTCATGCCTCTTCCTCCTCTCTTAATGCCTGGATAGCCTTGTCATCATTCGATTGGATCGCATGGACGCTAACACCTGGGGTCAACTTGTGGTAGCCTTCGATCACGACCTGCTCGTTCTCGCCCAGACCGCGTTCGATCACCACCTTGTTGCCTACTTCCGGGCCGAGCTGGACAAAACGTTTCTCGGCTACGCCATCCCGACGGATGATGTAGATGAAGGCACCACCCTTCTCAATAGAGAGGGCCTTGCGAGGAACAACGATAGAACGCTCACGGACATCAAGCAATAATTTCACTTTCGTATATTGTCCTGGTAATAATTTCAGGTTGGGGTTGGGCAACTCCGCACGTACCGTAAAGGTTCCAGTCTTGGGATCCACGGATGGGTCGGCAAAGTCGACGATACCCTTGATGGGATATTCCGTATCATCAGCCAGGGTGACGGTAACGGTCGGTTGCCATGAACGGCTGGAGTCACGTTCGCCGAAACGGACGTTACGACGTTCGGCACGCAGGTAGTCGAGCGCGGTCATATTGAAGTCGACCTGTACCGTATCGCTCTTCACGACTGCGGCCAGTTTTGAGTTGACGCCAGGTCCTACCAATGCGCCAATATCTACGAAACGTTCACTGATCTTTCCGGAAAGGGGTGATGTGACGATCGTGTAGCTCAGTTCCATCTCGGCCTCGTCGAGGTCTGCCTTGTTCATGGCGATATCCGCCTCAGCGTCCTCAAGAGCGGCGATAGCGTTATCCAGGTCCAATTGGCTGGCGGCGTGTTGCTCATAAAGAGGAGTCAGACGCTCCACGTCACGTTTCGCCTTGGCGGCTTGGGCCTGACTCTTTTTCAGGCGTGCTTTTGCCTTTTCGACACGTGCTTTATATTGGGCGGAGTTGATGATAAACAGGGGCTCGTTCTGCTTGACCTGTTTTCCCTCCTCGAACAGCATCTTTTCCAGGAATCCCTCTACACGGGCGTGGATCTCGACAAAACTGGAGGCGCGGATACTTCCGACATACTCGCCAAAGATTTTGACATCCTCCTTTGAAGGTTTCTCTACAATCACGATGGGGAGTTTCGGCTCTTCTTTACGGTTACATCCCGCCAGGATGAACAGAAAAGCCAACAAGACGATTTGCGCTTTAACCATACTCTTGCTAAACATTCTTTTCTATATAAATTACTAATGCTACATTTAACCCTCTCTTTCAAGAAATAATCGTTCCATCCCGTTTATTCCGCCTCAAAATTAACTCACATTCACCATAAATGGCTAGAGGAGCCCTAAAATTAACTTTTTCTTTGGAATAATCCAAGCGTGACCGTGGAATAAATCCACAGTATGGGGGTGGAAAATCCCCACACATTTACACGCTTTCCCCAAAAGTGGAGGTAAAAAACACGGACGGCACGAAATGCGCGGTAAGGGATGATTTAACCTTCCCATGCGTGTCTCGTGTCGTCCGTGTATCAGATTAAAATTTAGTTGCCTCATTCAGTCGCCAAGGCTTTCCATAAAGGATCATTGGGAACTGGGGCGACAATGGTGATCTCCTGTTTTGAGACCGGATGCGTAAAAGCGGCGCTCCGGGCATGAAGGCTGATGCCCCCATCCTTGTTGGATCGCTCGAAACCATATTTCAGGTCTCCCTTAATAGGACATCCCATCTTGGCCAACTGGCAACGGATTTGATGGTGTCTTCCCGTTTTCAGGTCGATCTCGAGCAGGAAATAGTTTTCAGATCGGGCGATCAACTTATAGTGCAGGATCGCCTTTTTGGAATTGGGCTGTTCCGTATCGTAAGCGTAACTTTTGTTTTGCTTCTCATTGCGGACCAGCCAGTGGGTCAATTCGCCCTCCGGTTTCGAAGGACAACGTTTGACGATGGCCCAATAGGTTTTCTTGATGGCACCGGTCCTGAACATGTCGTTCAGGCGAGCCAAAGCCTTACTGGTCTTGGCGAAGAGGACGATGCCGCTGACGGGGCGGTCTAACCGGTGTGTAACGCCAACGAAAACATTGCCGGGCTTATTATACTTCTCCTTCAACCAGATTTTCAAGGATTCGGACAGGGGTTGGTCCCCTGTCTTATCTCCCTGTACGATCTCGCCGCAGCTTTTGTTGACTGCGATGAGGTGATTATCTTCGTAAATGACTTCCATATTACATGTTCATGCCGCCATCCACCTGGATCACTTGGCCGGAAACATATGACGACAAGTCTGAAGCCAGGAATGTCGCGACATTAGCGACATCTTCCGGCGTACCGCCACGGCGCAAAGGAATTTTCTTGCACCACTCCTGGCGAACCTCCTCAGAGAGTTGAGCGGTCATGTCGGTGATGATGAAGCCCGGTGCGATCGCGTTGGCACGGATACCTCTTGAACCCAACTCCTGAGCGATTGATTTAGCCAAGCCGATCATACCAGCTTTGGAAGCGGAGTAGTTGGCTTGTCCAGCGTTACCGTGTACGCCAACGACAGATGCCATATTGATGATGTTACCAGAACGTTGCTTCATCATGATCGGAGTGCAGGCATGGATGAAGTTGAATGCGGATTTAAGGTTGACGTTCAATACGGCATCCCATTGTCCCTCGCTCATGCGCATCATCAGGCCGTCTTTTGTGATGCCGGCATTGTTAACAAGGATATCCACCCGTCCGAAATCTTTGACGATCTCAGCGACAACGTTGTGTGTCTCCTCAAAATTAGCGGCATTAGAGGCATAACCTTTAGCCTTGACACCCAGGGCTTCGATCTCTGCCTGTGTAGCCAGGCCCTTCTCGTCAATCACCAAGTCTGTGAAGGCGATGTTGGCGCCCTCTGCGGCGAACTTCAAGGCGATCGCCTTGCCAATACCACGAGCGGCACCCGTAATAATGGCTACCTTTCCATTTAATAATCCCATAATCTTGTTTAATATTTTAAGATGTTGTTTGTTAGTATTTGATTAAACATGCTCCGGCCGAGTAGCCTCCACCGAAGACCGTGATACAGATCAGGTCTCCCTTCTTGAAGCGGGCGTCGTTTTGCGCGTAAACCAAGGCTGAACTGACGGAGCCGGTATTGCCCAATTCCTCGATATTATGCAGGAATTTCTCCTCCGGCAAGTTCAGCTGTTTGCTGATGTTCATCATGATGCGCAAATTGGCTTGGTGGCCGATGAAATAACTCAGGTCGTTGATGGAGTAACCATTCTTTTCCAAAAGATGGATCGCGTTTTTCGGCATGTAGGTGCAGGCCTGAACGAAGACGTCACGTCCTTCCGGCATGTCGATACCGCCATCCCTCGGGCGCAGGTGTACGCCATCAGGACCTTTTCCAACGCATGCGAGAGCCTGGGTCATGATCTCCACGATCTCAGCGTCATGATCTGTTACTCGTTCTTTAGAGATGAAGTAGGCCGCGGCAGCGTCACCCCACAAATGGCCCGCTTTCGGGTCTGTCTCGTTCCAGTAGGCAGAGTTCTTGTCTGCCGAGATAATCAGGGCCTTGGTCGCCTTGCCCATCGCGAAATAACCTTCAACAACCTCCAGGGCATTGACGAATGAGGAGCAGGCAGATGACAGGTACAGCGCTTTCGCTTCCTGGATCTGGAACTCCCGTTGCGCCACATGGGCAGCGGTCGCTACGGTATCGTACGGGGAATAAGACGCGGCGACGATCAAGTCTATTTCCTTGATGTCGTATGGCAACTTGGGTAACGCATTTCGTATCGCTTCCAAACCCATCGTGTTGATATTCTCATCCGGTCTAGCCTTTGAACGGGTTTTAATACCTGTTCTTTGCTCGATCCATTCGCTTGTCAGCCCGTTTAATTCAAAAAAATGTTGGTTAGGCACCCGCTCTTCGGGTACATAAAATCCTGTTGCGTTAATATACATTCTCAGGTCGCTTTATTTTAATTCCGTTAAAAATTAAATTCATCACGTTGTCACGTCGTTTGAGCCTTTGGGTGATATTATCGCCCATGACGCCCCGGATGTAGGGGACTTCCAATCCTTTGAGGGCATAATGCAAGACTGAGGCTGTGATGAGTGTGTCCGGTACAAGGAAAATTCCCTCCTTCACGCCATCGTCTAATATACCTTTGATAATCTCCACCTCCTTGAGGTCAAACTCTTTTCTGACCTTTTCCACACGCCAGATGTCCCGAAAAAAGGTTGCCCGGAGCGTCCCATTCCGGAAGACAAGCGCCTTGATCGCATCTAAACGTGTATAAATTAAGGTCGTGAGTTTTTCATCTGCTGGCAAGTGTTTGCCCGCTACGTCGATCAGCATTTGGTGAAGCTGGTTCAGTTCCGATTCGACGACTGCCAGGTAGATCTCATTTTTACTCTTGAAATAGGTATAGAGTGTGCGCCGTCCTTTTTTGGAGGCTTGAGCAATGTCGTTCATAGTCGTGTTGTCCACTCCCATGCGGGCAAACAGTTGCCTCGCCACATCCACCAACATATCCCTCGTTTTTGAAGCAGTCACCGACATCTCATTGCACATTTTAATTCAAATTGCGCACAAAGTACTTAAAAAAGATTCTATTATACAAGCGGAGAATAAAAAAGTTGCGCAAAGATTTGTTTTTTGAAAAATAAGTCTTACCTTTGCAGTCGAATCAGTAATGGTTATAGAAGTACATCGCGGAGTGGAGCAGTGGTAGCTCGTTGGGCTCATAACCCAAAGGTCGTAAGTTCGAATCTTGCCTCCGCAACTCATTAAGTCATATCTAAGCAAAGCTGGATATGACTTTTTTTATGTTTAATCATTTGAAATGTTAGATTTAATGAGGAAGTTAAATTGGTTATTGGTTGTGTTCTTCTCTTGCCTGATGTCACAGTTTTTCATGAGTTGTGATAGTGAGGAGAGTGGTGAGTATGTTTATGTGTTTGAGATCACAAGCCCTAGTGGCGTAGTTGCGATGGATTTTACAATGAAGTATGAAAGTGTCTTGGAGGAATACATCGTTAAGTGTGGTGGTACGAAATATATGAGTGGCTACAAGTTTGTTGGCGAGGAAAGTGAATGTAAGTTCAAAGCGACATCGGCAGTCCAGTCGTTTATGACTTTTATGGAGTCTGACGAGGGCGTAGGGCAGGGAAGCCTGTATGCTGAAAATGAGGTGAAGGTCCGTGTTTTGGGATCTACCAGCTCTCCGGACTCACCCGAGAACTTGATTTATGAGCAAACTTTGAAATAAGTAAGATCGTTTTGAGAGAGGGGGAGCATCAGCTCCCCCTTTGTTGCAAATTATATTTCGATCTCGATCATTTCTCCATAAGAGGGGACCTGCTTAAAGGCTTCCACCAAGTCATATTCTCCTATGTAAACCCGTGCGCAGGTCAGGATGCCGCCATGAGCGAAAAGGCAGGCGCTCCGCAATCCGCTTTGTCGCACCTCGTCCAGGAAATGGCTGACACGCTGGTATTGATCCTCTAGTGATTCGCCACCCGGTGTCGCTACCTTTTGCCAATCCATAAACCACGCTTCCGACCTTGGATCGTTCGATATCTCGTCCCAGCTTTTCATTTCCCACTCTCCGAAATTTATCTCTTTTAACCGATCGTCACGGATCGCGTCGGGATATCCGCAGTAGTCCGCCAACCGGGTACAACGGCTCAGTGGACTGGTCCAAACCCGTTCTATGTTAATGCCCTCCAGACGCTGCTTGACGGTTGCCGCCTCGATCTCGAATGTCTCTTTCAAGGGGACATCCGTTTGTCCGTACGCGAATCCTGCGGGAACCGCGACCGAGGTGTGTCGAATTAAGTAAAGTTTCATATTCCTAGAACTTTAAAGTGTAAATAATCAGGATGCCCAAATAGAAACTCAATTCACAGAGCAGGAATGTCGCTCCACAGCAGTCGCCCGTATAGCCTTGCAATCTTTTTTTCATCAGGTTGGTCAGGGCATACCAGCAAAGTGGTGGGCAGAGACAAGCCAGCAGGTAGATGGGTTTGGGGAGCCAGAGCAAGGGCAGGAGCCCCGTGACAGCGCAAATCATCACTTCCCTAGGGCTCATCCGGCTATAGACCGTCTTATTTTTGGCCTCCTCTTCCTTCCGGGCGTAAGGCAACCGGTTGATGATCATTCCAGATACCGCTTTTGAATAGGGATCGCCGGCCAGGATCACGCTACCCGCCAAGGCAATCGGCAGCTCACTCAGTGATAGGTAGAGCAGTCCGAAGTAACCGATCAATCCGATAACGCCGTAACTGCCTATGTGTGAGTCCTTCATGATGACGAGGATACGCTCTCGTGTGGTACCTCCACCAAACCCGTCGAAGAAGTCAGCCAAGCCATCCTCATGCAGGCAGCCGGTGACGAGCAGTCTTGCCGCTATCGCCAATAAGATCGCCACTGAGGGAGGAAAGCAGATGTTGGCGACATAAAGTGTCAGGGCCATACAACCGGCGGTCATCCATCCGGCAATGGGCCAATAGCTCACGATATTTTTGAAATAGGCCGCCGGCACCTCGCCCAGCTTCCAGAATGGGAGCCGGGTGAAAAAGATCAGGGCCGCTAATATCCGGAGCATGGCATCAGAAATATTTGGTGATCGACGCCTGTTTGAAAGAGTGCATCTCATTGATCATCCGGATAGCCGAGTCGAGAATGGGATAGGCGCAGACAGCACCGCTTCCCTCGCCAAGACGCAGGCCAAGGCTCAACAGGGGTTTAGCGCCGAGGTAATCGAGCACTCGCTTGTGTCCAGCCTCATCACCACAGTGGCCAAAGACACAATATTCCAACATTTCCGGGTAGAGTTTAGAGGCCAACAATACGCAGTTGGTCATGATAAAGCCATCCACCAGTATAATCATCTTCAGCTCGGCGGCACGCAACATGCCGCCAACAGCCATTACCATCTCATAACCACCGAAATAGCGGGCTACGTCGAGCGGGCTTCGGTCGCCCTTGTAATTGTCGAGCGCCTGTTTCAGTACCTCATATTTATGCTTGATTCCGGCGCTGTCGAGGCCGCTTCCGGCGCCAACGCAATCGATCAGGGGAATACCAGTCAGGCAGGTCATCCACATGCTTGAGGTCGCGGTATTGGCGATACCCATCTCGCCGAAGCTGACGACATTGCAACCTTCATGATAACAATCACTTACGATGTCGGCTCCGTATTGGAATGCCAGTTCCAGCTCCTCTTCGGTCATGGCCGCCTCGTGGAGGTAGTTACGGGTTCCTTTTCGTATCTTGCGGTCGATCAGCTCAGGAATAGGAGGGAAGTCATAATCCACGCCGCCATCCACGATCTTGATGTCGAATCCATGTTGACGGGCAAGGAAGCAAATACCCGCACCGCCATTCAAGAAATTATAGATTACCTGTCGGGTAATCTCCTTCGGCGACTTGCTGATGTTCTCGTCGGCGATACCATGGTCGGCCGCATAAATCACGTTGACCGGATGGCGCAGTGATGGTTCCAATGTTTGTTGAATCAATCCTACTTGCAAGGCCAGTTCCTCCAGTTGTCCCAATGAACCTTTTGGTTTGGTCAGGTTCTCGATTTTGTCTCTCAAGGCCGGTTCGATCGTGCGGTCCGGCCTTACGATATTGAATTGCATAAGTTTATATGTTTTTAGTTTAAATCCCTTAAAGATGCACAAAAGTAACGATTTGTATGGAGATAAGGAAGGGGTTGGGGTAAAAGGAAAACAGAGGACTTTAGTTCAGCCGGATTTGTAATTCTAAGATTACAATCTGCCTGAACTAAAGAGCGTAAATCCGGCTTCTATTTCACTTTCATCGGGATACCACTGACCATCAGGATGACCTCGTCGGCTTTTGAGGCGATGTATTGGTTGAGCCAGCCTTGCAAGTCGGTGAACCGTCGTTGGGTCTCGTCTGGTGAGACGCCACCCATGCCCAGCTCGTTGGTGACGAAGATCAGGTAGGCCTCCTGTTGGGCCAACAGGTCGAATTCCGCTTTCAGTTGCTCGAGCGACAGGGCTATGTCGCCTTTATTGTCGAAATAGAAATTGGTGGCCCACAAAGTCACGCAGTCGATCACCACGACCCGTCCCTGCAGGTCGTGATGGCCGATTGCCTTTTCCTCCTCAATATTGGTCCATTCCGGGCCACGATCCCGTTGGTGCCGTTTTACCCGCTCGCGGAACTCGTCGTCCCAGACTCTCGAGGTGGCCAGGTAAACCGGGTTGTCAGAGAGGGAGAGAGCCCGCTTTTGCGCGTAACCACTCTTGCCCGACCGTTGTCCGCCGGTTACCAATACGATCCGTCTGTTCTCAGCCATTGCGTCTGCGTTTGGCGGCTCTCAGGGCCTTGTTGATCGGATTGTTCTTGCTGGTCTTACGCAGGGCGGCCGATTTTGGGTTGGCGGCGATGCGCTGGATGATGGCGCCCCGGCTCAGCGATTTCTTGAATCGTGGGGTCATGGCCTCACGTAGCAGCTGCTCCTCGTCGAAGGTGAGGCGTTTCTTGGGATGGTCGCCCTCCTTCTCCTCCTTGCGCAGGGCGGCATATTTATTGTATTTTCCGAAATGTTCCCGTTTAAGGGCTTTTTTGCCCGGCTCGCCCCATGAACGGTGGGTCGCCTTTTTCAATTGGGCGTTCTCCTCTTGCGCCTTGGCACGTTGTTCCTCCTGGCGTTGGATGTATTTGACCACGCTAACCGGTTCGCCATCAACCTTGACCACATCTTTCGAGGTGATCTTTTGTCCGACTCTCGGCTTCTTGTTGTTCACCAATACTCGTCCGGACTTGATGAACTCGTCCGCTTCCCGTCGGGAGCAGATGCCGGCATCACTGATTAATTTATTTAAACGAATGTCCATCATATTCTGAAAATTATTTATGTGTTAATGTAAAAACAGGGTTGCAACGATGACCAATAGTCCCATCAGCAACTCAGCGTTGGTGTTGACCTGTATGGCCCGTCGCACGTCGTCGTTGGTGAAGGGGCGGTTGTTGGTGCCGATATAGGGCTTTTCCACCGGCTTCCCGAAGTAGTCGTGCGTCCCACCGAATTGGCAGTTGAGGATCGCCGCCAAAGCCGCTTCCGGATAACCGGAGTTTGGACTGAGGTGCGCCCGTCCGAAGCGCCAGACAAAATCCCGCTTGTCCCATGCGTGACCAACCAGCAGCATCAAGCAGGCGGTCAACCGGGCAGGCAGGTAGTTGGTTACGTCGTCGATCTTTGCCGCTGTCCGTCCAAAATCGATGTAGCGCTCATTCTTATAGCCGATCATCGAGTCGAGTGTATTGACCATCTTATAGGCCATCATGCCAGGCAGTCCCAACAAGGCGAACCAGAACATCGGAGCGATCACGCCATCACTCAGGTTCTCGGCCAGGGTCTCGAGCGCCGCTGCCCGGATCTCTTGTGGCGAAAGGTTGGAGGTATCCCTGCCAACGATTCGTGCTACCTGTCGGCGTCCATCCTCCGTGCTTCTCTCCACCGCGTCGAATACCGCCTTAACCTCGGTGACCAAGGTTTTTCCGGACAGGCAATAGAAGACACCGATCGCCGTGATCAGCGCGCCCACTTGCGGATGGAGCCAATAGGCCATTCCGACAAGCCCCCAAGTGACCAGAAATACCCCAGTGATCAGTCCGATCGCCAAAGCGGCCCCTTTTTGTCGCCGGTTTTCCCCTTGATTCCAGCGTTTCTCTCCCGTACTGATCAGCTTGCCAAACCAGACAATCGGGTGTGGCCATCCTTCCGGGTCGCCCAGCAACCGGTCCGCGATCCAGCCCCCGATAAAGGGAAATATCTTTAATGTATCAACTGTAACAAACCACATAACAATCCGCGAAGGTAAGCAGAATTTTTCACCTTTAGATGGCGTTGGCATTCTCATTTTGCCATTCGGCAGGATAAACAGCGCATTGTTATCTAAACATTGTTAACAATACTTTATACGCGGGTATTTTGATTAAATTTGCGCATTAGTATAATTAGAGATGTTTCAGGCATAATGTTTTGTGAAATCGAAATAGAACGATTCAGGGGTATAAGATACGCTTATGTAAAGGGTTTTAAACAGGTTAATCTCTTCTTTGGAAAGAATAATTGTGGTAAATCCTCCTTATTGGAGTCCCTGTTTTTAGTTAGTGGGTTATCGAATCCACTGCTTCCTATCAATGTAAATATTGTTCGGGGATATAGTAAGGCACGCCTGGATGATCTTCGATTAGATTTTTATAATTTAGATACTGTTCAACCAATTCATATTCAGACAAAAAATAAAGAAATACGAGATTTGAATATTCATTTGTTTGAGCAGAATCAGAATAACGTATCTCTAAATTCAGAAGACTCGAATATCCTTTCAAATGTTGAGGAGGAGTTGTATGGCCTGAAATTTGATTTTAGGATTAATGGAGAATCTTTTTCTTCTTTATTGCGTTTTAATTCAAGTGATTCTGGAAATGTTACCCGTGTTGTTGACAAGCATTACACTGAATCGTTGCGATGTACCTATTTGAGCCCTAAATATGATTTTAACGCGTCAATACAAGGTTTGCAAAATATTCTCCAGAATAAGGATGAGCATTTTATTGTGGAAGGTTTAAAATTGATAGAACCGCGTATTTTGGATTTTATTTTTACGGATAAAGAGATGCTGGTTGACATCGGTCTTACGAAGCGTATTCCTGTTAATATGATGGGAGATGGAGCGAGAAAAATAGTTTCTCTTCTGACCGCAATATATGATTGCAGAGACGGGGCCTTATTGATCGATGAGATAAGCAACGGTTTTCATCATTCCGTAATGTGCGATTTGTGGAAAGTCCTGATCAGTGCGGCCGTTAAGAATAATACGCAATTATTCATTACGACACATGATATTGACTCTATAAAAGGTTTGCGGGATGCGGCTCTGTATGATTTTAATGATAAGGTTGCCGCATTTAAATTATTGAAAACCAAAAATGATGAGTTGAAAGCTTTTCATTATTCATTGGAAAGTTTGGACTATTCTATTAATCAAGAGATAGAGATCAGGTGACATGAACAAGATTTTTATCGAGGCAAAAGATAAGAGGACCTCGGAATATCACTTCCTTAAGACGATTTTGAATTTGTTTTTCCCAGATAAAGAGGTTGATTTTATTTATATGGATGGAATTGGTAATTTGTTTAATGAAACCAATGTTAACCAAATGCTTCAATCTCAGATTGATGGGAATCAGGTCTTGGTGCTTGCTGACGCTGATACCAAAGCCAAAGGGTATGGCTATAAGAAACGTAAAGAAGAGATTGATTCCGGAATGTTAATTCATGGAGTATCTTTTTCATGTTTTATTTATCCTGATAACCAGAGTGATGGAGATATAGAGACCTTAATGGAATTTGCGGCTAGAAGAGATTTGCATCCTGTGTTTTTTGATTGTTTTGAGGATTATGAAAAATGTGTTTCTGGAGTGAAAGACTCGAATGGGCAAGCTATATATAATGTACCCAATTTAAAAGGAAAATTGCACACCTATATGAGTGCTCAAAAATTATCGGGTAGATTACGTAATAGGTTGGGGTCTGGAGATTGGCTATTTGATAATAGAAATTATTGGAATTTGGATGTTGTTGCTTTACGGCCTTTGAAGGATTTTTTAACGGAAAATCTAAAGTGACTTGTTGAAGCCGAATTGCGAGTTTGCTGGTATGGAATCTTTTTTCTTTTCCTTTTCCTTTTTCAAAAGAAATACCTATCTTCGCGACTGTTGAACTTGTGTAGAAATAGCTAATACTTGCTTAGAATGGAAAACAAGACAGCGCATCCTGTTTTATCAGTCAATGGGACTGATAACGGCGAAGCCCGCTCTAACCCCAAGTACTGGTATGCGGTTTATGTCCGCTTCCGTCACGAGAAGAGGGTGCGCGATGTGTTGGAGACCAATGAGATCGAGTGTTTCCTTCCTATTCAAGAAGAAATCCGTCAGTGGAGCGACCGAAAGAAGAAAGTGGAACGGGTCCTGATCCCGATGATGCTCTTCGTGCGTATTGAAGACAAGCAGCGCGTGACGGTACTTTCCAATCCCTCCGTATCCGGTTTCGTGCGTTTGAGGGGCGAGTCGAGACCCGCCCGTATCCCGGACGACCAGATGGAACGTTTCAAGTTCATGGTCGGTGCCGCCGATAGCGCTATCCAGTTTACGGACCAGCCCCTGACGCCGGGCGAGAAGGTCCGGGTCGTGCGTGGTCCCTTATGTGGCCTGGAGGGCGAGTTGACCGAGATCGATGGCGATACGGTGGTCTATGTCCGCCTCGATTGCCTGGGTTGCGCCAGCGTACGGATCGCGATGAATTCTGTTGAGAAAATTTCTGAAAAACATGGGAAATAAATGGCGTAAACGCCTGTTGCGGTTAGCGAACGTGAAATACTTTAACCGCTGGGTTATCTTTTGTCTGGACCTCGGGCTCTCCTTGGTCGCTACGGCTATCGGCGTCCTTGGTCTTTATAGCCTGGTCGGGATCCGTCTCAGCTATGTTGATTCGTCAAAGATTGTCCTCGCCTCCATTTTGGCGAGCTCGGTTTCGTTCTTGATCTTCAAGGCCTATAAGGGGGTGATCCGGCACTCTACGGTGCGGGGGCTTTGGCGTCTGGGCATGGTCGCCATTGTCAAAGCGATCCTCTTGTGGCTCATGGTCTTGCTGTTTGGCTTGGGACTCAGCCCCAAGGCCTGTTGGGTGGGCTTGACGGCCGACTGTATCCTGACGATTGTCCTGCTTGTCTCTTTCCGGGTCATGCTGTTGAACGCCTACAACCTGATTCTGGGGCAGGTGGGACGCCGCCAAAAGCGGGTACTGATCTATGGCACCGGCAGCGAGAGCGCCCTGTTGGCCACCTCTTCTTCCGCACGAATATTTTTGCAGACCTATAAGGTGATCGGCTTTGTCTCGTTCAATCCCCAACGGCATAATTATCAGCTGGCGGATCAGCCGGTCTATACCATCCGGAACAATAAGGACCTGATGGACCTGAATGTCCGTCTTCGGATTGATGGCGTGATCTTCCCGAGTGTCCGGACCGCCCAGGATGAGCGCGACCGCCTGGTGCGCTTTTGCGAGGAGGACAACCTGAGTACGCTCGTGGTGCCGGAGATCGAGGAGATGCGTGGCGGTGAGGTGCGCCGCTCCGTTCGTCCGATTCGCATTGAGGATCTTTTGGGGCGCGACGAGATCCGGATCAATCTCGACGAGATCGGCAACCTGTTGAGCGGAAAGACGATCCTGGTCACTGGCGCCGCCGGTAGCATCGGTAGTGAGATCTGTCGCCAGCTGGCCCATTTCCCGATCCACAAATTGATCTGTTTTGACTCCGCCGAGACGCCGATGCACAACCTGCGGCTTGAGTTGGAGGATAAATACAAGGATTTGAATTTCGTTCCGATCATTGGTGATGTGCGTAGCGACGACCGTCTTGATTACGTCTTCCGCAACTGGCATCCGCAGGTGGTCTTCCATGCCGCGGCCTACAAGCATGTGCCGTTGATGGAGGAGAACCCTTGCGAGGCGGTGCGTACCAACGTTTACGGTTCCCGTCTGTTGGCGGATTTCGCCGTGCGTTACGGCGTGGAGCGTTTCGTGATGATCTCTACAGACAAGGCGGTCAACCCCACCAACATCATGGGTTGCAGCAAGCGATTGGCGGAGATCTACGTGCAGAGCCTGAGCCTGGCCATCGCCAGGGGAGAGGTGAAGGGGACGACCAGGTTCATCACTACCCGTTTCGGTAACGTGCTGGGCAGTAACGGTTCCGTCATTCCCCGTTTCCGTGAGCAGATCGCCTCCGGTGGCCCGGTGACGGTGACCCACCCGGATATTATCCGTTTCTTCATGACCATTCCCGAGGCCTGCCGCCTGGTGTTGGAGGCCGGCACGATGGGCAATGGTGGCGAGATCTTCGTGTTCGATATGGGCGAGCCGGTCCGCATCGCCGACCTGGCCCGCCGGATGATCCAGCTCTCCGGGCTGAAGGAGGGCAAGGACATTGAGATCAAGTACACCGGCTTGCGTCCGGGCGAGAAGCTTTACGAGGAGGTATTGAGCAACAAGGAGAACACGAAGGAGACCCCGCACGAGAAGATCCGTGTCGCCTCTGTCCGTGAGTATGCCTACGGTGATGTCTGCCGCCACATCGACCGCCTGTCGGAATTGTCGAAAGCGGTCGATATCCTTCCGATGGTCCGCGAGATGAAGGCCTTCGTGCCCGAGTTCAAGAGCAAGAACTCGCAGTTTGAGGAGCTGGATGAGGAAAAATGAGGATTTGATTCTGAAAAATTCAACGGATTCTCGATGTTTCGCTATATTTGTATTGTTAAAAATTAGAATCATTATGGACACGACATTGTTAGGTATTCATTTGGATATTCCTCAATCCGATATGAGTTTTTTCATGGAACTGGTGAAAAAGATGGGATGGAAAGCGACTTTTGGTAAGAAGTTTGAGGGAGAGGCGAAAACATCAAGTGATGATGCGCTTGTTGATCAATTGTATGGTAGTGTTCACCTTCCTGTCGATTTTGATTATAAAAAAGAATTAGCGGAAGCAATAAACGCGAAGTACAAATGAAAGGCCGATTATTTCTGGTGTGTTTCGGCTCTTTCGTTCACAACTATTTACTATGTCTTGAGAAAAGGAAAAAGATCATCAGAGCCTATTGGTTTTGCTTGGTGGACTTTGTCAGTTAGTAGAGGTTTTGCCGACGGATGATCGTACAATTGTGGGTGCGATAAGTTCTGGCTTTTCAGATTTCGAGGATGCCGTGCAATATTATACAGCCTTATCTTTTCAAGTAGATATCATTATAACTCGGAATGTGAAAGATTATATATGTTCTTCTATTCCAGTGATGACACCAACAGAATTTCTTTCGCTTAACAAAAAAAATTAGAGAAATAAGATTTCTATTCTCGCGAAGCCTGCTTTATTTCGTTTTCCCATCCGCTAAAGGGGATGATTCCCTCGAGCGCGACTCTCTTTTTTAGGGAACGGATCAATTAATCTTAGGACATTAAATCGAGTGTTTCCATGATAACGATAAAAGATACCCATTTCACGTCGGATATCGCCCTGGCCGATATCCTGAGCGTACGGACGAAGGTCCAGCTGTTGGCGGTCTGCAGGAAGCTCGACCTGTATGTCAGCCCCAACCAGAAAAAGGAGGAGACCGTCCGTCGGGTGGCTGAGGCTTTGCTCGACAATCCAATGGAGGTGCTTCAGTCCCTCTCCAAGACGGAGCTGCGCTTGGTGGACCAGTTCGTGCAGGCGGGGCCCAACGCCTATATCACGTGCAAGGCTCGCAAGAACTTCTTGAAGCTGCAGAAATATGGCCTGGTATTGACCTACGAGGACAAGGAGCGTGGCGAGTGGCAGATGCTGATGCCCGACGAGGTGCGCGAGTCGCTGGCCACCAGCTACCGGTTTTATCTGGAGATGGCGGAGAAGGGCATAAAGGCACCCAGCGCCCGCGAATTGCGCTTCATGGCGATGCTGAACCGGTCGCAAGACGATGGAGAGGAGTAACCCGCTTATAGGGAAACTTATCGACAAAAATAGGAGATATACTTCAATACCGGATGAAGATATACTTCGATGGCGATAGGAGATATCTTCTACTGCCAATGGATATATACTTCGATTGCGGAACAGATATAACATACATTTAATTCGACAATCAAGAACACCGGCGAATATGGGGCTGTATCAAAAGCTAACAGAAACTATCTCGCTCCCCCTTGTGAAGGGGGAGCTCCCCGTAAGGGGTGAGGGAGTTAAATGTTAGCTATGTGCATCTAACGACTGGATTATGAGATGCTGACTTATTTCATCCCGTAGGGCAGTGCCTTACGTTCGGAAATTCCAAAAGGAGACGTGATGAATCACGTCTCTACGTGTGCAGGGGCTAAAAAATATACATAAAAGAAAGCGGATTTCGTGGTGATCGCCGCACCGACCAATTATGATCCGGTCAAGAATTACTTTGACACCAGTCGTGTGGAAGAGGTGATTGAATTGGTGAAAAGTGTTAATCCGAATGCCATCATGGTGATCAAGAGCACGATACCGGTTGGTTATACGGAAAGTGTTCGCAAGAAGATGGGAAGTGAGAATATCATCTTCTCTCCTGAGTTCCTGCGGGAGAGCAAGGCGCTTTACGATAACCTTTATCCCAGTCGTATCATCGTGGGCCGTCCGGAAGGCGACGAGCGTCTGGATAAAGCCGCCCGGACTTTTGCCGCCTTATTACAGGAAGGGGCCATTAAGGAGAATATAGAAACTTTATTTATGGGACTGACAGAAGCCGAGGCGGTTAAGCTTTTCGCCAATACCTATTTGGCCTTGCGTGATAGGGGTCTATCGTCTGACGATGAAGTCGAACAGCGACAATTTCCGCCAGAGCAGTATCCAGGGCGTGATGAAACGCATTAAAGCTAACCAATCGCTACGATCCCTGCCTGGAGGATGTCAAGGAAAAAGTCTACACGAGGGATATTTTCAGGAGGGATTGAGTTTCGGAAAAATAATATTACTACTTTTGTGCATATATATATAAAATAAGAAACGATAATGAAAGTCTCGGAGCCTGCAGCAATTTATAATGCATCCCATCTTCAAGGTATGAAAGATAGATTGATAAATCTTATCAATGGAATTGACGATGAACGTAAATTACAGAGGTGTTTGGAGCTCCTGGGAGCGAGACCCATGCCTTGTAGATTTACGGAAGATGAATTGGATGTCGTTATCGAGTCTGCGGAGAGAGAAGGATTCGCTTCTCAAGAGGAGGTGGATAATATGTTTGCCAAATGGAGGCATTGAAAGTAAAAGTGTCCAAAACCTTCTTACGGCAACATGATGAAATCTCCGAATGGTATGCCTCTCAAATGGGGCAGAAAGCCATGTTGAAATATCTGGAGGATTTGGAATCAACGATTGGAATGTTAGTTCGTTTTCCTCAAATAGGCAAATTGGACGAGAGACGTACCAAGGGAAAACGAGAATATTATTCATTCCTATTGCATCCTCATTATCGAATCATTTATCGCTTTACGAAAAGGACATTGTATTTAATATCTTTCCAAGCTACCCAAGCCACGCAGATGCGGTAGCACTCAAAATAGGGCTCCAGATTGAAAGCCCTATCTTCGTTGTGAACAAAATATAAAGCACAGTAAATCGATGGGTTTGCCTGGATTCCCGTATCAGTACGTATTACAATAACCCCATCGGCAACACTACGTTGAATCTAAAAAACAATACATAACAGTGAAATTTCAAATACACTGCAGTGGAATTGGGATTACACTGCAGTGGAATTAAAATCGCATTATTGTGGCTTCAGAGAATAATAAGCGGATAGCGAAGAATACGATTCTTCTTTATATCCGGATGTTCTTCTCCATAATCGTAGGGCTTTACACGAGCCGTGTTGTCCTGGGCACATTAGGGGTTGATGATTATGGCGTTTACAACGTCGTAGGAGGTGTAGTGGCCATGTTGGGCTTCTTGAACTCCGCTATGACTGCGGCTTCCCAGCGTTTCATTTCATTTGAGTTGGGAACGGGGAATAAGGAGAGACTTAAGGAGGTTTTCTCGACCTCTGTCTTAATCCATGTCGTTATCGCCTTAATTATCCTTGTGCTGGCGGAGACGATTGGCTTATGGTTCCTGAATCATAAGATCAATATATCGGCGGATCGAATGGTCGCCGCCAATTGGGTCTACCAATGCGCTATTTTGTCTTTTATGCTTACGGTCATCAGTGTTCCGTATAACGCCTCGATCGTGGCCCATGAACATATGAAGGCTTTTGCGTATATCAGTATCCTAGATGTCTTCTTGAAACTGTTGATCGTCTATGTACTGGTTTTGATACCGTTCGATAAGTTGATCTCTTATGCGATCCTGTTATTGTCTGTCGCTTTGGTGATCCGGTTGATCTATGGAAGATATTGCACGCTTCATTTCGGGGAGTGTCGTTTCCGCTTGAGTTGGAACAAGAGACTTTTTAAGGAGATGTTCTCTTTTGCGGGGTGGAGTATAATCGGAAATTTAGGTTTCGCCATAAAGGACCAGGGCTCCAACATCGTCTTGAACCTGTTCTATGGAGTGAGCCTCAATGCGGCGAGAGGTATCGCACTTCAGGTGAACGGGGTTGTGAGCAATTTTTACCAGAGTTTTATCATGGCCATCAATCCGCAAATCACGAAACAATACGCGGCGGGGAATGTCGAGGAGTCTGTTAACTTGGTCTATGCGGGTTGCCGCTTCTCGTTTTTCCTGATAAGCCTTATCTCCATCCCGATCATGATCAATATGGATTATCTGTTGAGTTTGTGGTTGGGGAAGGTGCCGGATTATACGTCGCAATTTTTGTTTTACGCACTTTGGGCGGCGGTTATAAATTCCATGGCCGGTCCTTTAGTGACCGCCATGCAGGCGACCGGAAGAATCATGCTGTTTCAGATCGTGATTTGCTTGGTCATGATGTGCGAGATGCCATTGTCCTATCTTTTGTTGAGTTTGGGCTATGAACCTTATTATATCATGTTTGCCTCAATTTTGGTGGTGTTCGTTGGACTGTTTGTGCGCTTTCTGTTGTTGAAGCGATTGGTCCCAGATTACAGCCTGATTTATTTCACCTTGAATATTGTTGCTAAGAACCTGTTGATCATTTTGGGCTGTTACGCCTTTTCTGATTTTGCGAAAGGTTTTTTTGACGACAATTTCATGAATCTGGTCCTCACCTCTTTCGTTTCATTTATGATGACACTGCTGATAATTTATGGTTTGGGCATAGGAAAGCAGGAAAGGGCCTTTATTAACGCTAAGATTTTGGCGCTTTATCATCGATTTTTTATTCGTCAATAAGAAGATATAAACAATGAAGAACTATACGATTGCGGTTGCTGGTACGGGTTATGTTGGCCTGTCGATCGCGACTTTGCTGGCTCAGCATCATAAGGTGATCGCTGTTGATGTGATCCCTGAGAAAGTGGATAAGATCAACCATCGGATCAGTCCGATACAGGACGATTATATCGAGAGGTATCTGAAGGAGAAGAAACTGGATCTGACGGCGACTTTGGATGGCCGGTCTGCCTATAAGAAAGCCGATTTCGTGGTGATCGCTGCCCCGACCAATTATGATCCGGTAAAGAATTACTTTGACACGAGCCATGTGGAGGAGGTGATTGCGATGGTGCTGGAGATTAATCCGGAGGCCATCCTAGTGATCAAGAGTACGATCCCGGTCGGCTATACGGAAAGTGTCCGGAAGCGGTTCAATTGCGGGAATATCCTCTTCTCTCCGGAGTTCTTGCGGGAGAGCAAGGCTTTGTATGATAACCTCTACCCAAGCCGGATTATAGTCGGTCGCCCTGAAGGGGATGCCCGTTTGGACGAGGCGGCACGTACGTTCGCCTCTTTATTGCAAGAGGGGGCGATCAAGCCGGACATCGATACGCTTTTTATGGGATTGACGGAGGCGGAGGCGGTCAAGTTGTTCGCCAATACCTATTTGGCCTTGCGTGTCTCCTATTTCAACGAGCTGGATACCTACGCCGAGGTCAAGGGCTTGGATACGCAAGCCATTATCCAGGGAATTTGCCTGGATCCACGGATCGGTACCCATTATAATAACCCATCTTTTGGTTATGGTGGTTACTGTTTGCCGAAAGATACGAAACAGCTTTTGGCGAACTACAAGGATGTCCCGGAAAATCTGATTCATGCGATCGTGGAGTCTAACCGTACCCGAAAGGATTTTATCGCGGATCAGGTCTTGAAAAAAGCGGGTTATTACGATTACTATAATCGGGGCGATTTTAACCCCGCGCAAGAGAGGAAGTGCGTGATCGGTGTTTATCGCTTGACGATGAAATCCAACTCGGATAACTTCCGGCAATCGTCCATCCAGGGTGTGATGAAACGTATTAAGGCTAAGGGCGCAGAAGTGATTATTTATGAGCCAACCTTGGAGGATGGCTCGACATTCTTTGGTAGTAAGGTGGTAAACGACCTTCAGCAATTTAAGGCACTTTCTCAGGCGATTATCGCGAATCGTTATGATCGTTGTTTGGATGAAGTGAAAGAGAAAGTTTATACTAGGGATATTTTTGGTAGAGATTGATTATTATCTGATATACAAAATAATTATGAAAATTACTTTTGTTACATTTCATAATTGGAAAACTAAACGTCAAGGGGGATTTCATAAATTTGCAGAAAGATGTTCGCTGGAAGGACATGAAGTGGTTTTTTTTAGTTTTCCTCGCCCCTATTATTCTGTTTTTAAAAATGATGAGATCTTTAATTTATCTAATTTTTTTAAGTTGGTAAGAGGTGAAGTATATACTATTAAAAATGATAAGGGAAAAGTAAATTCAATATTAAATTGTACATGGCCAACTTTATCAGTTCCTGGTCCTCTAAGAAAGATTTTCCCTAAGTGGTTAAGGCAGAAAATGAGCCTAACATCTTTGTCCTCTTTTAGTTCATTCTATAATTCTAAGCTTAAAGGTACTGATGTCTTTGTGTTTGAATCTTGTTATGGCATTTTTCTTTTGGATAAAATTAAGCTGTTTTCTCCTAAAGCTAAGATTGTTTATAGACCTTCGGATCCTTTAATGATAAATGGTCGGAATGAATATGTGTATACGCAAGAAAAATATATATTAAAATGTGCAAGTCTAGTGCTTTTGGTTAATGAACAGGGCTTGGATTTATATATTGAAAAAATACCTAATTTTGGTGATATTATTAATTATCGTATTCTTTCTAATGGAGTTGATTTAGCGAAATTTAAATTGAAATATGAGAGGCCGAAAGAATTATGCTTGCCCAATATTGCATTATATGTGGGGGCGCAAATGATAGATTGGGATGTTATTTTTTATTCTGCTAAAATAATACCTTATATTAATTTTGTTATAGTGTGTCCTGAAAAACCGAATAATTCTATTTTAAGTAAAATTAATATATATGATAATATTAAATATATTTCTGGTATATATCCTGAGAGGGTTCCTGGCTTTATTACGAATTCAGATGTTATTATAATTCCTTATCCTAATATGAAAGATCGTATGAAAACTTTAGGTGTAATTGCTAAATTTTATCAAGCAATGGCTGCGAATAAACCTATTGTTGCTTATAATTATAGTGATGTTGTAAAAGAGTTAGGCGTGATTGTAACATATGATTATGATTCCTTTGTTTTAGAGTTATCTAAGGCTATATCAAATAAGGAAAAAGTTTATTATAATATTGATTTAGATACTAAGGATTGGAGTTTTGTAACATCTGAATTTCTTAATTATATTGTTGAATTATAAATAATATTATATTGTAATATAATGTCATTTTCTTTAGATAATATTTTGCCGAATGTATTGATAATTCCAATGATTACTCATTGGGTTCTTCCTGATAGCATAGAAAGCTTGTTTTATATAGACTTAGGCTATTTTAATTTTTATGTTTTTAATGTGCTATTCT
>DGYMR06203__coassemble_605_pt1 | contig 51501 bp, 43 predicted proteins | sample DGYMR06203__metabat2_low_PE_012 | metagenome-assembled genome bin DGYMR06203
TTTATCCAATCTGTTGATAGTCAAATAAAACCTACCTGATTACAACAAATATACGAAAATGTCGCGTCTTTTCAACAAAGGAGAGGAGAGGAAAAAAGAAAAGAGAATAGAATAGGAAACATTATCTTAGGGAGAGAGAATAGCGCGCAGGCGCGCGAGCAAACGCTCGATTGGAAAAGGTCAAATTCAAAGACCAAATTGACAACAGACAACCCAATCTCAAAATAGCACACAAACACGAATTGCCTAATAATCGAATAGAGGCGATTTAAGAGACTATTTTTATCAAAATGATAAACGAATCATCCTGGCGCAAAACAACGCTCAAAAAGCCTTAAAATAGTCTCAAACAAAACAACAAGCAATTACTGCATACAAGATCGCAATACTAGACAGAAAAAAACACGGGAAAGGATGATTCACATTCCTTTCCCGTGCGCCATGTTTGGATAAAAAATATATTTAAACTAACAACCTGTTTTGGCTAGCTGAAGGCACGTACATCGTCGTGCCAAAATCTGACGGTCAAATGTAGAAACGTTTTCGCCCATTACCTAGGCCAAATCCGTGCCAAAAAAAGGAATAAACCAAGAATAAAACAATAAATACCTATCTGTCAACAAGAAAATCTTTCGTGGAAATAAAACAGGCTCGAGAAGAATCGGGTAAAACGAAACGGGAAGTGTGGAAAAATTCCACGATCAATTCCCCAAATGCGCACTGGCCTGCTCAACAATTGCCCGGGCCATGGCGATCACCTCCTCAAGCAAACGATCCCAACCGGAATCGGTCAGCTCGGCGTCATTCTTCTCCAGCAAACGCAAGTGCTGCACCAACGAGTTCGCCCCCAACATGCTGAACAAAGGAATCATCTTATGGGAAACCCGGGCCACTTCTGCCCTGTCACGACGAGGCAGTGCCTCCTCGAGCAGATGAATACTCTTGCCGGTCTCGTCGACAAAGGTCCGGAGGATGGAATCCGAAGCCTCCTTATCCTCGCCTGCAAAAGCGGTCAACGAATTGAATGTCAATTCCGTATTTACCTCAAGCCGCAACGAGAGCAACTCATTGAGCAACGAGATCAATTGGGTAGCCGTAAAAGGCTTGTTCAGGAAACCGGTAAATCCGGCTTCCAGATAATGCGATCGATCGTTGGCGATGCTGGCCGACAAGGCGATAACCGGAATCCGGTCCGTGCCAGGCAAGCCCGACTCACGAATCATTCGCAACAGATGATAACCATCCATTACGGGCATTTGGATATCGGTGATCACCGCATCGAAAGCGGTATCACGCAAGACGGAACAGACCTGATAAGGATCCGAGCAGGTGACTACCCGCACATGACTCTGCTTGAGCAACTCCTCGGTCAAGGCCAACTGCAAGGGATCATCGTCGACCAACAGGCAAATGACCTCCCGATCCAAAACGACCGGCTCGGGAACGGCAGATACCGGTTCCTCCTGTGGAGCAACCTGATTCTCCGACAGGTAAATAGGAAGGCTCACCTGGAAATCGCTTCCCTTACCCGGTTCGCACCGCAACGATAAGGCGCCTCCCATCAAGGAGATCAGCTTGCGGGTAATTGAAAGCCCAAGGCCAAATCCCTCCTCGTTTTCTGTCTCCGAAAGACGGGTAAACTCGCCAAAGATCCGCTCCTGCTCGTCCTGGGGAATACCAGGTCCCGAATCGCTCACGATGACAGACAGCTCATAACGGCTTGTCGAGCCCTCCACCGGATTGACAGCGACCACCATCACGACACGTCCCTCGCGGGTGAACTTGATGGCATTGGAAAGCAAATTGCTCACGACCTGACGGATACGGATCGGATCGCCGACAAACAAGCGGTTATCCCGCTCATCCTTCAGGTTCAATATCAAATCGAGCCCCTTCCCGTCGGAAAGCGGCTTAAAGCTGGTATATATCTCGTGAAACAGGCCACCCACGCTGAAAGGTACCTGATGGATCTCCATCTCGCCCGCCTCGAGCCTTTGGAAATCAAGGAGGTCATTAACCAGCGAGAGAATATGGTCCGACGAACCTTTCATGTTCTCCAGATAATAACGCTGCCGTCCGTCCGGATGCCGGCGCGACAGCAACTCGATATATCCGATAATGGAAGAGAGCGGGGCGCGGATGTCGTGACTGATCGTCAGCATCAACTTCTCGCGGCTCCGCAGCAGGTTTTCCGCATAATGTTTGGCCTTCTCCAGCTGCTCGCGATAATACTTGCTCTTCGCAACGTCGCGCCAAATCAGGATCAGGAAGATCACGGCCACGAATATAAAAGCCCCGATAATCTCGGCGCCCATCACGGACATCTCACGCAACAGCTCCTGCCTGCGGTACAGACGGTTTAACGAGACCTCCATCTCCTCCTCCTCGATGTCTCGAAGCATCTGGTTGATCTCCCGGCTGATGATCGTATTGCTGTAACGCAAATTGGCCGATCGCTCGAGCAGCCTATCCATCAGATGCTTCCGCTGGCCGGCCACGCTGTCCTGGAGGCTCTTCAGGACACTGACGATCGTATCGGTCGGGTTATAGGCCTGGATAACCGTATCGGTCAGGACCTGCCGTGTGGTGTTGACCACGAAGCTGGTATCCTCCTTGGTTGGCGAGAAGACCTCCGCCAGACGGCGGAAAAAGCCCCGCCGCTTCCTCGGGACGACGACGGTATCCTGCTTCACCTCCACCCTTTTCCGGACCTCGACCTGCTGGGCCGGGCGCGAGACGATCGTATCGCGCGAGATGACGCGCTCGATGTTCTCCGTGAAGAGCCGGTCGGTGTTCAGCTCCTCCCAGGCCTCCATCAGCCGGCGGGTGTTCCACCGCTTCCGGTCGAGCAGGATATCGATGGTGTCGATCTTGAGCAGCTGGGCGGAATCGGAGATCAGGGCCCGCAGCGAGTCCATGTTGGCGTGTACCCGGTTCAAGGTCTGGTTGAAGCGGTAATACCGGTCTGGCTCGATCCCGACGAACTGGCCCATCGCCTCACTCTCGTACATGAGCGACAGGGTATTCGTGATCAGGTAGACCTTCTCGCGGCTGAGCGAGTCGGGCGACACGTCCTCCTCAACGATAGTCTTTACGATGTTGTAAATATAACCGACCGAGCAAACTGCCAACGCGACCAGCAGGATATAACCCGCCAGGACCTTACCCGTGATATGTCCGCCCTGGTTTCTCAATTCACTTTATAATCATATTCGAACTTGTAAAGATAGGTATTCCTCGTTCCTGCCTCATCTTGCTTGACGACTTTCATCTCCAGGATATAGTCGCTCACGAAAGTATAGGTAAAGATATACTCGGACTTGTATTGGCTCGGTTCCGTCACGCTGTAACTGTAAGCACGCTCGGGCAAATTGCGATTGGTCGTGCCAAACAGGAGGTTCAACGGGCTGACAAAATCGAACGACAGCAGGTCGAACGAGGCGATCGGGCGCAAGGTGAAATTCTCGGGATTCACCAGGCTGCCATACGTATAGGTCATCTCCTCCTTGTCACGGGTATAACGGACCACGTTACCATTTTCCCAGGTGAAGATATCGGAAAGCGGGTAAACACGCTCCTCGTAGCCCTGGCCGCCCTCCTGGGGCCAACGGGTCGTCCAGCCGATGGCCGACAGGTCGTTGCCCGTATACTGGTAGTCGTAGGCGTCGGACATGTAAATCTCATTGCTGGCGAGCGAGTTCTCCTTATAATTCTCCTGGCGGGTGATCCGCCCGTCCGACAGGGTATATTCCGCCTCCTTGAAGCCCGTCTGGGCCACGGTCAGGAGGATCTTGTTGTCCGAATAGATGAACGAGCGCCGGGTGTCGCCCGTGAAATCGATCGAGGCGATCGACCCATCCACGTTATAACTCACCGAAGCGCTATAAAGGAGCGAGTTATTATTCTCCTCATAACAGGAAATCTTCGTCAACTTGTTCAATGGCTCAACCACGACCACCGGGTCATCGTCACCACATGAGGCTAAACTTAAGGCAGCCAACAATAATAATGCCGTGTACTTTCTCATATCGTTCCTAATTTTATTGACAAAAGTAAGACTTTTACCCCAATAACCTCTTCTCCGGCCTTCTTATTTCACGAAAGCCGGGGAAAAGCCCTTATAACCGGATTCGCTCCAAATCATCCGGCACAAAGATCTCGCCAGTGAACGAGGCGGCCGCCTCCTCCGCGTAAGCGCGCTTGCGGGTGGCGAGTGTCTGGTCTTCCGTATGATAAAGGAGCAGCCGCTTGACACCCAGTTCCGCCGCCAACCGACCCGCCTCGGCCGCCGTACTGTGATGTTTCTCGTAAGGCTTGAAGATCTCACGATCACGGTAGAGGCAGAAAGCCTCGCTCATCAGCCAATCGGCGCCCTCGACATAACCGCGGTTCGCCACGTTGTAAGGCTCGTCGCCAAGGCAGGCCACGACTGTCCCGTCCGGCAAGGTGGCCCGGAAACCGAATTGCTTCTCTTTCGTCGACAGGATATCGAAACATTCCATGCGGATATCCCCCACCGTCAGCCGATCCTTGTCTTTTACCTCCACAAACGAGATCCCCTTCTCCATCCAGCCCCGATCCTTCTTGGAAAGGGTCAATTCGCAAATTGTCCGGAGCACGGACAAGACCCGCTCATGGCCATAAATCGGGAATATGCCCTCACGGGCGCCTTTCGCCAAACCTGACGCCACCCGCCTGACGATCCAGACAGCTCCCAGGACATGATCCGTATGGGCATGCGTCAAATACATCGCGCTCAACTCATCCACCGAAACGCCGACCTTCTCCAGCTGGGCCAAAACGCCATTGCCACCACCCGCGTCGACCAACAAACGGGTCGTGCCCGAGCGAAGCACGAAACAGGTATTATAACACTTGGTCACGATGGCATTGCCCGTGCCCAACATAATCAACTCATTAGCATTCTTGTTATCCATTATCAATTTCTCCTAAACCTATAATTCAAAGAGCGACCGATATCGACGCTCACGGAGCCTAAAATTACGGAAATTTATCATACCAAAAACAGGTTTGCCCATAATAGCCACATAACAATGGAATTTCAAATTCACTGCAGTATCTTGGGAAACTCACTGTAGTGAAATGAAAAATGGACTTCAATGCCCCCATTTTTTCCGGAAAGGAAATAGAGTTTTGTTCGGACCGGACTGGAGTTTTCTTCGGAAAGGACTGGCGTTTTGTCCGAATCGGACTGAGGTTTCCTTCGGACAAAATTTCAGCTCCTTCCAAAGGAAAGCGGACGGTTCCCACGAATACTCTCAACAGCCATTCCGGACGTTTCAACCTCCAATTCGGACGATTCAACACGCGCCTGTCCCGGGCCCGAAGGAATCGGCCTATTTTTGGCGGCAAATTTTAATTCATTATTAAAGATGTTCAAGACAATCGTTCGCTTTTCAATCCGCAAGAAACTATTCGTCGCATTGACGACGATTTTCCTGCTGGCCGGGGGAATCTACTCGATGATGACGTTGCCGATCGACGCGGTACCCGACATCACCAACAACCAGGTGCAGATCGTTACCGTCTCGCCCACCCTTGCCCCGCAGGAGGTGGAGCAGTTGATCACCTTCCCGATCGAGATCTCGATGAGTAATATCATGAACGTGCAAGAGATCCGTTCGGTCTCCCGCTTCGGCCTGTCGCTCGTGACGGTCGTATTCAAGGAGAATGTCCCGACGCTCGATGCCCGCCAATTGGTCAACGAGCAGATACAAACCGTTATTGGCGAGATCCCGCCCGAGCTGGGCACGCCCGAGCTGATGCCCATCACGACCGGATTGGGCGAGATCTATCAATATGTCCTGAAAGTGGCGCCCGGTTATGAGTCGCGTTACGACGCCATGGAGCTGCGTACGATCCAGGACTGGATCGTCAAGCGCCAGCTGTCCGGTATCCCGGGCATCGTCGAGATCAACAGCTTCGGAGGCTACCTCAAGCAATATGAGGTGGCGATCGATCCCGATGTGCTCTACGCCATGAACCTCACCATCGGCGAGGTCTTCGAGGCCTTGAGCAAGAACAACCAGAACACGGGCGGAAGCTACATTGAGAAGGTCGACCGGGCCTATTATATCCGTTCGGAAGGTATGATTAAGGAACTGAGTGACATCGAACGGATCGTCGTCGCCAACCGGGGCGGCATCCCTGTGCATGTCAGCGATATCGGACAGGTCCGTTTCGGGGCGCCCAAGCGCTTCGGCGCCATGACGAAAGATGGCGAGGGCGAGTGTGTCGGCGGTATCGCCATGATGCTGAAGGGCGCCAACGCCAACGCCGTCACCCAAGAGCTGGAGAAAAGGGTCGAGAAGGTGCAAAAGATGCTGCCCGAAGGGGTGAGCGTCGAACCATACCTGAACCGTTCTGAACTGGTGAACCGCAACATATCGACCGTCATCCGCAACCTGATCGAGGGCGCCTTGATCGTGTTTGTCGTGCTGATCCTCTTCCTGGGCAATGTCCGGGCGGGCCTGATCGTGGCCTCCGTCATTCCGCTGGCCATGCTGTTCGCCTTCATCCTGATGCGGCATCCCAGTCTTCGAATGGGGCAAAAGGAGAAATACGAGAAGCGCCGGCAAACACGGCATCCGCATGGCCACGGAGAACTACAGCAAAGTCGAGGACAATATCCGCCTGGAAGCGGAAACCGCCTACTACTCCTACACCCAGGCGCTCCAGAAGGTCCGCCTGACGGGAAGTTCCCTCCAAAAGGCCAAGGAGAGCGAACGTCTGGCGATGGAAAAATATAAAGAGGGACACCTGTCGATCGTGGAGGTCATCAACGCCCAACTCTATCACTTGGACGCAAACATCAATTATATCCAGTCCAAACGGGACGCATGCTTCGCTAAAAGTGGGCTTGACAGGGCCTTGGGCCTGTATGCGCAAGAATAAGGGCATAAAAAAAGGCTATCCTCACGGACAGCCAATTTCAATTGTTAACCTTAAAATCTAATACCATGAAAAACATGACGCGAATATAGGCGCTTTATGTTGTTCAGCATAATTATCGATCATGTTTCTTTATTCACTTAACTTGATTTAACATCATCCGGGATCCGGACATCCGCTCCCCACATCAATTTCTCCCGAAGCGTCTGATAAAAGGTATGATTATACCGCTTCACGACCTGGATCGCGTGCTCCGCCTTGCTGATCTGGAGCTCGATTCCCAAGGGAAAGATCTCGGACCGGCCATCCAACGAGATCAGGAAATACTTGTTCCGGCTCTCCACCCGCAAGGTGATCTCGCAGGAATCGGGAATAACCAGGGGACGCACGTTCAATGAATGAGGAGCTACAGGACTCAGCACGAAATTGGCGCACGAGGGCGCGATGATTGGCCCGTTGACACTCAGGGAATAGGCCGTCGAGCCTGTCGGCGTGGCGATTACCAGGCCATCGGCCTGATAAGAGGTCAGGTATTCCCCGTTCAAGAAGGTGTGGATCGTGATCATCGACGAGCTGTCGCGCTTCAGGACCGCGATCTCGTTGAGGGCATAATTATAGCCATGAAAGGCACGCTCATGCGTATGCAGTCGCAGGAGGGTTCGCTCCTCCACCTTATAATAATTCTTGAAGATCTCATCGAGCATATCCTCGATCTCGTTACTGCCAACGTCGGCCAGGAAACCCAATCGTCCGGTGTTGATACCCAGGATCGGGATATTTTTCTTGTTCACCCGAGCGGCAGTCCGCAGGAAAGTGCCGTCGCCACCGACGCTCAAGGCCAACGTCAAGTCGAAATCATCATCGTCCAGGAAACCGTCCACTTTCGGATGAAAATCCAGTTTCTCCTCCAGGAACGCATAAAAACGGCGATCCACATAGACCACCGCCTCCAGTTGGACCAGCTTGTCGAACAACCGACGGATCACGTTCTGCCGCCCAACCTGATATTCACTGCCAAAAACCCCTATCCTCATGCCTTAATTCTTTCTTGATACCTACATGTTCATATAAAAAAGCAACTCGTCCATCCGCTGCCGCAGCTCATTGTCGATCACGCCCGAGCGCATGAAATGATAAACCACCGTATAATCGAAACGCTCAAAGCTGCGGATCACGGGCGAAGCATCCTCCAGGTCAATCTTCAGGACAATCCTCGTCCGGCCGGTCGTGATGTCGTGATACGAGAGCAAACTCAACAGATGCGCGTTGTTCGACTCCACCAAGCGGGCAATCTCCGACAGGGCATAATCCTGCGGCCAGATCTCAAGCACGATCACACTCCCGCCGCCATCCGCGGCGCACCATTTGGAAACCTCGGCAAGTAACCTTTCCGGCAAGACCGCTCCTTGATACTCACCCTCTTCCGAGACCACCGGCAAGAGGCTCAACCCGTAACGGGTCGTCAGGCTCATCGCCTCGAAGATGAAATCGGCAGGCCTCACTGCCGGCGAGACCAATAGCGGCTCACCCAGAGGAAGAGACAAATCGGCCAAACCCAACAAATCCTTCTCCGAAACCAAGCACTGATAAATATTATCTTTCAACAGAGGCAGATGCCGGAGCTTATAATCATCCATCAAAGACAATGCGTATTCTCCCGAGTCAAAGTTTTTTAACACGGGAGTTTCTCTCGTTATAAAATCTTTTACCAACATTGTGCAGAAATTCCCCAAAAGCTACTAAATTTGCCGATACTTTTGTGCAAAAGTAATCAAAGAAATAAGATATACTGATATATATAATGACAAAATTAAGCGTAAACATTAATAAGGTAGCCACCATCCGGAACGCCCGTGGAGGCAACAATCCCGACGTTTTGCGGGTCGCCAAAGATTGTGAGGCTTATGGTGCTCAAGGCATCACTGTCCATCCCAGACCCGACGAAAGACACATTCGCTATAACGACGTCTACAACCTCAAGCCTTTGCTTAAGACAGAATTCAATATCGAGGGTTATCCCTGTGACAAGTTCATCGACTTGGTCTGCAAGGTGAAGCCGACACAGGTCACTTTGGTGCCTGACGCTCCCGACGCGATCACCTCGAACGCCGGCTGGAACGTGAAGGAGAACTTTGATTTCTTAAGCGAGTTGGTAGACCGTTTCACCTCACACGGCATCCGGACCTCCATTTTCGTCGGTACCGAGTTGGAGAACCTTGAATGGGCTGCCAAGACAGGAACGGACCGCGTGGAGCTCTACACCGAGCCTTACGCCAGCGGCTACGCGCAAGACCGCGACAAGGCGATCGCCCCCTTCATCGAGGCCGCCCAGTTCGCGAAGAACCAAGGCCTCGGTGTCAACGCCGGGCATGACCTGAGCCTGGAGAATCTCGCCTTTTTCAGCCAGAATATCCCTTGGCTCGAAGAGGTATCCATTGGCCACGCACTGATTTGTGACGCGCTCTATCTGGGATTGAAAGAGACGATCGCCCAATACAAAGCATGTTTACAATCTAATCTATAATTTATCAAATCAAGTAACAATGAGCATGTTATTATTACTGCAAGCCATCGGGAACCAAGCAGCGGAACAAATGCCTGAGTTCACGACACTGACTCCGCAAGCGGAAGCGGAAATGAATGTCATCGACTTGGCCTTCAAGGGAGGATGGATCATGATCGTCCTGCTTCTTCTGTCATTGATGGCCATTTACATATTCATCCAACGGCTGATCGTTATCCGCCGGGCCGGGAAGGAAGACGAGAACTTCATGAACCGGATCAAGGATTATATCCACGACGGGAAAGTTGACTCGGCACTCAATCTCTGCCGCAGCACCAATACACCTTCCGCTCGCATGATCGAGAAAGGAATCACCCGCCTGGGTCGTCCGATGAACGATGTCCTGGTCGCTATCGAGAATGTCGGTAACCTCGAGATCGCCAAGCTGGAAAAGGGATTTCCTTTGATCGCGACAACAGCGGCCGGAGCGCCGATGCTTGGTTTCTTGGGAACAGTTACCGGTATGGTCCATGCCTTCTTCGACATGGCAAACGCCGGGACAAACGTGGATGTCAGCTTGCTCTCAGGCGGTATTTATGAGGCGCTTGTGACAACCGTCGGTGGTCTGGTGGTCGGTATCATCGCCCTCTTCGCTTACAACTACTTGGTCTCACAAGTCGATAACGTGGTCAACAAGATGGAGGCGCGCACCATGGAGTTCATGGACTTGCTCAACGAGCCCGCCAACTAATCAGACCAAAAGGAATCATTCCTTTTAAATATTCATTAAGCTATGGCATTAAAAAGAAGGACAAAAGTAAACGAGTCGTTCAGTATGGCATCCATGACTGATGTCATATTCCTTTTGCTGATCTTCTTTATGGTGACATCGACCGTTGTCATCCCCAACGCCATCAAGGTAACCTTGCCCCAATCACAAAAGCAAACGGCGGCAAAACCTTTGACACGGGTGACAATTGATGCCAACCTGAACTACTACGTCGCTTTCGGCAACCAAAGGGAGGTTCGTGTCTCGTTCGACGAGATCACGCCGTTCCTGCAAGAGAGCTACGCCAAAGAGCCGGAAATGTTCGTGGCCCTATATGCCGACGAAACCGTGCCCTATAAGGAGATCGTAAAAATCCTGAACATCGCGAACGAGAATAAATTCAAGATGGTACTCGCCACACGGCCCCAATAAGCTAATGGGACCCAGTTATTCGAGATAACAAATATGAGATGGGATAAAGACGACATATTCAGTGCGATCGGCACGCTTGCCTTTCACGGGGCAATCCTGCTGATCCTTTGGTTGACAGTCCTGAAGGCTGAGGTACCGGAAGAAGATGGTGGTATCCTGGTCAATTTCGGTAATGTCAACGCCGCCGCGGGCACCTTCGAGCCCAGGTATGAGGGCCCGGAGCCAGCACAAGAACCGACACCCGCCGCTCCGGAGCCAACCCCCGAGCCGACACCCGCCGCTCCGGAACAGGACTTGATCACGCAAGACCTGGAAGAAAGCGTCTCCTTGAACGAGAAGAAAAAAGAAGAAGAGGAGAAGCGCCGGAAGGAAGAGGCCGAAAAAGAACGACTTCGCAAGGAACAGGAGGCACGCGAACGGGCCGCCGAGGAACGACGGAAACAGCAAGAGGCCATCAGCAACAAGGTAGCCGGCGCTTTCGGCATCGGACAAGCGACTGGCAACAGCCAAGGGGACGCGCCAAGCGGCACAGGCAACCAGGGAAGTCCCTTTGGCAACGCCGATCATGGCGCGAACGAAGGGGTTGGCGGTTATGGCTCGTTCAACCTGAATGGACGCTCCATTGGCGCTGGCGGACTACCCAGACCCGCTTATACGATCCAGGAGGAAGGTCGGATCGTGATCAACATCACGGTCAACCCGAAAGGAGATGTTATCTTTGCCGAGATCGGTAAGGGTACGAACATCGACAATGCCTCCATGCGAAAAAGCGCTCTTGAGGCCGCACGAAAAGCCAAATTCAACAGCATCAGCGGAGCGAACAACCAAAGTGGAACGATCACCTACCTCTATCGCCTCAAATAAATTGGCGATTTGAGTGGAAAAAATTATATTTGTGAACGTAAACCAAAAAATAGGACAAATATGAAGAAAGCGATCGTATTCTTAGCGGAAGGCTTTGAGGAAATGGAAGCGATAGGAACAGTGGATATCTTGCGTCGTGGAGGCGTTAACGCATTGACCGCCTCGATTACGGACGACCTGAATGTCACGGGAGCGCATGGTATCAAATTGGTGGCTGACGCGACATTGGGAGCACTCGACCTGTCGGATGCCGACGCCCTGATCCTGCCGGGTGGACTGCCAGGAAGCACCAACCTGAATGAGTGTGTTCCCCTGAAAGAGGCCTTGCTGGAGCAATACCGTAACAATAAGATTGTAGCGGCCATCTGCGCAGCTCCTTTAGTATTGGGAGGCTTAGGCCTGCTGAAAGGCAAGAAGGCGACCTGCTACCCCAGCTTCGAGCCTAAGATGATTGGTGCCGAGGCTACAGGCAACGCGACAGAGACTGACGGTAATGTCATCACGGGCAAAGGTCCGGGCTTGGTCTTCAACTTCGGATTAGCCCTCTTGAAAGCCTTGAGAGGCGAGGCTGTCGCTGAGGAGGTAGCCGCTGGACTCCTGTTATAAGGAACGGACATTTATTCAAACATAACGGGTGTGTCGAAAACAAGCTGGGAAACGGCCTTTTCGGCACACCCCTTCTTTAGGATTCAATCATACTGCTTTCTCAATTTGTCCACGGCATCCTCCAGCGACTCATCCGGTTTCAGGATATTATAAGAACCCCAAAAATCCTTATCATAGAAGAGCGCTACATTATCAGACAATATGGCGTTCTTGTAAAAAAACTCTTCCGGCGCGACCTGCGGAACGGCCTCTTGTATATCTGTCACGACCATCTCCGAAAGCACATTATAACTGGTTGAAAACAGTTTCCGACGCCAATCGCATTTAAAGCGGATATCATATCTGAGATAGCTCAAATAACTCTTCCCCTCATGCTCTAAATAATTCACCCGATAAGAGACATCGACAGGCTTGAAACGCAATCCCAGCGGCTTTTTGTGAAGGATCGCCCGTATCGCCTTGTTCCGGTCGCTTATGTCAAGATTAAACTCCGCACGAGTGAACGAAAGGCGCTCCTTATCAATATAAAGCTTCCCATAATACAACGCGTAAGGCAGCTCCTGATTGGGCGAGAAGCTAACGACATATTGTGGACGATCATTAATGACCGTCGCTTCCTCCATGTGAAAATCATAAAACGCCAATATCTCACCACCCAACAGCAAGTCCGGATTTTTTACGATGTCCAAATAGATCGCTGAAGTCGGCCCTCCCTGTAATTTCACGTCCAACGTATCGCTTATCCTCGGGCTGACCAAACGACGCCCCTTCAACACACGCACCTTATCCTTTGACACCCCCTTCGCATACGAGCTCTTGTCCAAATTAATGACAGCCTCCGCGATATCAATATAACGTTTCCGCTTCCGGACGCTCTCCCGATAAAACCCGGTCAGCGCACGAGGCTCCAGGCTGTAATTGGAAGGGATCTTCCGGACAGCCTCCTCCATCAAGGAACGGGGCTCTCTCCCTCTGACCAATATTTCGTCCAACATATTATCCGAAGGTGTAAGCCAAACGGTTTGTGGCTTACTGTCCAGATGAATATAAGCGTTCTCATACCCTACATAAGATACCTCTATCCTGGAATTCCCTATTGGTTCCTTGACCTTCAACATAAACTCTCCATCAGCATTGCTCATCGTTGCCGTACTGTTGCCGACAAGAGATATCGTCGCATAGGGAAGAGTCTTCTTATTGGACTTATCTTTCACCACACCACTAACCGTGATATACTTCCCATCATTCTCCCTTTCCAAAGTAACGGCATTCGCCGTCAGGAGGAAAAACGACATAATAAAAAAACAATAGTATTTTCTTGTTCTCATAGCGTTGGAATTTAATTATTGACTAACTTGTTTTGACAGCCACTCATCAAGCAATTCCGCCAACTCGTCATTATTCAAATCTTGCATCAGAAAATGCGTATTACCATAGATGCCGATTTTAGGAAGTTCGACCAATGTGGCATTTCCTCCATGCCGATTGACGGTCTCCACAAACTTGCGTGCCATTTGCAGGCGCACGCGCCAATTCTCATCACCAAGATTCTTAGTGGGAGTTTCGGGAATATAATCACCAAAATAAAGGACAATGGGTATCTCCGTAAGACGTTTGAATTGTTCCGGCGAAACAGGTATCCCAGCTGCGCCCCCAGTCCGTCCGTCAATAGGTTCCGGCACTTCGCCCTCTGGGAATACAAAGCCGCCCGGCTCATACGAGACAACCGCCTTGACTTCCGGATTCAGCATGGCGGACATCCAGCCGGGAAAGCCTCCTGCCGAATGGGTAACAAGGATATGGTCACCTATACGTTTGGCCAACGCGCCGAGTACGGGCACATCCTGTTTGTGGTCGCTGATGTCGGGTGTCATCTCACGGAAAAATTGCGAGAGCGATACGGAATCTTTCGGGAATTGTACACCCTCATTGTAGTCCGGCCAAATGCCGATGCGCCATATATCGAACCAGAACATCTCATCGGCCACAGGTTTTATCGCAGAGGTTGCCGATGTCCGACCCGCACGTCCCCGTCCGGGTAAATCCATAACATAACTGCTCCAGCCACGCCGTAACATCAAGGTGGCAAACCCTTCCCTTCCATCTGGTGTCATTTGCCAACAGACGCCAGAACCACCATATCCATGCACATAGACCAGCGGAAGGGGCTTGTTGCCCGCAGGAATCTGATAATCCACAAAAGCATGGTCAGCACGGTAGCTTTGTCCCGTCTCTTCCTGCTCCGCCCATCCGACGAATTTACTGTTATCATAAGTTCCCGGTCGTTGTATAGTCGTGCCTCCTACCGAGAAATGTCCTTGTTTAAGTATCCCGATTGGCTCTTGCGCTCCTGCTATCGTTATAATCAAAAGCGACAATACCGAAAATAATATCTTCTTCATTTCTTTTCTATCAATTGGTTCAACACTATACGAAGCGGCTCAGAGTAATTCTTGCCAAGATTCGTTTCCACAATATTTAGTAATGCCGAAAGTTGTTCCGGCATAATCCCAAGATGCAGGCATATCGCCGCATGGCTCTTGAACATAGGCTCCACGCCACCCACTCCAGCAAGAATAGACACCGTGGCAAGTTCCCTTTCACGATACGTCAGCAAATCACGCTCGAAAAGGTCGGCAAAAAGATGCTCTTTGAGAAACCGCTCGATGACTGGGGCAAACAGGGCATATCCGGCTTTCGGAGCATCGGCAGACACGCCCGATATTTCGGCAAGCACATCACGGCCACGCTCATAGCGGTTTCCGCTGTCCGTAATGACGGATGCTTCCCTGCCGACCTTATCATTTATACCGTTTGCCTTACGCTCGTCCACTACACGCATGAAAGTTTGAATGGCCCGCAAACTGCGTGGAAATCCACAATAGGCGTATGCGTGAATCAATACTTCGTTTACCTCGTTGATGGTCATACCTGCCTCCAATGCCCGTACGAAAGTGGCCTTCAAATGTTCCAAGTCACCTTTTCCCGTATAGGACGCGACAGCGACGATCGCTTGCTCACGCGAGGTGAGCACCTTATTTGCTTCAGCATAACGATATTCCGCCTCGGTCGTAGCCTCAAGGTAGTCTGCATCGCTTACCGGAGAGAGCCATACGGCCGCATTGTCCTGCGGATTGGCGGTAATGGCGATGTGCGCGAACCAGCTGTCGGTAGCCGCCCCATGCCAATGCACCACATCAGGAGCGATCTCCACGATATCACCTGGAAAGAGTCGGCGGGCCGGTTTCCCTTTCTCCTGATAGTAGCCGATGCCTGCGGTGGCTATCAATAATTGTCCTGCCTTGTGAGAATGCCAACTGTTGCGGCAGCCCGGCTCGAAAGTCACGTTTGTCATAGGGACATTCAGCTCTTTCTTCCCACTCAAAGGCGCAAGCCATACTTCACCCGTGAAATTTGGATTCGGGGAGAACTTGTCGCCAAGCGGATAGGGCTGACGGAAGGTCTCTGCCGGGCTTTGCGCATACATCGCGACGGATGATATGGACACCATGGTTATGAAAAATAAATTCTTGATATTCATATCTGTTTTCGGTCAGATTATTCACCTAAAGTCTTTGTAAAGGCAAGTGAAGAGAGTTGCCATTTCCCATTTTCCATGACATACACTTCCGTTACAATGAAAGGAAAACGCACGGAATTGCCACCCACTACCGAGTTAAGATGAATCCGGCTGTAAACCGTTGCCGTTCCTGCGGCAAACTTCACCTGCACATCGTGTATCTCGGCTTTCTTATACCAAATGCCTCCTGTGCGGATGGTTTCCAGCTCCTGTTGCTTGCCCCAATAACCGCCCATGTGGACGAATTGCGAGTTCTCATGGAACAGCTCCGCCAACTTATCTACGTTCTTCTCAGACATCCAATCCCATTTGTTGTTCGATAAATCGACTATCGCCTGTTCTTCGGCGGTAAATACTCGCTGACGCTCCTGTGCATTCGCGCCGACTGTTAAAGCCAGCAGCATGAATGCCGTAATGACTAATGATTTCATATCGCTCTGATTATTAATTAACTTATCACAAATGTAGTGGTGTCACCTAAATTTGGCGATACAAAAAAATCGGTAAAAACTGCTATTTTTACCGATTCTAATGAACTTGGATATAAGAAATTAAGCTATTCCCTGTAATCCGATGGCTTGACACCTAAATTCTGCTGTACATAGCGACTGAAATAGGCTGGTGACGAAAAACCGAACATATCGGAAATCTGCACGAAAGTCCGCGATTTGTCACGTAACTGCCTGGAAATGTCGAGTATCGTATAACGGTTTATCCAATAGTTGGCGGCATATCCGCTTACTTTTTTAGAAACTTCGGACAAATATTTTGCGGTGACACACAGACGATCGGCATAATAACTTACTTCCCGGTGTTCACGATATGTTCCTTCTTCCAGCATTGCGAGGAAGCGGCTCATGATGGAAGCGTTCTGTGTGGAGATGTCCGTGTGACCATAAATGCGAGCATGGAAATCGAAGAAATCAAGTATGGCCGTTTGCATGGCATTAATCACCGTTTCACGATAAAACAAGTGTCCGGTATCGTTTACACGCTGTTCCAGAATATCGAAATCGCGACGACAGAGTATTTGCTGTTCGGGCGTGAGGTGGATAACCGGATTATTGAAAAGGGATAGCTGCCCTTTCATAGCATAGTTGCTTTGCGGCGTGCTCATCTCGATAAAACCAGGTTTGGCATAAATGATCTTGCATCGGAAATCGGCGGACGGATGTATCTTTTCCACCAGCGAACGGCGGCGAATGATGCTGAGGTCGCCTTCACGCAACTCGAACTCCTGCCCATTGAAGAAGAAACGACATGTACCACCCAAGCAAAGCAGGTGCGACAGGTATTGCTCTTCGATGTCCGTTTTTACTATACCAAGCGAATCAACAACGATGATATCTTTCCATTCTTCCATACAAAAACCTCCTTTAAGGCAAAAATATAAATAAATACCGAAATCTCCTCTATACTACACAACTGGACGCAGACAATGTCATTTATTTGGTTTTCATCAAATTGTGAACATTAAAGATTATCATTGAAGAACGCCGCCAGCTTGGCTACCACCTGATCGACATATTCCGGCACATAGTAAGTCTTGATATGCGTCGCGCCGGGAATGAGGAACAGCTCCTTACGCTCTGTACCAGTCGCCTTACTATAACACTGCTCGGTCATGTAGAACGTGTCGGCAATACTTCCCGCAATCATCAAGAGCGGCTGGTTGATGAGATACATTCCCTCACTGGCATCGAACGCCATCAAATCCATAAGACTGCTCTTGGTGTAGCGGAAGGTCGAATTGGGGTGCGCATGGCTTTGGAGGTAATACTCGTAACCGTCACGGTAAAGGTCGAACGGCAGTCGGGCTGCCTGTTCAGGCGTCATGCCGCTCATGTCGCCCACATATTCCGGCTCCGCACCCTCCGCTTCTTTCTGACGGGCGGCACACGCGTCGGCCAAACGTTCCTGCACAGTATTGATCTGCGAATCAAGGAACCCATTGCGGCGTACCAAACCGCTATTGAACATGCTGAGCGTGGCTACCGCCTTGAAACGCTTGTCGGTCTGCGCAGCGGCCAATGTATAACCGCCACCACCACAGATACCAAGAATGCCGACACGGCTGGCATCCACACCGGGATAGCACGACAGAATGTCGGCTGCACGATGAATGTCTTCGATACGGTAAGCCGGCTTGTCCGTATTACGCGGCTTGCCCTCACTGGCTCCCTGATAGGCCGCGTCAAAAGCAAGACAGATGTAACCGGCCTCTGCCATACGTTGGCTGTAAAGCCCGGCAACCTGCTCCTTCACGCCGCCATTGGGGTGTGCTACCACAAGTGCCGGATAGCTTTTCGCCTTGTCATAACCCGCAGGCGTATAGACGTTGGCGGAAATTCTCAGTTCATTCAGCTCGTAGGTGATGGGCTGGATGTTTACTTCTCCTTCTTTGTTTTCCGTAATGGCACCGGCATAGACCAGTCCCCACGGGTTACTGTTGTGGCTCCTGAAACCTGACATGTCGGCCACAGCGAACGCCTTGTTCTCTTTCATTGTCTCCTGTGCGTTTAATGTGCCGCACACGGCCATCGCCGCGCACAACACGGTTGTTATTATCCTTTTCATCTTTATTTTTTGTTTATTTATTCTTCAGTGTTATCCGATATGTCCGAGTCGTTCAACCCGTTTTCGAAAGTCGGGTAACCCGATTGAGTTACTTTATCGGTGACCCGCCGAATACTTCGCTCATCTCCATATTGTCGAGAGCCGTATCGATCGCTTTCACCTCCTCATCGGTCAGATAGATGTCAGCCGCACCGATGTTCTCTTTCAGGCGACACAAATGGCGTGTGCCGGGTATGGGAACAATGGGTGGACGCTTGTTCATCATCCATGCCAGCGAGACTTGCGAAGCGGTAGCGTGGTGCTCGTCCGCCAACTGTTCGAGCAGGGAGAACAACGTACGGTTCTTCTCGAAACTCTCCGGGCGGTATTGTGGCATTGAGGCACGGAAGTCGGTTGCGGGATCAAACTTTGTATCGGCAGCATAGCAATTGGTTAGCAAGCCATTGGCAAGCGGCGAGTATGCCACGAAGCCGATACCGAGTTCCTCACAGACGGGCTGCAGCGACTCATGCCAGCGTGCCATCATCGAGAAGCGATTCTGTATCGCCGTCACGGGGCAGACGCGGTGGGCACGGCGCAGGTATCCTTCGGTTGCCTCCGAAATGCCCCAATGCAGGATCTTACCCTCGTGGATAAGGTCGGCCATGACTTCCGCCACCGTTTCCGGCTCTACGGACGGATCTATACGATGCTGGTAGTAGAGATCAATATGATCTGTGCGCAGACGACGGAGTGAGCCTTCCACCGAACGGCGGATGATCTCCGGTCGTGCGTCTGGTATCAGGGCGTGAGGCCCCGCGGCCTCGGGCGTATCAAAAGCCAATCCGAATTTCGTAGCAAGGACGATGTGATCACGATAAGGTCGCAGGGCCTCACCTAAAAGTTCCTCGTTATGATGCGGTTGACCAGGCAGGCCATAGATTTCGGCGGTATCGAAAAAAGTATAACCCATATCTACAGCATCGGCAAGAAGTGCCGTCATTTCCCGCTTGTCGGAAGGCGCGCCGTAAGCGTGGCTCATGCCCATGCAGCCAAGACCTACGGAAGAGACTCGCAAACCGCATAATCCTAATGTTCTATATTTCATTTTATTGATTTATTTGGTTTTCGTTGTTGATGCTGCGAAGTTAGAGGGAAGCGTTCAAGTAAGCCTTACAAGAATTTCGGCTGAAAGTGGACTTATTTCGGTTTTTGCGTCTCAATAATAAATTATCGCCCCACGTGGGCGAACAGGTTTGAATGTCGTCCTGTTTTCCTCTACGAGCCTATTCCATCACCTTTAGGCAAAGCCAAAATTTTGTCCGAAAGAAAAATAATTTTCCTTCGAAGAAAAATGGAATTTTCTTCGAACAAAACCAAATTTTCTTTCGGACAAAAAACAGGGCACTTAAGTGCATTTTCCAATACACTGCAGTGTAATTGAGAATTCATCGCAGTGGAAGAAAAAATCCACTGTTATGGCATAAGAAAACGACCTATCAAGCCTGCGGCAGGCTCAACAGAAGGACGACAAGCAAAAGGGAAAACAGGAATACGTTGCGAGCCGTCCGTCCCAGTGTCCGGTTCAGGGCTTTCCCCTCCGACTGGCGCAGCTCCATCCAGCCACTGAACGCCAGGACAAAATACAACCCAAAAAGGATAACCCCCCAAACGGGAGCGTAAGCGATCAGGGGCAGGCAGATCACCATCGCCACCAGGATATCCACCAAATAAAGGATCTCCCCGAATCGACGCCCGAACAGCACGATGGAAGTTCGTTTTGAGGCCCGTTTATCCTGCTCATAATCCCGATAATTATTAACGACCAATATATTGATCGACAGGACGCCTACAGCCACCGAAAGCAAAAAGGCCAACGGAGAGAAAGCGAGCGCCTGGACATAATAGGTAAAACAAACAGGGATAATTCCGTAAAACAGCAAGACACAAACATCACCCAGGCCATTATAGGCCAAAGGAAAAGGACCGGCGGAATAAGCCAGTACGCACAAGGCGATCGCCAACCCGACAAGGATCAGTTCCCAACCGGCATAAAACAGGAGTCCGCATCCCAGCAAACAGGACAAGCCCAGCACCAAAAAGGTTGCCCGCAACATGGCCTTCGGCGTTATCCATCCAGAGGCTACCGCACGCTCAGGCCCCAAGCGGTCCGTTCCATCCGCTCCTTTCTTGAAATCAAAATAATCATTCGCAAAATTACTGGCGATCTGGGCGAACAGGGCAACCCCAAAACAGAGCAACGAGGGCACCAACTGAAATACGCCATCCCGGTAGGCCAGTATAGCCCCGACCAACACAGGACTCACCGACGCAGCCAAAGTCCGCGGGCGCGCCGCCTCTAACCAAGCGGCAAACAACTTCTTTTCCATTCTATTATCTCTTAATTCAGATTTCAAATACCAACTACTCGTTAAAATATCAAGCAAAATTATAACAATATCCCATTACTTCTATGATATTTCAATAAATCAATCTATATTCGCGGCATGAAGAAGATTCTATTCATATTAGGCTTGCTCATGTGCGCGTTATTCCTGGCGCCAGAAGTCCCCTCAAGCACGGAAGGGAGCGATATGGCCATGGCGCGAAGCGAAGCCTCGATGAAAGAATTCTCGCAGGAGAATGACCTTCGGCACAAGGTCGCCATCCTGAGCAACGACCTGAAAGGGAGCAATTGCCTAAGCCCACGCCGGGTTTTGCAGACACCCTCATTCAGTATCGATATCCGCCTGTTGAAACAGATCGAAAGGGAAACTTATACGATCCGCCTCAAGGGCATGAATATCCTGGACAAGACCAACCAGACATTCTCATTTATTAACTCATTTAATATCTCCACGCTCGAACATCGTATGGGGAGATATGTCTACTCCATACGAAAACTTCTTATTTAGGCATTATTTGTTCATAATTAACAAGCGAAAAACGCTAGGGATATTTGTGTCCCCAGCAGAGATTTCATACTTATTAATCAAACAAATAATACTAAATTATCATGGCAAAAAATAAATCAGGTAACGTTCGTGTTTACCTCTATATCTTATTGACAATCGTAAGTTGCGTATTGGCTTGCAGCAACATCATATCCAACAATTATCTCAAGTTGTTAATCGTCATGTGCCTATTGGGCTTCGGCCTGTTCGGCATCATGAAAAAACTCAGCTCGCCTGAGACATCTACGGATATCCCAGAAGAGAAGAAATGAAGAAACAACGCGCCACCACACCGTGGCGCGGATTTATCTTATTAATTCTAAAACATTTAATATTTAAAAATTGCGGGATATGAAAATCAGCACAGACTTAATTGACGCTCTTTTGATGCTTTCAGTGATCATTTTGGTACTTATCGGCACAACGCCGTTCGATAACCCCACGAACAAGACAATCTTGATGTCTGCCTTTAGTGTTATCGCGGTAGTCGCGGCCATAATGCGCGTCATTAAAATCAAAAAAGGGCAAAACACAACACAACACTAGTTCAATAAACAGAGCGAAGGATTTCCTGTTGCCGCATCGAGGTGACTCGAGGCTATTTGAGACATTTTTTTCTACCTATATAAAATTATAACTTGCTGTTTTATTCTCTTGGATAAAGTGAATCTTTTGGAAATCATCCACTACGCTTGACAGCAGGAACATCCTTCCTCTTTTGGCTTGTTATAGAAGCCATCTCCCATCCATTACATCACAATTGTAACGCCAAATCCCATCACTCCCTTACCGCAGATACTTTTTTGTACTATTCTTTTGTTTCTATGTTCTATTTTTAATACTCTTCTGAAGAAAAAATAAGATTTCTTATATTTACTATTCGAAACAAGTAAGACTATATAAATTAAAAACTTGATGCCATGAACAGTTTTATCGTGAAGAATAATATAGACAAGAATTATCTAAACAAATACAGTCTATATCCCAAGAAGATCCACGTCGGGATCTTTATGCTTTGCGTTAAAGGAAATGCCGTCGTATCCATAAACCTGAGGCAACATAATGTTAAGGAAAATGACTTCATCGTCTTACTGCCAGACTCTATTACCCACGTCTTATCCTTGTCGGATGATGTCTTGTTCTACTACGTTGGCGTCTCGAAAGAGCACCTGACTAACCTGGATTTCATCAAGTCGACCATTAATATTTATCCGATTATGATTGACCATCCGGTGCTGCCGATGGATGCCCCGATCGCCCAGCTCTATAAAGAGGGTTACTTGCTTCTGAGCAAGGCCTCCGCCCTGTCTAAGAATTGCATAAGCCATAATAAGGAATTAATCGTCGCACTCCTGACCATTATCCTGCAAGGCACCACGGAATTGTACGCCCAACACAAGGAATGGGTCAACTGCCAGCATAACCGGACATACGAGCTCTCCAGGAAATTCATACAACTGGTTATCGACAACTACAAGGAACAACACAAAGTCTCGTTCTACGCCACCCAATTAAACGTCTCACTTCCTCATTTCAGCACGACGGTCAAGAAGTCCGTAGGAATGACTCCGCTCGAGTTCATCTCATCCGTAATTACCATGGACGCAAAAGCCCGACTCAAGTCCACCGACATGAGTGTCAAGGAAATCGCTTTCGCATTGGGATTCAGCAACCTCTCTTTCTTCAACAAATACTTTCGTCAACACACGGGAATGACCCCCCAAGAGTTCAGGAAGTCCCTCATTGATCATCGCACGAACAACAGTTCGGATGAACTTGAAGATTAATGGGATAGGAACGACCTGATGAACAGGCCCCGAGAAGAATCATACAGTTCGACAAAAACACTTGGAAAGCGATGCACGACGAGCTTGAGCGAGAGCATCAAGGAGATCTCCCTCTTTTTCGATTTCCCGAATGTCTCTTTCTTCACGAAATACGTGAAAAAGAACCTGGGCATGACCCCGACGGAATTCCGCAACAAGAAAGAGGAGGCAAGTGAATGAAATCGGGACCAGGCAAACGCACGGTCCCTTCCCTTTATCTTTACGCCTAAACAAAAAAATACCTGTCGCAGAAAGCCGTGACAGGTATAAATAAAAACTTAAATCTCGCCGGGTGTTCCTCCTCCCTCGTTACCACCGTCGGGATCGGGCTGCTCAGGATCGGGCTGCTCCTCCTCGCCGGGCGACTCGGGATCGGTGCCGGGGATGACAGTCTCCTGATCCTCCTTCTTCACGCGCCCCATACGTATGTTATAGAGGCTGTTGACCTCGCGGACCGTCTCGTTCAGGACGGTCATGAATTCCTCCGTTGCCTCCGTCGGCTCGAGGACGTTTTTCGACTGGGCGATGATGGTGAGCGCCTGATACATCGGGTCGAGCGCCGCACGCATCTCGGCCGTCGTCTCGGGCGTCTCAAGCCCCTTCGCACGGGTGCGCTCCTTGGTACACAAGTCGTATTCCCCGTTGAGCGTCCTCAGCTTCTCGACAATGGCCGTCAGGTTCATCGTCGCCAGGTGCGCCTTCGCCTCCTCCGTGTCGAGGTTCATCAAGAGGCCGTTGATAGCCACCGTCTCCTGCTGCGCAGGCATGCCCTGGAGCCCCGTATATGCGCTGATGATCGTCATCAGGGCCTTAGCCGCCGCAGCCTGCTCCTCGATCGGCAGGCTGGCGCCGCTGCGGACGCTCTGGAAAAGGAACGTCACGAGCGCATCGCGTTGCTGCTCCAGTTCATTGAGCACCTCCGTCAGGTCGTTGCCCGCCGGGAAATAAATTCGTTTGTAAAACTCGTCCACTTTCGCCGTGAACTCCCCGAACTCCTCGTCCGTGATGCCAAGGACGGTTGGCGTCGCCTCCTCGATCAGGCTTTTCAGCCGGGTCATCAAATTCAAATACTCTTTCGCGTTCAACCGACTCAACGCGATCTCTACGGTTAGTACGATCTTTCTCATTTTCTTGTCATGGTTTTTTTAATTAATTCTTGATTTCTCTCGCGTTCACGCGAATTAATAATCCGATATAAAAACTTGTTTCGCTTTTACGCAAGTTAATAATTAAAATGTTGAAAAACCTATCGCATTCACGCGAATTAACTTTTCAAGCCTCAAAAACAGTTTCGCGTTCACACGAGTTAACATTTCATTGTCAGAAACTGGTTTCGCACCTGCGCGAGGCATTCAACCACTTATCTAAAAAGTCAATTCGTCAATCAATTACCGGCATTGAAGATAGGCTCGACCGTCCGCCCTGATTGTTCAGGTTCTTCTGCCCACCCTGATACTTCCGGCCCGTCGAGAAGCTCCAGCTGAAGCGGACAAAAAGCATCCGGCCGTTCTCCTTGATTTTTGTCCACGACTTTTGGGGCGCAATGGCGGACAGCACGTCAGTTCCCGCGTCCCATTGCTTCGCAAAAGGATAATACATGCCGAGGCCAATGAAACAATTATCCTTCCGGTATTGGATCAAAGTCGTCGAATAGAGCTCAGGATAACTTAATCGCTCGCCCAGCAAACTCTTATTCCGCGTGTTTCCCGTAATAGAAAAGGAGAAATCCTTATAGGTCGCGAGCGCCTCCAGCTGGGCGCTGAACACGTTCAAATGGTGGCGATAACCCAAGCCCGTCGTCTCGTAATGGTTGTACCTCAGCCGTGCGGAAAGCGTCAGGATCTTGTTGAACAAACCCATATACTTGCCAAAGGCGGTGATGCCATAACGCTTCATGGCACCTTGATTCAAATAAGAGTTGACAAAGACATCCTCCTGATCATCATAATAAATATGGTCAGTGATCGGCTCATGCCTGTGCTCATAAGCTCCCATCAACTCGAAAGTCAAGCGCTTGCCTGTATAGTCGTAGCCGCCAAGAACCTCATAAGTGGTATAGGGCGACAAGTCTGGATTGCCTCGCGAGAGCAGATAGGGATTGATCATCTGCGTGACATCGTTCATGTTGCTTACGACTGGATCCGTTGACATCACGTTCAGCTGGGCAAAAAACATCGACCGCGACGAGGGCCTGTAACTCAAGTAAACGAAAGGCTCGAACGACCAGAAGGTGAAGTCGCGACCGACTTGCCTGTAAGAGCTGGCGGTGCCGGCCAACGCGGCGTGGTAAAAGAACTTATTGAACTTGCCCGACACGTCGCCATAGAAATAGAAATCGTTATTGTCCGTCTCCCGTGTGCCCGTCTCGCTGGAATAATGATCGTCCTCCAAGAAGAGCTTGTCGCGCGCCCCGAAAAGGACCTTATGGTTCTCGTGAAAATTATTTTGGTATTTCACCTCGCCGATCAAGTTGTAGCGGGAGCCCTCCGCCGTAAAAGAGGTAAAATAATCGCCATCAGCCTTCTCGCGATACCAATAGCCGAACTCCGAATCGTTATAACCGCCAACCACGTTCACGCTCAGGCTTTGCTTGGGCGTCAACTGCTTGGAGAAATAAAGATCCAGTTCCGGCAGGAGGTTACGCTTATCGTCGAAGCTCGATTGCCGCCCCAGCGACGATTTATTCTCATAAAGGTTCGTCAGATAATTCCTGTAACTGTAATCATACGTAAATCGGCCGATCACGCTGAACATGTAATCGTCTTTCTTGAGCAGATTATAGGAAAGAGCGACCGCATGGTATTGCGACTTGAAAGGCGTGTCCTCGCCCACGTACTCGCGGACGATCTCCCGGCCATCCGGGAAATAATATCCTTCGGTCCGGTCGTTCGAGCGCTTCCGGTATTTCCGGAAAGAGGTCTGATAGCTGAGGCCAAACTCCGAGTCCTTATGATTCCAGCGCATGTTCACGTTATCATTCCCGAACCCGACATACAAGGCATTCATCAGGTTTGTCGAGAGGATAAAGCCAGACACGGGCTCTTTCGTCACATAATTGACCACCGCGCCCACGCCCGGCCCATATTCCAAGCCCGGACTATCGATGTATTCCACCTTCTCGATCTCGTTCGAGGTCAACGCGTCCACCTCTTGGACCGTGACCTTGCGGCCGTTGACACGAAACTCAACCGTCTTGTCCATATATTTCGCCGTGCGCTCCACGACATTCACGTCCAGCCCCGGTAACATCATGTTCGAGAGCAAATCGAAAGAGGTCGGAGATACTTTTACCTGATCAACGGCAGGATAAACAATAACCCTGTCGAACAGTCGTGTCTGTTGGGAAGCGACCACCTCGACGCCCTCCATCTGGATCTCGTCCTTGAGCATCATGATCTTCCCCAAATCCAGGTTTTCCCGGACATTGATCAGGCCTTGCGTCTGTTCCTTATAGCCAAGAAAAGAAACATGGAGATAGGAACGCGACAAGGGCGCGCACTCAATCCGGAAAACGCCCTCCTTACCTGTCGCGATCCCAACGACAAGGGAAGAGTCACTCCCATCGTATAACGCCACATTAGCCCCCTCCAACGGCTTGGATTCCGCATCCAAGACGATTCCGGACAGCAGGATCCCCTTTTGGGCGAAAACGGAAAGGAATGACAACAGGAAACAAATCAAAATCTGGTATCTTCTTTTCATGGCAAATTGATATTAATTATTAAACTTACAATATTCCAAGATGAACACCGTAAATATATACTCAAAATTCCGGAGCTTGCCTAACAAAATCCTAACATTTTTATACACTAATTGTTATTTAGTCGTAAATCCATTATATTTGCCGCCAAATTAATTAAGGTATGAAACGGGAGATCGGAATCGTTTTGTTCGCTTTGCTGGCCCTGCTTTTTACGCAAGGCTACGAATTGGCCTATCGCTATCATCAGGAAGACGAGGGCTTGAAGGAGCAGATGAAAGAGGCTTTCCAAACCGCTATCCGGCAAGAACTTTCCAGACGGATGCACGACAATCGGATCAAAGACCCCAATAACCCCAAATTTATTATCCGCCGCGCCCGGGATATGACGCCCGAGGAGCGGGCCAACCTGAAAGGGGATACGATCCAACTGAGCGAGGCGAGGAAAAAAGGATTGGGCGAAAGCCTGGTGGACCTTCTCCAACACCGGATGCAGGACGGCCTGCTGGCGGATCATCGGGAGCCAAGAATCAAGACACTCGACAGCCTTTTCGCGCTCCAGATGGCGAAGAGGGAGTTGCGGGTCAAGACGGGCGTGGCTTTGCTAGACTCCTCACGAAACGTGATCTCATCGGCGGGTAGCCTCACAGTCGACAATCGGGGGATTTCCACTTCCATCATCGAGCCAATCGGCACGCAAGGCTTGCGTTATGTCCAGGCCTATGCGAAACTTTCCCCTTTCCGGCCGTTCACCTACATGCTTTTCGCCCTGATTCTCTCCGGGGTGATTGTCGTGATCGCCTGCGGGGCCTTCTTTTACCTGTTATATAAGATAGAAAAGGCACGCCATGAATTGACCGAGCGGGAACGAGCGGCCCACAGCGCCATTCATGACCTGAAAAGCCCTTTGAACACCACCTATGCCGCCATCGACCTGATCGCCCTCACGGAGAAAGACCCGGCAAGGCTCCGCTTGCTCGACGAAGGCAAGAAACGGCTGCGGGGATTGACCGCCACGATCGAGTCGATGCTCAACTTGCTCAAACAACCCAGGCGTGAAGTCCATTTGGCGTACGCGACCATCGATCCGGCAGTTCTCGCCCAACGTGTTTACAATGAGGTCGCTTCCCTTCATCCCGAGAAACAGCCCCTCTTCAAACTGGAGAAAACGGCCGACGCCCCAAGCCAGGTCGAGACCGATCCCGTGCGCTTGGAGCGTTGCTTGCGCAACCTGATCGAAAACGCTTTGAGCTATTCGGACACGAACGTCCACATCACGATCCGGATCGAGACGGACCGGAAAGGATGGCGCCTCAGTGTCATTGATACGGGTTGGGGCATCCCGCGCAAGGCGATCCGACGGCTGGGACAACAGTTTTTCCGGGTCAATCCTCAAGGCAAGCCTCACGTCTCAGGCTATGGTCTGGGATTAAGCAGCGTCAACCTGCTCATGAAAGAGCTGGGTGGCCAGATGCAAGTCGAAAGCCAAGAGAACAAGGGATCGACCTTCACCTTAAGTTTTCCATTAACCACTCATAGAATATCGGCATGAGAATTTTATTCATAGAAGACGACCGTGCGCTCAGTGAATTGATCACTCAAGGATTAACCATGCTTGGGCATGAGACCAGCCTGTTGGACCACCTGGATAACCTGTTGGGACAAATTGAGGAGAACCATCCGGAGCTGTTGTTGCTCGACCTGGAAATTGGCGACCGGAACGCGGGGCACCTGTTGCCATTCATTCACGACCGCTACCCCCAACTACCAGTCATCGTCGCCTCCTCGCATGTCGAAGGCGAAATCATCGCCCATTGCTATGAATCCGGCGCATGCCATTACGTCAAGAAGCCTTACGACCTGAGAGAACTCGACTACCTGATTAAAAGCTTGTCGTCCAAATCCTCCACCCCCAGACAAACAAGCGCGATCCGGTTCGGTCGCTACTCGCTCAACCTGTCCTCTCACGAATTAACCCTGGACGATAGCCAACAAATAAAGCTCGACAAGAAAACATACCAGCTCCTCTGCCTATTGGCTGAGGAACCGGGACGGATCATTCCCCGCGAAACAATCCTCGAGCGGATCTGGGAAGGAAAGTTATCAGTCGACAGCCTCAACAACCACATCTCCCGTTTACGTAAACTGCTTGACCCGGATTCCGGAGTCTCCATAGAGAACGTGAAAGGAGTCGGATTCAAATTATCAATCGGCCAATAAGCCCGCCATACATAAAATCCCGCCATAAAGAAGCAAAAGGAGACGTCCTCCCTCACCGGCGACGTCCCCCTCTCCTTATAATAGAGTTCCTGAAATAAAACCTATTTCTTTCTTTGATAATTGTAAAGCACTTTCCCCTTGCCATCCACCAGATAGAAGGTCACCGCATTGTCCGACATGCTGAACAATGTGAATCCGGCGCTCGAGTCGCAGAATTTGGTTCCCTCGATCGCGCTGACCGAACGGGCCAACGAGCCGGAGGAGTTCACCAGGTAATCGACCTTGCTGCCGGCCGGCTGGATATGCTGGAAATTATGGATATGACCACAGAGGTAGAAGTCGACGCCATACTTGTTCAACAGAGGCTCGACACGCTCACGCATATCCTCACGCTCGCTCTCGCTCTTATCGGTCTGAGCATAGAGCGGATGATGGCCGATCACGAACTTCCATTTCTCCTTTGAGGCGGCCAGTGTCTTGTCCAACCAATTCAGCTGGGCCTGCATATCCTGCTTGCAGGCGTCGGGATATTTCTCGGTATCCTCGCGATACTTGTCGATCAACGGCGGCGTATCGATAAAGACCAACAAGGCATTCTCGTTCTCGCCCGCCTCGACCACCTTCGAGTAATATTTGGCGGGAGCGATCCAACGACGGCTCTTCTTGCTGTAATCGAGCACCGCTTGCGTATTGCCGCGATACTCGTGGTTACCGTTGATGGCGAACCACTCGAGCATCAACTCCGGATGGCTGTAGATCAACTCGTAGTTGGTCATCCAAAGCGGGTCGTCAACGCTGGCCACGCCCTCAAAATGGTGCGTATCGCCGGCGGCCACTATAAACTCGATGTCGATCTTCTCGGCCCATTGGCCCATCAGCTCGGCGATCGTCTTCTGCTCATAATAGCCATTACGACCCAAATCGCTCACCAAGAAAAAGTTCTTATTCTCCTCGGGCAGGGCCGGAATCCCGCCCTTCACTGGAACACCGCCAGCCTTGGCCTCTTCCGCCTGGGCTGTCACCTCTTTTTCCTTGTCACCTCCCGCGGCGCAACCACCCAAAAAGGTGGTTGCCATCATCGCGGAGAGGGTACGCAAATAATTCCTTCTGTTCATTCTTTTATTATTCTATTCAATTACTCACCATAGGCGCCGAACCAAGGCTGGATTGCCGGAGAGACATAGGTCTCGCCATTCACAGTCAAGCCATTCGCCCCGAAATAAGGTTGCATGTTCGCGTCTGAACCGCTATAGGCGCCCGACAAGACCGGAGATCCCGCCTTGACCGAGAAGTCCCAGTTCTCATCGTAAATATAATTGGTCAAGGATACGCCATTCACGTCGTAGTTCACGAACATCGGATCTTTCAGGTCATCCTTTGTCGCGATCACGCTGTTCAGGTCAACGACACCGACATTGTAATCCTCATGCTCGTAATTGTAACCCTCCCAAGCGTAAGCCACGCCACTCTCATCGGGGAAAGTGATCTCGCTCTTCTGTGAGCCGGAAGCATAGAAGTTATAATCGATCACTGAAGAATCGTCGTATCCCTCCTCTGGGTTGTTGGGAATCGAGAAGCTCGGGGTCATCGCACGGAACTTACAGTTCACCATCAAGTTATTGAACACATTGGCCAAGACGTTCTTCTCCACGTAGATACAACCGCCCTTCTCGCCATCACGACGCCAGCCGGCGTTGATAATCGTGTTGTTGTAAGCCTGAACCTTCGCCTGGCCGCGGTTCTCGCTCTGACCGGAGCTGGAGAGCTTTAAGCCGTTCGTGTTCGGGCTGTACATGACGTTGCCTGCGACATCAACCTGGCAGCCGGCTTTCACGTTGACCGCCTCAGCGCCATCCCAACCATTGGCGGCGAAGGTATTGTTGGCGATGATGGCCTGTCCGCCCATCATGTAAATACCATCCGACCAACCATTACGCAAGACGGAGTTGGTGATCACATATTTTCCGTTCATGTTATAGGTCGTAATTTGCGGGTAGGCGTCATCACCAGCCGTATAGATACCGGCGGTTGCCGCTGGAGATCCCTCAATAACCTGGGCGCCCGTATACTCGATGATCGTATGGTCGATCAGCATCTCCTGGCAAGTCTCCGTAGCGACAATACCGCCCCACATGTAATCCTCCTGGAAAATATTCTCAGCCTTGCGATCCTCCTCGGCGATCGAGAAACGAATCGGCTTCTCGGCCGTACCCTCGCAATAGAGGTTACCGTCTACCGTAAACTCAACAGGGATATGGTTCGCGCCAACGCCTTGCGTGCTGACGATAATCTGGGCACCCTCCTTAATGATCAGGCTCTTGCCCTCAGGTACGGTATAGTGCTCTGTCAAGGTCACAACCGTATCTGCCGGCCAAATGATGGTTGACTCGTCTACTTGGGTATTGTCGTCATCGTCATCATCCGTGCCCGGATTGACAGGATCCTCGTTGGAGATAACCTCGTCGTCGCCACAGGCCATAAACAGGGATGTAGCCAAAAAAGCTGAACCGATCAGCAAATAATTCTTCAGTCTCATAACCTTAAATGTCTTAATTTAGTTGTATTCTCATTATTAATTAATCTCTAACTATCATAACTTATAGCGGATACCGATCATCAACGAGCGACCACGCCACTCCTTGCGCTCGATCACGTTGCCGTTCACCCGCTCCGAGTCGACACTATCCGTGTGCGGTCCCTTCTGGATGAATCGGGTCAAAGGAACATCGAGCAGGTTCGAAGCCTTGGCGTAAATGCTGATCCCGTTCTTAAAGCTCTTCTCGACCGAGGCATCCAGTTGGGCATAGCCCGCCTCCCAGATATCGTCGTCGAACCAGTTCGAGATGTCACTCAGGCGTTTGCCCGTATAGCTACCGGCCAGCTGTCCTTCCCAGCCGTGGTTGGCGCTCTTGAAGAGCAACGAGAGATTCGCCACGTGGGCCGCCTGTCCGAACAGAGGACGGGATTGGCTGACCGACTTGACCTCCGAGCCCTCCATCACCCGCTTGTCGGTCGTAATGCTCGAGTGGGTATAGGTGTAGTTGGCCTTGACACCAAACCAGTTGAAATACTTCATCACGTCGATCTCGACACCCAGGTTCGTGGCGTCGCCAAAGTTCATCGGCTTATAATAGACATCCTGTCCCTCGTTGAGCAAGCCATACTCGATCGGGTTGTTCAGCCGTTTGTAGAAGAGGCCGACCATGAACTGCTCTGAGGTTTTCGGGAAGAACTCATAACGGAGGTCGATGTTGTCGGCCACAGTATGCTTCAAGTCGGGATTTCCCTTCTCCTTATAATCCTCGTTGATGATGCTGTAGGGGACAATCTCGAAGAAGCTTGGCCGGTTGATCGAGCGGGCATATGAGAAACGGACGCTCGCGTTCTTATGCACGCCATACTTCGCGTGGAAGCTGGGCAGGACATCGGTATAACGCTGCCGGCCCTCCGGATCGGCGTTCTCGGTCGGGAACTTCAGCGAGTAGCCCTGGTCCGTATGCTCGACACGGACACCACCGATCAGCTCCCACTTGTCCCAAGTGTATTTCACCATGCCATAGCCGGCGCCAATGCGCTCGGTCGCGTCGTAGTTCAACGGGTCGCTGATGTTGCCGTAACGACGGGGCGTCAGAAGGATCTCGTCGAAATTGTTCCAGTCCTCACCCAGGTACTGCGGATCGCCCGATCCCGTGGCGGAGTTGAAAGTATATTCATTAAAGAAACTGTCGCGGTTCTTGTCGCGATACATACCGCCTGCCGAGAAGTCGAAGGCCGAGCCGTTGTCCAGCTTCCACTTGTAGCTCAAGTCCACATATCCCGCCTTGTCGCGATCCGAGTTGTGCTCCCAACGGCGGGTCGCCGCATCGGAGCTTTGCACGTGGTTGCCCAACATGAAGATCTCCACGTTATCGGGCGTCTCGCTGAAGGCCTTCGAGAGCACGGCGGACCAGTTCAGGCGCAAGGCACCCTCCTCGAGAAACGCGTGCTCGCCCTTCAAGGTCGAATTGATGATGTATTGATGATTCCATTTCATGCGGACAGCGCGCTCCTTCTCGTCCTCGCCGTCGCGGACCTCGGCCTCACGCATGTCCATGTAACCGTTATACCACGTGAGCTTATGCCGGTCCGAGATCTGGTAATCGAACTTGACGTGGGCGCCGATGCGGGTCTGCTGGGCGGAATAGTCGCGGTACTCAACACCATAATGGCTCTTGCCCGGTTGGTAATAGAGCTGGCTCTCCTTGCCCCGATAGGTATTCAAATAGCTGGCGGCCACCATCACACCCAGCTTGTCGGAGAAGAAACGATCGCCATATGACAGGCCACCGATCAGGTCGGGCAGCGGCTTTTTCCATTTCATCCGCATGTTGCCGGTCGTAAAGTCGTCCATCGTCACCCGGTTATCTTCCGGAAAGCCTTTTGCCTCGTAAGGAGATTGCTTGACGATCGCCCCGTTGTTGAACGACTGGAAATCGCGGTCGAGATACATGGAGTTATAACCGGTCGAGAGGTTGGCCGTAAATTGCCGCTCCGACGGCGCGTCCTTCATGATCAGGTTCACAGCGCCACCGATACCGTCGCCCTCCATATTGGCCGTCAATGATTTGGTCACCTCCAGGCGGTCCAGCATCTCGGAAGGGAAAATATCCAGCGGCACGAAGCGGTTCTTGTTGTCGGGACTCGGGATCTTCACGCCATTGATCAGGGTATAATTATAGCGCTTGTCCATACCGCGCAAGATGGCGTACTGCCCCTCGCCGCTACTGTTACGCTCAATCGTCACGCCCGACATGCGCTGGATGACGTTGGCCACCGTGATATCGGGCGACAACTCGATCGCCTTAGCGCTCATCACGTTCACCACGTTCATCGCCTGACGCTCGATGCCACGTGCGCCGGCCTCCGTACGACCCGGGTTACGGCCGATGACCACCACCTCATCGAGCGCGACATCCATGCTCTCCATCGCGATCAGCACCTCGCCCTCCTTCTGCCGGACGACATACTCGACCGGCTTATAACCGATATAAGAGCAGACCAGCGTCTGTCCCTCTTTCAACGACAAAGAGAAACTGCCGTCAAGCCCCGAGACGACCCCTTTCGTCGGGTCCTCCTTCAGGCAGACCGTCGCGCCGATGATCTCCTCGCCCGACTTCCGGTCCTTGATTTTTCCTTTTATATCCAGGGCATGCGCGCTGAAAGCGACCGAAAGGCCCAATAAAACAACCGAAACACCTCTTCTCATGACACGTTTTAATTATCGTCAATAATCAGTAGTTTACTATATACTTTTAACCTTGCTTTAAAACTATCGCGAAAGTAAAGGGCTGATATAACAGGAAAAATGCAAAGATTTTACAAAACCATGACAACAAATTAAGAAATTGTTACAAGTTAACGGGCAGGCAAAGCCCCGGAGCAGGTCCGGCGAGCCCTCGGATGACCAGAACAGCACGCCGTTTTGACCAGCGGAGCACTCGGACAACCAGAACGGCAAGCCGTTTTGACCGGCGGAGCACTCGGACAACCAGAACGGCAAGCCGTTTTGATCGGCGGAGCACTCGGACAACCAGAACGGCGCGCCGTTCTAACCGGCGGAGCACTCGGACTGACAGAACGGCAAGCCGTTCTGATCAACGGAGGCCTCGAACTGACAGAACGGCAAGCCGTTCTGGATTTTCCACCATCCGGCCGACCTGAACAGCCAAACGCCAAGAATAAACAGAAGGACGCTTGCTTATCTCAGGGATCTCCTTTACATTTGTCCCAGGTCAAACACTTTAAATCCTGAATTATTATGAGAATCCGACGAACTAGAAAAGCGATGGCACTGGCCACGTTGCTGGCCCCCGCGCTGATAATGGCGGCGCAAGAGATCCGCCCCCTCGAACGACCTGTTTTCCCCGAGGCCGATACCAGCCGTTTCTATACGGTCGGAGGCTACCGCCACGGCATCAGTTTCTTCCCGAAAGTCCGCGATCCGCACGTTGAGTATGAGCCGACCGACCGGCTGACCTTCGACAAATATCATTCGTCGGAGGTGATCTATCATCACATGAAGCGTTTCGCCGCCAAATACCCCGATCTGGTCGACCTTTATGAGGTGGCCACCAGCTATGAGGGGCGACCGATCCTCCAGATGACCGTCACCAACAAGAAAACCGGCAAGGCGACCGATAAGCCGGCCGCCTATTTCGAGGGTAACCGCCACAGCGGCGAGGTGAGCAGCGCCGAATCTGTCCTCTGGCTCATGAGCCACCTGCTCGACAACTACGGCAAAGACCCGGAGATCACCCGGGTGATCGATAACAATACCATCTACCTCCGCCCCATCAACAATCCCGACGGGCATAACCTCTATATGCATACCGCCCAGTCCAACCGGAGCACTGTCCGACCGACCGACAACGACGGCGACGGCCTGCTGGATGAGGATCCGCCCATCGACCTGAATGGCGACGGCAAAATCCTGCGGATGCGCTACAAGGATCCGGAGGGCGACTACATCATCGACCCACGCGACAAGAGCGGACGTATCATGAAATATGTTGGCAAGGGTAAGGGCGAATATAAGGTGGTCAGCGAGGGCATTGACCATGACGGTGACGGTAAGATTGGCGAAGACGGCATTGGCGGCCTCGACCTGCACCGCAACTATCCGGAAAACTGGCGACCGATGTACGAGGCCACGGGACATGGCTGGTCGCAAAACACGGCCGGCACCTTCCCGCTAAGCGAGATCGAGACCCGCTCGGTCGTCACCTTCCTGCTGGAGAACCCCAACATCTACGTCGTCAACTCGATGGATACCCGCGTGCCGATGCACCTGCGAGCCCCAAGCACCTCCGCCCCCGAGGAGCGCATGTATCCCGAGGATCTCGAATGGTACAAGCATTTTGACCAGGTGGGCAAGAGCATCACCGGCTATGAGAAGGCGGGCGATGTCTATGTGGCCTACAATGGCGACCGCACGCCGACGCCACTCTTCGGCCACGGGCCCGATTTCGGCTATTTCTATTATGGCGCTATCTGGTATGGCGACGAGATCTGGGACAACGGCAAGCCCAAGGAGGATTACAACAACGACGGCGAGAAGGACGAGCTGGACCAGCTGATCTGGGACGAGCGAGAGAACCAGGGCCGCGGCTTCACCAACTGGACCGCCTTCCAGCATCCGACGCTGGGCGCTGTCGAGATCGGCGGTTGGGATCCGAAGTTCTTCTCACAGAACGCGCCCTCGGGCCACGTCGAGCCTTGGATCAAGAACGAGGCGCTTTTCAACCTGGCGATGATCAAGCACCTTCCCCGCCTGGAATGGGGTGACTACGAGGTGAAGAAGATCAAGAGCTACCGCACCGACTCGACAGACTATCGGGTGCGCCTGACCTATAAGAACATCGGCAAGCTGCCGACCGCCCTCAAGCAGGCCCATCTGGTCAAGATCGTCAAGCCAGACCGGCTCAACGTCACCTTCACCGGCCAGGCAACCGAGGGCGAGCGCCCCAACTATCAGGTGCTCAACGAGTCGCTTACCCAACCCAAGCCGTGGCGGCCTGCCGACAGCCAAGAGCCCAACCATGAGTATCATAAGGAGCTGGGCTATGCCCAAGGGGAATCCTCCAACGAGGTAGAGTTTACGGTGCGTATCTATGGCGAGAACCCATTTTCCCTGAAAGCGACCCTCAACACTACCCGTGCCGGACAATTACCGGAACAGGAGATACGGATCAGGGAGTAAGAGGTTATGAATAATTAAAGAGCAAGTGAAACCTATTAGAATAATATATGATGATCAAACGATTTATCCTTCTCGCCCTCGGCTTGTGCGGCTCCTTGTCACTCATGGCCCAAGGCGACTACGATACCTATTTTACCGGTAAGAGCCTCCGCGTCGATTTCATCCTCAGCGGCAATAGCGAAGAGCAAACAGCCGGCATCCAACAACTGCGGGAAGAACCCGTCTGGAGTGGCCCGCACAAGAACCTGGTCGACCCGTTCAATTACGGCGGCTATTTCGTGAAGGTCTATGACAAGGCCTCGGGCAAGCTGATCTACTCGAGAGGCTTCAATACCCTTTTCGAGGAATGGCGCACCACCGCGCAGGCCCGGAACGAGACGCAAGCCTGGAGCAACAGCGTCTCCATCCCCTATCCCAAGGCGACTGTCCGCCTTGAGCTGAGCGCCCGTGAACGCGACGACATGCGCTTTCATCCCCTGCTGGAACAGGAGATCGACCCGTCGAGCATCTTCATCGACCGGAGCCCGTTGCGAAAGAATCCTGTCGTGACCATCCAATCCAAAGGCGAGGCGACCGAGAAGGTAGACCTGGTATTTATCCCTGAAGGCTACACGGCCGAGGAGCAGGCCAAGTTCGAGGCGGACGCCCGTCGCTTCACCGAAGCGCTCTTCAAGACCCCGCCTTTCGATCAATACCGGGAAGAGTTCAACGTCTATGCCGTAAACCTGCCCTCTGAGGAATCCGGGACCGACTCGTCCGGCAAGGGTGTCTTCAAGAATACCGCCCTCAACTCCGGCTATTACACCTTCGGCATCGACCGTTACCTGACCACGCCCGACATGAAGGCCATCCGCGACGCCGTCTGGGAAACCCCGTGCGACGCCATCTTCATTCTAGTCAACACCGATACCTACGGCGGTGGCGGCATGTACAACTTCTATGCCATCGGCACGGCCGACAATGCCCATACCCTTTCCGTCTTCGCACATGAGTTCGGACATAGCTTCGCTGGCCTGGCTGACGAGTATTTTACTTCCGAGGTTGCCTACGAGGAATTCTATAACCTGAAGTTCGAGCCTTGGGAACCCAACATCACCACATTGGTCGATTTCGACTCGAAATGGAAACATCTCCTCCCGGCCGGCACGCCGATCCCCACTCCGCTCGAGGAGCCTTACATGGATAAGGCAGGCGTCTTCGAGGGCGGCGGCTATGTACCCAAAGGGATCTATCGCCCAATGGATCATTGCATGATGCGCGACTACGCACCCTTCTGTCCCGCCTGCCAGGAGGCCATCGTCCAGATGATCCATTATTATACGGACAAGGCGATTCAATAAAGAAAAAACAGGTCCGTATGTGAAAGATCTCACATACGGACCTGTCATATCGCCCATCATAAGCCAAACTGAACGGGCATTGTTAGGGCACCAAAATGCCTGTTATTGATCACTTACGATACCGATTCTAAAGAGGCGTTTCCACGCCGGATCTCATCGCCCGGACTCCCGGACAAGCTGGGCCACCTTCCCGTTAAACCCCTTCTCGCCCAACAGGCGCTCCAACGAGAGATGCATCCGATAGCGCCAATAATAGGGCGAGATGGCGGGCACGTTCACACGCTCGGCGCCGGCATCCGGCCGCTTGATCGCGTCGTCGATCGCGAACCAGTCCTGCAACGGGATAATCGCCAGCATCGAGCGGGTCGCCAGATGGTTGGAGACGATCTCGGCCGCCAGTTCCGCCGTCAATTCCGCCGGCGCCTCGCCCTGGTGGCCAAGCACTTGGTTGTAATAACGCTGAGTCTTGCCCGGATCCTCTTTCCACCAGCCCCTGAGGGGCGCCATGTCGTGCGTCGAGGTCGTACAGACCGAATGATAAGGCAGATTGAACATATCGGCAAATTCGCGGTTCGCCGACTTCGGCATCCGTTCCACCTCCAGGCTGAAGATCTGCTCCTTGCGCATCACCTCCGGGACCGAGGCCGGGATCATGCCCAGGTCCTCGCCACAGATCAACATGCTGGTAGAGCCAAGCAACGGGGCGAGCCGCCGCAAGGCGGTCTCCTTCCAGAAATCATTATGCCTGTGATAGAAGAAATGCCAATGGAGCTGGTCGAAAGCGTAACGGTCTTCCGGCCCCAGCTCGCGGTAAGCATACGAGGCGCTGCCCAAGATCCTCGGATGCCACTTCAGCTTGTCGCCCGGATCGCGCAAGAACAAGACCTCATTGGCGATCGCGTAGAGCCCGTCGCGAATCCGGAGCGCCTTCCCGTCCCTCTTGTCCACGAAGAGTGCCTCCACCTTGCGCTGCGTATCGCAATGGGGCTTCAAGGCGTAATGGCTGGCGGAGACCGGCACCAGGAAGGTATTGATCACCTCTTCCACATCCTCGCCAAACAGCTCCCGCAGATAAGCCCCATTGATCTGGGCCCGCGCGTGCCGTGCCTCATCAAAATGGAAACCATAGGAGCGGATCTCCTCGACAGAGAAGGGCAACGCCGGGTTAAAATGGCCACACAAGCCCTGGACATACTCCGACGGGATCTCCCAGATCCGGAAGAAACCCAGGATATGATCCACCCGGAAACAATCGAAATAGGCCTCCAGGCGATGGAAACGATTCTTCCACCAACGATAGCCATCACGTGCCATCGCCTCCCAGTTGTAGGTCGGGAAGAGCCAGTTCTGCCCATTGACCGAGAAGTAGTCGTCCGGCGGTGCGCCCGCCTGCCCGTTCATATTGAAATAATCAGGCTCCGTCCAGGCCTCCACGCCAGAGCGGTTGACCCCGATCGGCAAATCGCCTTTCAGCACGACTTGCTTGCTCCGGGCATAATCCGATGCCGCCTTAAACTGGCGACTGGCCTCGTACTGCAGGAAGTAAGTGAAAGAGATCTCCTCCCAAGCCTCACTCTCCGGCGAGCACAACGCGCGCACCCGAGTCTTGTTATACAAAGAATTCCCCTCCCATCGCGTAAAATCGGAAGTCCCGAAGCTGTCGCGCAAATAACAATAGGTCGCGTAGGGCATCAACCAGTCCTCATTCTCCTCCCGGAAGGTCCGGAAAGAATCCGACGATTCGATCCGCTCTCGCTCGCGAGCCCAATACTCCTGGCAATAAGCCAACTTATATTTCAGGACATGCTCATAATCGACCGCATTCTGAGCGTTCAACTTCTGACGGATCCGCTCATAATAAGCCATCCGGTCCGGATCTCCCAAGTCAAACGACGAGACATCCAGATAAATGGGATGCAAGGCATATATGGAGATCGCGCTATAAGGATAAGAATCGATCCAAGTACGAGTCGTGGTCGTATCGTTCACCGGCAGGATCTGGAGAATCTTCTGCCCTGTCTCGTGCGCCCAGTCGACCATAAGCCGCAGGTCACCAAAATCACCGATACCAAAATCGTGCTCTGACCGAAGTGAGAAAAGCGGGATAACGGTACCGGCGCATTTCCAATTGGATTCGTCATCACGGAACATCATGCCGGAAAGAACGATTGTCTCCTCCTCTCTTACGGAAGGCAAATCACAAACCCGGTTCTCTCCCGTTTCCCAACGGACCACTTCGCCCGTCGTCCGGTCGATTACCAGGAACTTATACTCGAAGCGCGATCCTATAAGCTCGGCATCCAACTCCACGGACCATTCCGGAAAGGCGGAGTCGTCCATCCGGATCGCCCGCCCGACTTCCCAAGAACCCAAAGAGGGCACATCGCCCAAAATGGCCAACTCATGATGCCGCTCGACACATGGGGCAAACACTTTCAATATCAATTTCCGGCCTTGGGAAACCCGCTTCGGCGCATGACCAGAACGGGCAAAAAAACCTTTCGTAAACGCGGAAGAATAGAAGGCCACATGCTCAGGCTTCACCTGCCAAGTATCAAAAAGCGCATATGCCGGAACTCCGGCGTCAAGCCTCAACACGTGGTTTCGTTCCCACTCCTCGAACAACAGCTGATCGTCGGCATTCAGGAGATAACGATACTCCAGCCTCTCAGGGACATGCCCGATCTCCACGTCCAAGACCCAGTCGCCATTCCCCACATGGGTCATCGGTTTCGCAATCGCCGATTCCCAACTTCCCAGTTCTGGTATGTTGCCAACGACATACAACCGTTGGCCCCAAACCGTATGAAAATTAATATGAAATGTGATCCTCATGATAATACAGGTTAATTCAGTCTACTCAAAAAACATCATCCGCAACGGGAAGCACCACAATTGGTACAGATCAGGCAGCCCTCTTGATAAACCAAAGTCTCCAATCCGCAATTCGGGCATTGCTGTCCCTTAGCCGCCATTCCATTCGGAAGATATTTCTTCAAAGCCCGCTCAACACCATTCTTCCAAGTATTGATAGACTCGCTATTCAGCTCCATCCCCTGTACAAGCTTGATGACCTGATCGATCGGCATACCATAGCGCAACACGCCCGAGATCAATTTCGCATAGTTCCAATACTCCGGATTGAACTTACCATCCAATCCCTCAATAGTCATCTTGTAACCCCTCTTATTCTTGAACTGGAAATCGTAATGTTTCTTGCCATCCTCGTCATAGCTCTTAATGATCGAACCCTTGACAACATTCTTTGGCAGCATGATACCTTCATCGTCATCAGCCAAACCGGTAAAGATCTCATAAGGCCGGCCATTCAGCAAACCGACAAAGGCGATCCATTTCTCCTTATTGTTCTGGAATTTCACCACATCAGCCTCCAACTCGCGAGGACGTGTCGAGACAATCACTGGCGGCTGCATGCAATCATCCTTTTTCTTCTTCTTATTGTCGGCAGCGATCAGGACACCCGAGCGGGAACCATCACGATAGACCGTACAGCCCTTACAACCACAACGCCAAGCCTCAATATACAACTCATTAACCAATTCCTCCGAGACATTAGACGGAAGATTGATCGTAACACTGATCGAATGATCTACCCATTTCTGGATACGTCCTTGCATCCGGACCTTCTGCAACCAATCCACATCGTTCGAGGTTGCCTTATAATATGGCGATTTAGCGACCAGCTCATCAATCTCCTCCTGCGTATAACGCTTGATCGTTGAATAGCCATTCGCCATCATCCAAGTAACAAACTTATGATGGAAGACGATGTATTCCTCAAATGCGTCGCCAGTCTCATCCACGAAGTCCACACGAGCCTCCGTATCGTTCGGATTCACCTTACGACGGCGCTTGTAAACCGGCAGGAAGACCGGCTCGATACCCGACGTGGTTTGTGTCATCAAGCTTGTCGTACCGGTTGGCGCGATCGTCAAACAAGCGATATTACGACGGCCGAATTTCAACATCTCGGCATACAACTCCGGATCGGCCTCACGCAAACGGCCAATAAAGGGATTCTTCTCCTCCTGCTTAGCGTCAAAGATCTCGAATGCGCCTCTCTCTTTTGCCAATTCAACAGACGAACGGTAAGCGGCCAATGCCAATGTTTTCTGCACCTTCTCCGCAAAATCAATCGCGTCGTCCGAGCCATAACGCAAACCAAGAGCAGCCAGCATATCACCCTCGGCCGTGATACCCACACCTGTACGGCGTCCCATCAAGGTCTTACGCTGTATCTTTTCCCACAAATGACGCTCGCTCTGCTTAACCTCCATCGATTCGGGATCGGAATCGATCTTCTCAAGGATCTTCTCAATCTTCTCCGATTCGAGATCGATAATATCATCCATGATCCTTTGCGCTAAAGCGACATGCTTCTTGAACAGGTCAAAATCAAAATAGGCCTCCTTCGTGAAAGGATTGACCACATAAGAATAAAGGTTGATAGCGAGCAAACGGCAACTATCGTATGGACACAAGGGGATCTCACCACAAGGATTGGTTGACACCGTCCGGAAGCCCAAATCCGCATAGCAGTCCGGGACAGACTCACGCAGGATCGTATCCCAGAAAAGAACACCAGGCTCCGCCGATTTCCAAGCGTTGTGTATGATCTTATGCCATAAAGCGGCAGCATTAATATCTTTCGCATAAAGAGGCTCTGCGGCATCAATCGGATACTGCTGGCGATATGTCTCATTTCCAATCACCGCCCGCATGAACTCATCGTCAATCTTAACAGAAACGTTCGCGCCCGTCACCTTACCCTCAGTCATCTTCGCATCAATAAACGACTCTGAGTCCGGGTGCTTGATCGAGACACTCAACATCAACGCGCCCCGACGACCATCCTGAGCCACCTCGCGAGTCGAGTTGGAATAACGCTCCATGAAAGGGACCAATCCTGTTGAGGTCAAAGCCGAGTTCTTGACCGGTGAGCCTTTCGGACGGATATGCGACAGGTCATGACCCACACCGCCCCGGCGCTTCATCAATTGCACTTGCTCCTCATCGATCCGGATAATGGCGCCATACGAATCGGCCATACCATCAATACCGATCACGAAACAGTTAGATAACGAAGCGATCTGAAAATCGTTACCGATCCCGGTCATAGGGCTTCCCTGAGGGATGATATAACGGAAATGATCGAAAAGATCAAACAACTCTTGTTCCGAAAGCGGGTTCGGATAGTTCTTTTCCACACGGGCAATCTCACCCGCCAAACGATGATGCATATCTTTTGGCGATTGCTCATAGATATTGCCGAAAGCGTCCTTCAGGGCATACTTGTTGACCCACACCTTCGCGGCAAGCTCATCGCCAGTAAAATAATCCATTGAAGCCTTAAAAGCCTCATCAAAAGTATAAATCTTACGATCCACGGTTATATTATTTTTTTGTTATTTTCTTTTTAAAGGGAAGCCCATACTTCCGCCCTCAAATGTATATATTTTTGACGGCATCACAAGCATCTTTCATAAACGAATATCGACCAAAAAGAAACAGTTTACCCGACATTCAGGCACGTCAAATCGCCGCCCGGGCCCATTCAGACCCAGGCGTCGACCCTTCTCAAAAACAACAATGTAATCCCTTAATTTTTCAACAATGCCTCTATCTCCTCAACCGATGCCCGGAACGACTTGTTGGTCTCGATCTGGTCTTTTATGGTCTTGCAAGCGTGAAGGACTGTCGCATGATCGCGTTTTCCCACAATCTTGCCAATGCTCGAGAATGAGCTGTCCGTATATTTCTTCGACAAGTACATCGTAATCTGACGCGCCTGAACCACCTCCCGCTTGCGGGAATTTGTCTGGATTGTCGCCTGCTCCAGGTTGAAATACTTGCATACTGTCTCCTGGATCATTTGAACAGAGAGCTGTTTCTTCTCCAAGTGAACCGCCTGGCTCACGACACGCTTCGTCAACGAAAGATCAATCTCACGATTATTGATCACGGCATTCGCCATCAATGAGACAAGGATACCCTCCAAATCACGTACATTCTCTGTCACATTGTTCGCGATGAAATTGAATACCTCATCAGGAATAACAATACCATCATGATTGATCTTATTCTTCAGGATCTTCTTACGCAAGTCCAGATCAGGGCGGCTCAACTCGGCCGTCAAGCCCCACTTCAGACGCGTAATCAAGCGCTCTTCCATACCCTGCAAGTCTACCGGAGCCTTATCCGAAGTCAGGATCAGCTGCTTACCCAGCTGATGCAGGTGATTAAAAATATGGAAGAATGTATTCTGGGTCTTATCCATGCCTATCAACTCTTGGATATCATCCAACAGCAAGACATCGATATTCTGATAAAAATTCAGGAAATCATTCGTCGTATTCTTACGGATTGCGTCAGTAAACTGCACGCGGAACAAGTGCGAAGTAACATAAAGCACCTTCTTTTGCGGATGCAACTCACGGATACGACGCCCAATGGCATGACACAAGTGTGTCTTACCCACGCCTGAAGGGCCAAAGATAAACAAGGGATTAAAAGTCGTCTTTCCCGGATTCTGGGCTACCGCCTCACCTGCCGTACGGACAAGCCTGTTACTTGTTCCCTCAAAATAATTCTCGAAGCTGTACTTAGGGTTCAGCTGCGGATCGAGATCCTGTGGCATAACCGACACGAAAGGATTCGGAGCATGAGTAACATTCGGCATGGGTTGCTTACGCATACCGGCATTTGCGGCAGCATTCTCGGCTGGATAATCCACCGTGCCACCGGTCGACTTGTCTACCATCACACGATAGTTCAAGATCGTCCCTTGTCCAAAGACACGGTAAATCGTCACTTTCAATACATTGACGAATTTTTCTTCCAAATATTCATAGAAAAACTGGCTAGGCACCTGGATCGTAAACTTATTCCCCTCGTACGACAATGGGATAATTGGTTTAAACCAAGTATTAAAGGCAGCCTCAGGCACGATATCCTTGATTACCGCTAAGCATTTATTCCATAAAATCTGGCAGTCCCCTTGCATGATAACTATCTTCCGCTAAACTTAATTTTACACTGAAATGGAATACAAAGAACACAAATAAAATCCGAAAAAAAAAGTGGTCTTCCGCTTGGTTTTATTGATTGTTTAATATTATTCTAAGCCTCAACAACTTATAAACAAACAAAAGAGTATCAACACCTTAACTCTCATTCTATCAAAACAAGTCCAATTGTTTCACGGCCCAAACAAGGCCTTAAGTACCGATAACCCGCCTAAAATCACAGATATTAAACGAGGTCAGATCGTGAAACAATTGGTCATTTCTTCCCTTATCTTCTCTTTTCGATTATAGCTTTTTTTAACTTTTTTTCAAGTTTTATGCGCTATTTATCAAAATACGGAGAAGTGAACGTAACGCTTCGGGTTCTCACGTAAGTCGAGCAACAACTTCGACGCGTTCTCGGTCGCTCCGTTCAAGTTGTCATACAACTGACGGTCGTTCAACAGAAGTCCCATACTGTTATCCGTCGAATTCAGTTTATCTGTTGTCATCTTCAAATTCGCCAAAGTCGCATTAATTGAATTGACAGTCGAATTCAAATCGAGATCCTTCAAATTAGCGCTAACAGTCGAGAAATTATCCGTAATCGTCTTAAGGTTCTCCACGATCACCGGCATATCCTGATCAAGCATCCGGTTCAGACAATTGGTAGAAACCTCCAAGTTTGAAGTCGTCTTCTCCACATGTTCCAACGATTGCGCCAACGCCGGATGGTTAATCAAAGTTTGCAAACCACCAAGAATTGAATCGATCTTCGGCAACATGGCCGTTACGCTGGGCAAAAGATCCTCCTGTACGTCATGCATCATGTCCGGCCCCTTACGACCCTCAATGATGGCACCCGATTCCAAATAATCATCCACAAAAGTATTCAAATGGATATGCAAGGAGGCACCACTCAAGAAACTGCTCTCAATCTCCACGTAACTGCCCTTGTTGATCCGCATCTTCTCCTCCAGGCTGATCTCGACCGTAATCTTCTTGGTTGTTGAATAATCATACTCTATGTTACGAACCAGACCGACCTTGAAACCCTCAACATAAACCGGGCTCGAGATCGTCACGTCACGCACATTCTCAAACGTCACATAATAGCGGTTAGCAGGCTGGAAAAGGTTGATCCCCTTCAGATAATTGATGCCAACATACAGCAGGATCAAACTCACAAGCGTCACCAAACCTATTTTCGCCTCTTTTGACAAAACATTTTTCATTGCTTCCCTTTTATAGATACATATAAAATTAATTCAATCACATGATTTAGCGAACACGTTCTCCATCCTTAAACGAGATAACAAACGCATCCTTGAAATCTTTCAGCATGGAACGGCGGATCCGGTTGATCTCGCTGAAACTGGTTGTCGATCCATACGTATATTTATAAATGCCGTCCTCAACATAGTACTCCGCATCCTTATACCCTTTTAAACGTTTAGAGTTCTTGGACAATTTCGTCTCGGACGTCAGGAATTGCACCTTATAAACCGTCTTGCCCGACGATTGTTCAGATGCACTTTCCTTTTGTACCTCTCGCTTTCGGGACAAGATATCCGCCTCACTTCCCGGAGGTGCTTTTCGATCCGTCTGCTCCGCCGTTACCTCCAGGGGATCTTCCTCCATTTCCGGTTCCATAACAACCGTGACAACCGGTTTACCCGAGCGCAAATCAAAGTTTCGCTTATAATTGGCGAACGCCTTATATAATGACCTTGCCAAAAGATCCTGTCCTTTCGAGGAATTCATAAACTGCTCCTCGTTCCGGTTTGATATGTAGCCCAACTCCACCAGTACACTTGGCATGCTCGTCTCTCGCAATACCAGGAAGCCTGCCTGCCGAACACCCCGGTCCACACGCCCTGAAGAAGAGAACGCATTCTGGATATCCGATGCCAAACTGATGCTCTGCTCCATATGCTTATTCTGCATCAGCTCAAAGATAATATACGACTCGCTTGAATTCGGATCGAATCCCTCATAACGCTGCAGATAATTGTCCTCCAACAAAATCGCAGAGTTCTCGCGCATAGCCACGGCAAGGTTTTCATCACTACGGGCCAAACCGAGCGTATAGGTCTCCGTTCCTCGGACACTACTTCCCTTCTTCACCGAGTTGGTATGTATGGAGATAAAAAGATCCGCCTTTCCTCGATTGGCGATAGCCGCCCGCTCCGTCAATTCCACAAAACGGTCAGTCGAACGGGTGTAAATCACCTTGACATCTTTCATCTCCCGCTCAATCATCCGGCCAAGTTTCAAGGCCACGTTCAGGTTGATCACCTTCTCGTTAACAACACTTCCCCGTGCGCCCGGATCCTTTCCACCATGACCAGCGTCGATTACCACGACAAATGGCTTACCCACTTCCGCCATCAACAACACCGGAAACAGCCACACCAAAAACAAGGCCAATCGCAAACGTCTCATTCGTCGAAAATAAAAAACAAACCTATTCGCGAAGTTAATCTTTTTTGATAACAAGCAAGAGCCAAGCACCAAGAAAATCCGGGCGATTAAGCCTGTTTAGCACGAAACGTCCGGATAAAATTTATCCCGGCAAAAGCATATTGTCTTGCCGGGATAATATATTGTTCGTATGGTAGGAACTCCATGAGGCAAAACCCCAAAAGAATTACTCAGATACAACCTCGAAAGGAACCTCTACAGAAACCTCCTTGTGCAACTTGATAGTTGCTGTATAATGACCTACCTCCTTAACGTTCTTAATATAGATGATCTTACGATCAACAGTATAACCAGCCTTAGCCAAAGCGTCAGCGATCTGGATGTTCGTAACTGAACCAAAGATCGTACCTGTAGAGCTAGTCTTAGCGCCAATAGTCAAAGAAACCTCTTTCAACTTAGCAGCCAACTCCTCAGCGTCAGCCTTGATCTTAGCCAATTTGTGAGCACGTTGCTTCAAAACCTCAGCCAACTCTTTCTTTGCCGACTCAGAAGCGATAACGGCCTTACGTGTGGGGATTAGAAAGTTACGTCCGTAACCGTCCTTAACTGTTACGATATCGTCCTTGTAGCCCAAACCAGCTACATCCTCTTTCAAAATAATCTGCATATTCTGTCTCCTCTACTTTAATTATTTCATCAAATCGGTTACATAAGGAAGCAACGCCAAGTGACGGGCACGCTTAACGGCCTGAGCGACACGACGCTGGAACTTCAAAGAAGTACCCGTGATACGACGGGGAAGGATCTTACCCTGCTCGTTCAGGAATTTCTTCAAGAATTCAGGATCCTTATAATCGATATACTTGATACCGTTCTTCTTGAAACGGCAATATTTTTTTCTCTTTACGTCTACTGAAGGCGGAGTTAAATAACGGATTTCTGATTGTGTTGCTGCCATGATTAATTCTCCTTTACTGTTTCTTTAGCTGATTTCAAGTTTCTTCTCTTCTCTGCGTACTCTGCCGCATGCTTGTCCTGACGGAATGTCAAGAAACGGATCACACGCTCATCACGACGGAAGTTCACCTCCAAAGTGGCGATTACCTCAGGATTAGCCTTGAACTCGATCAATTGATAGAATCCAGTCGTCTTCTTTTGGATAGGATAAGCAAGCTTACGCAATCCCCAGTTCTCCTCGTTTACGATCTCCGCTCCTTGCTCTTTCAGGAGACCCGTAAACTTATCTACCGCTTCCTTCATCTGTGCGTCAGACAAAACGGGAGTTAAAATGAAAACGGTTTCGTAATTATTCATACAAAAGCTGTTTATAAAAATGATTAATAAATTATTTTTGCGGTGCAAAGGTACGCTTTTTTTCCTTATGCGCAAGGCCTTCCCTAACTTTTTTCTCCTAAAAGTGTTCTAATTCATATGATATAAACCTTCAACGTCCTTTATCCAAATTCATTAAAAGGCAAAGCAAGAACAGCCCTTATTGAGCACGGCCATAATCATATAATGCCTTTTAGGGCATTCATATTCAATTCTATACAGCCACTTTTCCTGATAATAAGCCCTTCCTTCTCCATTTTATTAAACTCAGTAGACAAAGCTGGACGTGTAACATTGATATAGTCCGCCAATTGCGTCAGAGTACACGTCATCCTTACCGTATAAGTTTTACGATCGAGCCTCCTAAACAAATAAACCAGGATCCTCTCACGAATTGTCTTTCTCGACAAAACATCCAACCTCATAGTCGTACATACATCACAATTTCCGGCTATACAAAGAAAATTTCTCAACACATCCGGATATTTACTAATTAAATCAAAGGTGGAATCCTTAGTGGCTGTCAGCAAAACCGATTTTTCCAAAGTCCTAAAAGTTGCCGGTAAGCGATTATCCTTTTTAAACAAATGCGGGGTCGCAAATGCCCTGGGTGCTTCAATATACTCTATCAAAACCTCATTTCCATTAGCATCAATAATATTGACCTCCAATTTTCCCTCTAGCAAAACATATAAATTACAACACAAGTTTCCCTGTTTCAGAACAACGGTTTTCTCATTAATCTCATATAGCCTTATATCCAACGTCTTAACAATCTCATTTTTAACCTGATCGGGCAAATCATCAAAAAGAGAGATGGAAAACAATTTATCCCTATAAAAATTATTGAAAATCACTGTTTCCATAATTTATTCCTATGTTTTTACATATCGCAAATGTATCATTTTCAATAATCACTTTCAAGAACAGCCCATCAACCAATATTTAATTTGTGTTAACCTCCATTTACTGTCAGAATTCTTACACACTTATAGACAAGCTAATAATACTTTTGCATAAATATCATCCAGTCTGGCAAATCAGATTGGTTCATCAAAACAAAAATAACACAAAAATGTCATATTATGAGAAAAGCGAGTAGAGAGATGAATAGTGACTGGGCTTTAGAAATCATGCGTAAAGCCCCATATATTACCGTCAGCTTCACGAGAAAAGATGGCTCAGCTTATGGCGTTCCCCTATCGTTGGCCAGCGAAGAAGACAATATTTGGTATTTTCACTGCGCGCTCGAGGGTGACAAGCTTGACGCCATTGCCGCTCATCCCGAGATATGCCTCTCCGCGGTAACAAAATGCCAACCGACGGTAGGACCTAAGGATGGCTCCTTCACGCTTCAATATCGTTCGGCCATCGCATTCGGCAAAGCGGAACTGGTGACAGACACTAACGAAAAGATATATGCGCTCAAGTTGATCTGCCAACGTTTCCTTCCTAAACACATGGCAGCTTTTGACGAGGCTATCCAACGGAGTATCAACCATACGGCAGTCGTGAGAATAACAATCACCGGCAAACCAACCGGCAAACGTAAACAATACGACAATAATGGTGAAGAGATGAAATACGGCAGGATGGAATGACTATCGACATCCTCCCATCATGTCCGACTATAAATAACGACCAATCATGAATTTATTTGACGTTTATTCTATTTTCCCTATCAATATAATAAAAGGTAAGGGATGTTATGTTTTTGACGATAAGAACCAGTCATATCTGGATTTCTATGGAGGACATGCCGTCATATCCATTGGACATTCACACCCCTATTTGGTCAAACGCATGAGCGAACAATTGCAGGAACTCATGTTTTACTCCAATTCTGTCAGAAACAAACTCCAAGAGGAATTGGCCCATGAGTTAGGGAAGATTTCAGGCTATCCCGATTACAGCGTATTCTTTGTCAATTCCGGAGCTGAAGCCAATGAGAATGCCCTTAAACTAGCCTCCTTTCACACGGGGAAGAAAAAGGTCATCGCATTCAAGCACGCCTTTCACGGACGAACCTCAGCCGCAGTCGAAGTCACCGACAATCCACACATCACGGCTCCCATCAACTCGAATAACAATGTTTATTTCGCGGAGATGGACATCCAGGAGGTCGAGAAAGAACTCCAAAATGGGGACGTTTGCGCTGTCATTATTGAGGGGATTTCCGGAGTTGGAGGCATACAAATACCCGACAAAGATTTTCTTACTGCTTTGCGTGACTTGACAAAAAAACACGACAGCATCCTCATTCTTGATGAGATCCAGTCTGGCTATGGACGAACGGGTAAATTCTTCGCCCATCAATGGTATGGCATAAAGCCCGATATTATCACTGTAGCCAAAGGGATAGCCAACGGATTCCCATTCTCCGGCGTATTAATTAGCGACGCGTTCAAACCCCGGAAAGGAATGCTTGGTACAACTTTTGGAGGCAATCATCTGGGATGTGTTGCCGCATTGTCGGTGATACAGGTCATGAAAGATGAAAAACTAATTGAAAACGCAAATGAAGTGGGAAGTTATTTCATCCAGAAACTAAGGTCGCTCGGATCCCCTCTCATTAAGGAGATCAGGGGCAAAGGCCTAATGATTGGCATTGAATTATCCATTCCGGTATCTCCAATCCGTGAACGCTTGCTTTACGAGCATCATATATTCACCGGTTATTCCGGGACTAGCGTTTTAAGAATATTACCACCATTATGCAT
>DGYMR06203__coassemble_610_pt1 | contig 50345 bp, 44 predicted proteins | sample DGYMR06203__metabat2_low_PE_012 | metagenome-assembled genome bin DGYMR06203
GCAAACCTACCTTTGTCAAAGCCTCTGCCAAAGCATAATCAATATCGGCACGATAAGTATGCAACGGAGTTCTTCCCTCTTTGTACATCTCAGAACGAGCCATCTCAGCGCCGTTCAAACGGCCAGAGATCTGGATCTTGATACCCTCAGCACCCATTCTCATCGTAGAAGCGATAGCCATCTTAACCGCACGACGGTAAGCGATCTTGCCCTCCAACTGACGTGCGATGTTATTCGCTACGATAACAGCGTCCAACTCAGGTCTCTTAACCTCGAAAATGTTAATCTGTACATCCTTGTCAGTGATCTTCTTCAACTCCTCTTTCAGTTTATCAACCTCCTGACCACCTTTACCGATAATGATACCTGGACGAGATGTGCAAATTGTGATCGTGATCAACTTCAACGTACGCTCAATAACGATACGAGATACACTGGCTTTTGCGAGACGGGCATTCAGATATTTACGGATTTTGCTATCCTCGAGCAAAGTGTCACCGTAATGCTTGCCGCCATACCAATTGGAATCCCAGCCACGAATAATTCCTAAACGATTACTAACTGGATTAACTTTTTGTCCCATCTGCAAATTATTTTTGAGTATCTTTATTAGCTATTGTATCAACAAACAAAGTTACGTGATTCGAACGCTTACGAATTCTATAACCTCTTCCCTGGGGAGCAGGACGCATTCTCTTCAATGTTGTAGCGCAGTCAACATAGATTGAGGAAATACGCAACTCACCCGCTTCTGCTTTACGTTCATTCTTCTGTTCCCAGTTAGCGATAGCTGAACGAAGCAATTTCTCTACTCTTGCCGCAGCCTCTTTGTTAGAAAACTTCAAGACACCTAACGCACGGAAAACCTCCATACCACGTACCATATCTACTACCAATCTCATCTTACGGGGAGAAGTAGGCACGTTGCGAAGTTTCGCAAAATACATTGTCTTTTGGGCTTCTTTTCTTGCTTCAGCTGATATTCTTTTTCTAGCACCCATTTTATTAGATTCTTTCTTTTAATTAAAAGTTACTTGTTTATCCCAAGATTACTTTTTCTTATTACCTGCGTGACCACGGAATGTACGAGTCGGAGAGAACTCTCCCAACTTGTGACCAACCATGTTCTCAGTCACGAACACAGGGATAAACTTATTACCATTATGTACTGCAATTGTATGCCCTACAAAGTCAGGCGAAATCATAGAAGCTCTTGACCAAGTCTTGACCACTGTTTTCTTACCGGTCTCATTCATAGCAAGAACTTTCTTCTCAAGCTTAACGTTAATGTACGGGCCTTTTTTAAGCGAACGACTCATAGTTTATTCAATTAATCAGATTATTTCTTTCTTCTTTCAATAATATACTTTGAAGAATGCTTCTTAGGAGCTCTTGTCTTCAAGCCCTTAGCATACAAGCCCTTCCGTGAACGTGGATGACCTCCTGAAGCGCGTCCTTCACCACCACCCATTGGGTGATCAACCGGGTTCATTACAACACCACGGTTATGAGGACGACGACCGAGCCATCTAGAACGACCTGCTTTACCTGATTTTTCAAGACCATGGTCTGAGTTGCCTACCGCACCAATCGTAGCCTTACAAATTGCAAGAATCTTTCTTGTCTCACCAGAAGGCATCTTAATGATCGCATAAGCGCCTTCCTTTGATACCAGCTGAGCAAACGCGCCAGCGGAACGAACCAATTTCGCGCCTTGTCCCGGACGAAGCTCAATGTTGTGGATAATCGTACCGACTGGAATGTTCTCCATAGGTAACGTATTACCAACCTCGGGAGCCACCTGGCTACCTGAAATCACTGTTTGGCCAACTTCCAAGCCGTTCGGAGCGATGATATAGCTCTTCGCGCCATCAGCATAATACAACAACGCGATACGAGATGAACGGTTAGGATCGTACTCGATCGTCTTAACTGTTGCTGGAACGCCATCCTTATTTCTCTTGAAGTCGATCAATCTGTACTTGCGCTTGTGGCCACCACCCAGATAACGCATCGTCATCTTACCAGTGTTATTACGGCCACCCGTACTCTTCTTACCTACCACAAGAGATTTCTCTGGTGTACTTGCAGTGATCTTATCAAATGCACCAATAACTTTGTGTCTTTGCCCCGGTGTCGTGGGCTTTAATTTACGAATTCCCATTTCTTCTTTTAGATATTGCTAAAGAAATCAATTGTTTGACCTTCTTTCAAGGTTACGATCGCTTTCTTAAAAGCCGATTGTTTACCATTAATGATACCAGACTTTGTATAACGGCTCTTGCGTTTTCCTGAATAGTTCATCGTGTTTACAGAAACAACGTTCACATTATACAACTCTTCTACCGCCTTCTTAATCTCCAACTTATTGGCATCAGGAGAAACTCGAAAACCATAGCGATTCGGCATCTTCTCTGTTATCGCTGTCTGCTTCTCTGTTACTATAGGCTTAATAATAATTCCCATTACCTTACTCCTTATGCTTTAAAATTATTCTCCACAACGGCCACTGATTTCTCTGTCAAAACAAGGTTAACAGCGTTTAACACATCATAAGTGTTCAATTCAGAAGCAGTTACGACTTTTGTCTTCTCCAAATTTCGAGACGACAAATATACTAATTTATTGTTCTCGGGTAAAACCATAAGTAACTTTTTATCAGCCACTTTGAGGTTTTTAGTAATTGTTACGAAATCTTTTGTTTTCGGAGTCTCAAAAGTGAAATCCTCAACAACGACAATCGCATTATTCTTAGCCTTATAGCTCAATGCTGACTTACGGGCCAGAGCCTTGACCTTCTTGTTCAACTTGAAGCTGTAATCACGAGGTTTCGGACCGAATACACGACCACCACCTACCAATACAGGAGAGTTGATATCACCACGACGAGCGCCGCCTCCACCTTTCTGGCGGATCAACTTACGAGTACTACCAGATACTTCGCTTCTCTCCTTCGATTTATGAGTACCCTGACGCTTGTTAGCCATGAATTGCTTAACCGCCAAGTAAATCGCATGATCATTTGGCTCAATGCCGAAAATCGCATCACTTAAAGTTACCTTTCTACCGGTATCTTCACCCTTAATATTATATACGCTCAGTTCCATTATTTTTCGATTAATAAGATTGAACCTTTTGCTCCTGGAACAGATCCTTTAACCAATAAAAGATTGTGCTCCGGCATTACCTTGATCACTTGAAGATTCTGCACAGTAACGCGCTCATTACCCATTTGGCCGGCCATTCTCATGCCCTTGAAGACCTTTGCGGGATAAGAACAAGCACCGATACTACCCGGCGCACGAAGACGGTTGTGCTGACCGTGAGTAGACTGACCTACACCGCCGAAACCATGACGCTTAACAACACCCTGGAAACCTTTACCCTTAGAGGTGCCAACAACGTCAACGAAACCAGCGTTCTCAAACAGGTCTACCGTAATAACGTCACCCAACTTGTAAGAATTCTCAAATCCCTTGAACTCGGCCAAGTGTCTCTTGGGAGTTACACCTGCTTTCTTAAAATGACCCATCTCAGGATTCGTTGTGTGTTTCTCTTTCTTGTCCTGGAAACCCAACTGAATCGCCTCATAGCCGTCATTCTCAATTGTCTTGATTTGTGTAACAACACAAGGACCTACTTCGATAACAGTGCATGGAAGATTCTTTCCCTCGGCACTGAAAACGGATGTCATTCCGATTTTTTTCCCTAATAATCCTGGCATTTCACTAAATATTAAAATACTTAAACCTTAATTTCTACCTCAACTCCGCTCGGTAACTCAAGCTTCATCAAAGCATCAACCGTTTTAGCGGTTGAACTGTAAATATCAATCAATCTCTTGAAAGAAGAAAGTTCGAACTGCTCACGAGATTTCTTGTTTACGAAAGTTGAGCGGTTCACCGTAAAGATACGCTTATGAGTAGGAAGGGGAATCGGACCACTTACTACGGCACCAGTAGCTTTTACGGTCTTTACGATTTTCTCGGCAGACTTGTCTACCAGAGAATAATCGTAAGATTTCAATTTAATTCTGATCTTTTGGCTCATATTTATAAGATATATTTCAACTATTATTTGATCAAATCTGCACGACCCTGTACCTCAGTCAAAACTTGTTTTGCGATTGCGGAAGATACTTGAGCGTAGTGAGAGAACTGCATAGACGAAGTAGCACGTCCTGAAGTAATCGTACGCAAAGCTGTTACATAACCGAATGTCTCAGCCAAAGGAACTTTTGCCTTCACGATACGAGCGCCTGTACGGCTAGACTCCATACCCTCAACCTGACCACGACGTTTGTTCAAGTCACCGATAACATCACCCATGCTCTCCTCCGGAGTAACAACCTCGATCTTCATAATCGGCTCCATCAAAGCAGGACCTGCCTTCTCACATGCGTTCTTGAACGCCTGGATAGCAGCGATCTCGAATGACAACTGGTCAGAGTCAACCGGGTGGAAAGAACCATCGATCAATGTTACCTTCAATTGATCCAACGGATAACCAGCCAAGACACCGTTCTTCATTGCCTTCTCGAAACCTTTCTGTACTGAAGGGATAAACTCCTTAGGCACGTTACCACCCTTTACCTCATCGATAAATTGGAGTGTACCTGTAAAGTCCTCATCAGCCGGCTCGATACGTACGATGATATCAGCGAACTTACCACGACCACCAGATTGCTTCTTGTAAACCTCACGCAACTCAACCGGCTTCGTGATAGCCTCTTTGTAAGTAACCTGAGGACGGCCCTGATTACACTCAACCTTGAACTCACGACGCAAACGGTCGATAATAATATCCAAGTGAAGCTCACCCATACCGCTGATGACTGTCTGACCAGTCTCCTCGTTAGTCTGAACACGGAAAGTAGGATCCTCCTCGGCCAACTTGGCCAAGCCCATACCCAACTTATCCAAATCCTTCTGAGTCTTAGGCTCGACAGCGATACCAATCACAGGCTCCGGGAACTCCATAGACTCCAAAACGATCGGGTTGTTCTCATCACACAAAGTATCACCAGTACGGATATCCTTGAAACCTACACCAGCACCGATATCACCACAACCGATTACCTCCATCGGGTTCTGCTTGTTTGAATGCATCTGGAACAGACGAGAGATACGCTCTTTCTTACCAGAACGAGTATTCAAAATATAAGAACCAGCGACCATAGAACCGGCATAGACACGGAAGAAGCACAAACGGCCAACATACGGGTCTGTAGCGATCTTGAACGCCAAAGCTGTCAACGGCTCCTCGAACAACGGCTTACGAGTCAGAACCTTCTCAGGATCACTAGGATCATGACCCTCGATAGCAGGAGTATCCTCTGGGCTCGGCAAATAAGCACAAACAGCGTCAAGCAAAGTCTGTACACCCTTATTCTTGAAAGAAGAACCACAGATCATCGGGTTGATCTGCATAGCGAGCGTACCCTTACGGATAGCAGCCTTGATCTCAGCCTCAGTGATAGTTGAAGGATCGTCGAAATACTTCTCCATCAAAGCGTCGTCGCACTCAGCCAAAACCTCGAGCATCTTGTCTCTCCACTCCTCTGCCTCAGAAACCAACTCTGCCGGGACTTCCTCGATCGAGTACTCAGCACCCATGGTCTCATCATGCCAAAGGATAGCCTTCATAGCGACCAAGTCTACGACACCTCTGAAGTTCTCCTCAGCACCGATAGGGATCTGGATCGGACATGGTGTAGCACCAAGAACCTCCTTAACCTGACGAACAACCTCGAAGAAATTAGCGCCAGAACGGTCCATCTTGTTCACGTAGCCGATACGCGGCACATTATACTTATCAGCTTGACGCCATACAGTCTCTGACTGAGGCTCAACACCACCTACAGCACAGAAAGCGGCTACGGCACCATCAAGGATACGCAACGAACGCTCAACCTCTACAGTGAAGTCAACGTGCCCCGGGGTATCAATCAAGTTGATCTTAAATTTCTCATTATTATATTTCCAGAAAGTTGTCGTTGCAGCGGAAGTAATGGTAATACCACGCTCCTGCTCCTGCTCCATCCAGTCCATTGTAGCGGCACCATCGTGCACCTCACCAATCTTATGAGTCAAACCGGTGTAGAAAAGAATACGCTCTGAAGTCGTCGTCTTTCCGGCATCGATATGCGCCATGATACCAATATTTCTGGTATATTTTAAAAGTTCGTCAGCTTTTGTTGCCATCTGTTTATAATCTTACTTATTTGTGAAAATTAAAATCTGAAGTGAGCGAACGCACGGTTAGCCTCAGCCATACGGTGCATATCCTCTTTTCTCTTGAATGCGCCGCCTTGGTTGTTGAATGCGTCAACAATTTCTGCGGATAATTTATCAGACATTGTTTTACCACCACGCTTACGAGCGAAGATGATAAGGTTCTTCATCGAGATGGACTCTTTACGATCCGGGCGGATCTCAGTAGGTACTTGGAATGTGGCTCCACCTACACGGCGTGATTTAACCTCTACCTGAGGAGTAATGTTATCTAAGGCAGCTTTCCAGATCTCCAACGCGGACTTCTCCTCATTAGGCATTTTAGCCTTTACGTTCTCCAATGCGGAATAGAAGATCTCAAAAGCAGTATTCTTCTTGCCGTCATACATCAAATGGTTAACGAATTTCGTAACCTTTACATCACCGAAAACAGGATCTGGCAATACCTGTCTTTTCTTTGGTTTTGCTTTTCTCATTTTTGTAAATAAAATTTCGTTCTTGTTTTTTGGTTGCCTTTAATTTGTCTTCAACGGTTCCGCTGAACCATTTACTCAACCTTAAGCTTATCCAAACAACTCAAACCTAAATTAATGACTTAATTTAAAATCTCAGTTTGAAGGTGTAGAGTGATTATTTCTTTTTACCCTTAGCGGCAGCTGCAGCCTGACCTGGTTTCGGTCTCTTAGCGCCATACTTAGAGCGTCTTTGCGTACGGGCGTTTACACCAGCTGTATCCAATGTACCGCGAACGATATGATAACGAACACCAGGAAGATCCTTAACACGACCACCGCGAACCAGCACAATTGAGTGCTCCTGCAAGTTGTGACCCTCGCCCGGGATGTAAGAGTTAACCTCCTTACCATTTGTCAAACGTACTCTCGCTACTTTACGCATCGCTGAGTTAGGCTTCTTCGGAGTCGTCGTGTAAACACGGACACAGACACCACGTCTCTGAGGACATGAGTCCAATGCGGGTGACTTACCCTTCTCTACCAAAGTTTCCCTTCCTTTTCTAACTAATTGTTGAATTGTAGGCATTTTTTTTCTTTTTAAACTTTGAAATGTGTTATATAATTACTTTATCTTCTCAATTTCCAGGCTGAAGGGAAAGTTCACGATCAGTTATTCAACCACTTGACACATCTTTCTATTCACCTTGCGCCTAAATCGCCGCAAAGGTACACATTTGTATCTGTTCAACAAGTTACCAATGAAGGGAAAACGAATGGTTTTATACACTTTTAACATTATTTATCCAAGCGCCTAGCGTTACTCGACCAATAACAACCATCAAGGCTCACAATAACGGTTATGGTCAGCCCTTCACGACAGGCATTGTTTCCATATTATAACAGGCAATATTCACCAACTATAACCGGTATTGTAGTCTCCTCATAACAGTTACAAGAAACAAGGGTCAATAAATGGAGTTCATCAGACAAAGGCGATTGATCAACGTGAACGGATGTCGCCTAAATTCGCCTTAAGAGCCCATCCCTTCCACTTCCGGTATGGCTCAAATTTTGTTCGAAGAAAACTATCATTTTGTCCGAAAGAAATTTCATTTTCCTTCGAAAGAAAATTTCTTTTCTTTCGGACAAAATTAACGGCGAATCAGCCGGACTTAATTCCTTATACCAGACCTACACCAGAGAGGATTCCTGGCGCAAGTTTTTCAGCTAAAACGTTTCGCCAACTCATCATCGCCAATGATCGACAAGATGGTTTGTCCATCCGGAGTCAGGTTAATATCACTCGATGAAAAAAGCGAAGCCAACAAATCATCCATCTCTTCCGCGGAAAGAGATTTCCCAACCTGTATGGCCGAGGCCTTAGCCATCGAGAGCGCCAACGAGGAGGCAACCTGATCATGAGCGTCCAATCCGATTTCCATAACACCCGCTACCAGGTCATGCAACAACCGGACCATATCGACATTCTCCAATCCAGAGGGTAACCCGTTGATCGAATAGCTTCCACCACCCAGATCGCTCAAGTCAAACCCCATATATCGCAAATCCTCCAACAAGCCAGGAAGCAATACCTGCTCAGAAGGCGTAAACTCGATAATCTCCGGGAAAAGAATCTGCTGGGAATTCCCCTGCCGGTCACGGATCTGCGCCAGATAGCGATCATAGAGTATGCGGATATGGGCACGTCTCTGGTCAATCAGGGCCAAGCCAGATTTCAGGCATGTCAATATGTACCGTTGCTTATATTGCATGCAAGGCACGATCGACTCCTCAGGGAAAAGGTTCTGAGGCGCCTTTTCTTCACGAGTAACCACCGTCCGCTCCTCATCACTCAACTCATCAAATGGAATAGTAGCCAACTCACGCTGTACTGCCGCCCGATCGTCCTCAAATCCCTTATACAAGGCAGCCCAGTCAAAAGAATCCTGCCCAGAGGTCTCCTTGGAAGACTCACCGAAAGGATTGTAGGCATTATCCAATTGGACCTTAGGAGGCGTACGATTTCCACGTGTTTCCGTCACCGGGTTATAGACCGGGATATCGATAGCGTCGTCCATATTGAAATCGATCGTAGGGATCGCGCTCGACTTCGCCAAAGCCTCGCGCACGGCGGCCTGAAGGATTTGCCAGATCGGTTGCTCGTTCTCGAACTTGATCTCCGTCTTAGTCGGATGGATATTGACATCAATCGTTGCCGGATCAAGCGTAAAATAGATGAAATAACAAGGCTGCTCGCCCGCGGGGATCAATTGCTCGTAAGCCTGCATAACCGCTTTATGGAAATAGGGATGTTTCATAAAACGACCATTCACGAAAAAGTATTGAAGTGCCCCACGTTTCTTGGTTGAGTCTGGCCGGCCGATAAATCCCGAGATCGTCACCATCGAGCTTTGGGCATCCACCGTCAGCAATTTTTGGTTCAACGCTTTTCCATATACATTAATAATACGCTGCCGAACACCCGACTCGGGCAAGCTCAATATTTCCGTACCATTATGGAAGAGAGAGAAAGAGACGTGAGAGTTAACAAGAGCTACCCGCTCAAACTCCATTACGATATTTCGGAACTCCGTCTCATTCGACTTCAGGAACTTCCGTCGGGCGGGAACATTAAAAAACAGGTTCTTTACCGAAAAGGAGCTGCCCTCAGCGCAACCAGCCGGCTCAACCGACTCGACAACCGAGCCAGAAATGGACAGGCAGGTCCCTAAATCCGCCCCACGCAGCCGTGTCTGCAATTCCACTTGCGCCACGGCGGCAATCGAAGCCAACGCCTCGCCACGAAATCCCATTGAGCGCAAAGAAAACAGATCGTCAACCGAAGATATTTTTGAGGTCGCGTGCCGCTCGAACGCCATGCGGGCATCCGTCTCGGACATGCCCTTACCGTCATCGATCACCTGCACCAAAGTCTTTCCGGCATCCTTGATAACCACGCTTATCGACTGGGCACCGGCATCGATCGCATTCTCGACCAACTCTTTCACGACCGAGGCAGGACGTTGGATCACCTCGCCGGCAGCGATCTGGTTGGCGATGTGATCCGGAAGAAGATGAATAATGTCGCTCATTACCAGAATAAACACCAGAACAACGCTAACAAAACAGCCAAGACCACAAACAACTTGACATTCTTATATGTCCTCGATCGGGAACTCTCACCTCGCTCAACATGTTTTTTCAAATGCGAAGTTCCTTCAATAAAAGTGCCTTTGATATGAGGCTTATACTCTTCCAAAGGTTCCTCTATACCCATCTCGCGCTTAACTTTACTGATACGTTCCTCCAATGCCTCCTTACGCGGATCCCAGTAGATTGGCTTATGATCAAACTGCCGCGGCTTGCGCATATTGTAAAATGAGAAAAATGCCATAATTAATCCTCCTTACTACACTAAATATCATTCCGCTAATGTACAAATTTATTACTTCTCTTTATAGCCTCTGACGCTTTTCTTTTTACGACCTGGTAAATATCGTCCTTTCCCTGTGGACGAATATAATCAAACCAATAAAAATCCTTCAAGAATTTCATCTCAGGCTTCAAATCCGGGATTGGCGTCAATGAGCCTGTTGGCGTAGGCCAGATCTTCAGTCGCTCCAGCTTATTATCCTTAACCCAAATCGTCAGGAATCCGCTCTTGGTCTCATTCAACCCAACCATCGCCCCATCATCCTCTACAGGATAGAAGATCGATTCAGCGCTACCGGAAACATCGATCTGACGGATCGCCTTCCCCTCAAAATAGGCCTTCAGGTCGTTTCCCTTCAACTGATTATAGTAAGTCGTATCCACATATTGGGCCGCCATGGCAAATTGCCGGACATGCGCATGATCGATTGTCGAGTCGTTCATATATATCAAGATCGTATCGCCATACATTTGGTATTGCTCATTCCAGATGATCGGCTCCTTGAACATATACAAGACCGTATCACGTGTGTCGAACAACATCGAATCACACACGCCCTGAAGATCGAAACGATAGAAGCGAACACCATAATAGGCTTTCACCTCCCGATAGGCAGAATCGGCGACCCCTACAGTCGTCATCTCCAATGTATCGGCATGCAGGAACAACGTATCACCCTGACTGTACTCCAGAAAACGGGCACTATCCGTCGCGAACGCATACTCTGTCCGCTCATCATAAAAACCATATTGTCCCTCCAACGTCACCAGATTCAAGGTATCAATCAAGCTCATATTGCCAAACACCTCTCCGAAACCACGTTCACGATCGTAAGCGATCGAATCGCCCACCAGTATCCGACTACCAGACCGGACTTCCGAACGGTCCAACAGGAAAGAGGTATTATTAACCGTATCATACCAACCTTTGGAAGTATGGATCTCTCCACTATCAGACACAATGACAGAAGGGCCTAAGATATTGGCCAGCTTCGACTCCGTATTATAATGCAACGTATCAGAATAGAGCGTGAAATGCTCATTCTCTAACTTGACGCTATCATTAAAATAGGCCCATTTCGTGTCCAGAGAATATTGCCCATAAAAAGAGGAGAGCTGATTGAGCGAGTCTACGATCATACCACCCTCAAAATAATAACCGATATTGGTATAACGCTCATAATTTAAGCTATCGGTAAACAGGGTGACCTGACCGTTCTCCATCCGGACATTTTCACGGAGGTATGCGACTTGACCGTTTCCGTCATAGAACAGGTAATCACCGAAAACAAAAAGCGTGTCTCCCTGCTCCATCCGCACATGACTGAACGCCTCTAGCGAGTTGGTACTCTCAAAGAAATAGGCGCTGTCGCAATACATATAAGCACTGTCATGACGGAAACAGACATTGCCATTAAGGACCTGCGCATCGGCATTCCGCTCACGATCGAACGACAGGGAATCCGCATGCACCAAATAAACCCGGGTCGCCCTGACAACCGTATCCTTCTGAGCGGTTCCTACGCTATCCACCACGGGAACAGCACGAACAGTGTCGGGCAAAAACAGGTCAACGCTATCCCGATCCTGAGCGGATAAGGATAGCGTCAACATATTAAAAAGTACAAAACAAAAAAGCCTGAATACAAATCTCATTCCTTAATCCATCCCGGATACTTAAAATCGCAATTCTGCCATCCTTCGCTGATACGAACAAATGTCGTCTTTTGCTTTTCCTTTATCCAATTATTAAGTAACTCTTCCTTCTTACGGGATTCGACAATTGTTTTCAATGCCTGGTAATCATCAGAGATATTGGCCTTATGTCCCTCCACACGAGCCTTAAGCTTAACAATAGCGACCACCTCCTTTTGTTTATTGGTCAACATCGTAAATGGCTTGGAAATCTCACCAACCTCCATATCATAAACCACCTTTCCAATTTCCTGAGGCAACTCTTGCATCTCGAACTTAGGGGTTCCCATATTCGGGCTCTCATAATCCTGGTTTACCATCAATCCCTTGTTATTACGCGTATCCTTGTCAGCGGACAAGAAAGTCGCCGCCTCGTCAAAAGTAAATTTCTCCTCTTTCAAGTCATTATACAAAGTATCCATCTTGGCCATCGCCGCATTCAACTCTGTCTCGGAGATTTTCGGTTTCAACAAGATATGGCGGCAATTAATACGGTCACCACGCTTCTCGATCAACTGGATAATATGGAAACCATACTCTGTCTGGACAATCTGTGAAACACGCTTGGAATCTTTCAAGTTAAACGCCACGTTCGCAAACTCAGGCAACAGACCTGTCTTACTCATGAAACCCAGCTCACCACCACGAGCCGCCGAACCCGGATCCTCCGAATAAAGGCGGGCAAGAGTCGAGAACTCCATCTTACCACTGTTCACCTGTTCCGTGAACTCACGCAAACGAGCCTTGATCGCGTCCGTTTCCTCAAAAGGAATCTTCGGTTCCATCGTGATGATCTGAACCTCTACCGTAGTCGGCACATTAGGCAAACTATCCTGCGATAAAGTACTGTAATATTTCCGGACCTCAGAGGGCGTCAACTTAATCTCGCCAATCAATTGCTGCTGCATTTGCTGAACGATCTGCTGCTCACGTACCGTCTCTTTACGCTCATCCTTGATCTGAGAATATTTCTTACCAAAATACTCCTCCAATTTCTCCCGGGAACCGATCTGGTTTACGGCCATATTCATCCATTGCTCTACATTCTGGAGAACCTGGCTCTCGTTAGCCGTAATACTGTCGAGCTCCGCCTGATTCAAATAAAGTTTCTGGATGGCCATCTGCTCCGGAATAACACAATAAGGATCGCCATCCAAACGCTGTCCCTCATTTTGCATATAAAGCCGTTGCGTCTCAATATCGGAGCGCAAGATAGCGTCATCACCCACGACCCAAACGATCTCATCAATCACATTGTCTTGCGCGAAAGCGAAACAAGAACAACACGCCAATAACATTAAACTAAAAAATCTCCTCATCATGAAAACAAAAATTATCCAACCAACAAACACCGGCCAACTCAAGGAAATATCTTCACTTCACCAGATTGAACCGCGTCATCATATAACTCATCCTCAAAAGTACGCAGGAACTCCATCTTCCGCTGATTGACCAGTAACTCCTGAATCCGGGCACTGGCATACTCATACGGCTCGATTCCCTCGGGCAACAGGTAATCACCAATATTCAACAAATAGCAAAAACTGCTGTCCGACTCCTCAATAAACCGATGGGATCTCAAATAAGCGGCCGGATTCGGGACATTGGATGGCATATTATCCAACACGTCCTCAAAATTAACCCACTTATCATAGAAGAACTCGTAGATCGCCGCATTTTGGACACTGTATTTCTCGATCCTCTCCAAGTCATCCTCATCAGTTGAACGATACCATTTCTTCAAGTCCGAAAGACCGGGCGCATCAACCGGGACTTTCAAGAACAGTCCCTTGATCAAACATTTATTCAAAGCGAACTTATCCTGATTCGCGTCATAATAAGCTCTTTTCTCCGACTCTGAGACCTCCAAAGAAACTTTCTCGTTCACCAATCGCTCTTGATAACGATTACGGACCAATGCCTTACGGTACTCTTCCACCAAATGATCGATAGCCTCCTTATCATCAATATTCCTCAAGGCCACCTCATAAACCAATTGATCCTTAACCCACCGTTTCACCAAGTGTTCCGCCATCAACAAGCTATCACTTGACGCAAGCCCATAAGGAATCGAAGAGGCAACCTCCTGTCGCTTCAGTTCCCGTTGTCCAACTTGAGCCAAGATTTTATTATCGGGATGATTACCTGAACCGGCACAACCCGATAAAACAATCGCAAATATAAGGAACATAAAGGATAACCGCATAAGTCCTTCCCTATTTTTTCAGTTTTTTCAAAACCTTCCAATTAATCTCTACCGGATATTTTTTATTCAACTCCTCAAGCCAGAGCTTTTCGGCCTCAGGTTGCTCCTCGACAGGCTTGTTCCACAACTTCTGGTTGCTGATATTGAAGAGAAGCATACCATCCCGATACTCACCAATCAGGAATGCGTATTCCGGATGTCGCTGGTCAAAATTCGTTTTCTCCAACGTCGTCATGACATCACGCACGAACAGGTCAAAGACTTCATCCATAAAATCCCCTGAATAGGCCTTCGTTGAGAAAGGTGCCACTTTCAAATAATAGGCGAACTCCTTTTGAGGATGCGTCTCCCCATTGATACGTACCAAAGGTTTGTCCATATCCTTCGCTTTGGAGTAAAACGCTTCGCTGGTCGGCAGAGACTCATCACATAAAGCCCGCAATTCCCGATAAGCCTCTGGGTAGAACTCATAATCGTAGACAGACTTCAACTGCTCATCATGCGCCTTATATAACTCGAAATTACGCTCACCTTGCCCCATGACACGGATCATGGCCGTTTTTTCCTGCTCGAATGAGGGACGATCACGCCGCTCCAACAATTTCAAGATATGTATTCCATAAGGAGTCTCCACCAAGCCCGATAACTCTCCCGGCTCATGCAAGGCAAAAGCGGCATTCTCGAAAGCCCAAGTCATCTCACCTGGTCCAAAAAGTGGCAAAAGACCACCAACTTTGGCCGATTGGGGATCATCAGAGTTTTCCTTCGCCAAAGTAGAGAAATCAGCTCCCGCACGGAGGGCTTGATATAAAGAGTCCGCCTTAGCCCGTACCTCCTCACGGGATGGTCCAACGGAGTCCTTCGAGAAAGCGATCAAGATATGAGCGACCCGGACACGTCCAGGATTAGGACGACGGCCATTAACCTTAATCAGATGAAAACCCAATGAGGAGCGGACAGGAATGGAAACAGAACCGTCCGACAAGGAATAAGCGGCATTCTCAAAAACTTTCAAAGCTCGCATCGGCACAAAACTCCGCACCCGATCAAAAAGAACCCGCTTATTCACCGATGTATCCGCCATGGCAAGACCTACCGCATCAAAATCCTCACCAGAACGGATCTTATTATAAACCGATAGCGCATCCTTATAAACGGCTAATGTATCGTTCGACACATATTGAGCCGGTAAACGGAACAGGATCTGGCTAATATCCAAAACCTCATTTCCCCGGTCATAGATCGATCGGGCATAAGCCTCTTCCGCCGCTTGATCCGACAACAAACTATGTTTTAATTGAGCCTGATATTTCTCCAATTCCTCCCGAAAATCCCGTCCACGATCCAAGCCTTCCTCTTCTGCCTCATGAACCTTCAACTTGAAGTTCTTGTACAGTTCCACATATTCGTTTAAGGCCTTCTTATCGGAAAAATCAACATTACCGTTCTTCTTGGCCATAAAAACAAATTCCGGTAGCGACACAGGCTTACCGGCAACGACCATAGCCACTGAATCCGGCAACTTCGCGGCGTTTGCCATGAATGCCAAACCCAATCCCACTAACATCAAGATTTTTCTCATCTAACTCTTTCCTCTCATTAATGCTAACGCGAAAATAACATATATCCTATGGAAAAAATCCATAAAAAAACGCATATCGGTTAAATTAGAGTTTTTTATAAATAGAATATTCCATTGCAGTGTATTGAGAGTTTCACTGCAGTGCGTTAGAATTTTCACTGCAGTGAAATTCTTATCGCCTAAAATGGAATCAAAAAAAACGCATGGCTAATATCCGAATTAGCCATGCGCTCACCCACGAATTTACCTGGGCAAAATCAGTTCGCCATTTCAGAAAGGAACTTGATCCGGATTAAGCGAATCTCCTCCTCCGTATAGTCACTACCCAACTCCTCGATCGCACTTTCGAGATCGTCAGTTTCCGACTCCTTGAAATAAGCATAAATATCTTCAACATGATCCTCATCCATAACGTCGTTCACGAAATAATCGATGTTAATTCGTGTACCGGAATAGACGATCGCCTCAATCTCATCCAGAAGCTCCCCAAATTCCAAACCATTCGTCAGAGCGATCTCGTCCAAGGCCACTTTCCGGTCTATCCGCTGGATAATGGAAACCTTCAACTTTGATTTGTTCGCCACCGTACGTACCCGAAGATCCTCTGGCCGCTCAATCTCATTTTCCTCAACATGACGTTTGATCAATTCGACAAACTCCTTACCATAACGCTTAGCCTTGCCCGCTCCAACTCCCGGAATATTTTGCAATTCCTCGATAGTAATCGGATAAGTCGTAGCCATCGCCTCCAAAGAGGGATCCTGGAAAATCACGAAAGGCGGCACATCCAACCGTTTCGACAACTTCTTCCGCAGATCCTTCATCATAGAATAAAGTACAGGATCAACGGCACACGAAGCACCACCCTTGATCTGAACCTCCTCTTCCTCTTCATCAAACTCATTATCCTCCGTTATCTTGAAAGATACCGGTTTGTTCATGAAGTCCTTACCTTTTTTAGAGATCTTCAGTAAACCATAATTCTCTATGTCTTTTTCCAGATAACCCGCGATCAGTCCCTGCCGGATCACCGCATTCCAGGTCTTCTCATCCTCATCCTGACCGGAACCAAAAACTTCCAACTCATTATGTTTAAAACTCTGGATCTCAGCAGTCTCATTACCGATCAAAATATTGACGACATAATCAGACTTAAATTTCTCTTTCAAAGCGCTGACCACTTCCAGGACAGCCACTAGTAACTCTTTAGCTTCCACTTGTTTTCTTGGGTTCAAACAATTATCACAGTTTCCACAATTCTCTACCGTATATTCCTCGCCGAAATAATGCAAAAGTACTTTCCGGCGACAAACGGAAGTTTCCGCATAAGCGGCGGTCTCCAAAAGCAACTGCTTTCCAATTTCTTGCTCGGCGACCGGCTTACCCTGCATGAACTTCTCTAACTTTTGCAGGTCTTTATAGGCATAAAAAGCGATGCATTGCCCCTCGCCACCATCCCTTCCGGCACGACCAGTCTCCTGGTAATAGCCTTCCAGGCTCTTGGGAATATCGTAATGGATCACATAACGGACATCTGGCTTATCAATTCCCATACCGAAAGCGATTGTCGCCACGATCACGTCGACCTCCTCCATCAGGAAAGCATCCTGATTGGCGGAACGCATCTGGGAATCCATTCCCGCATGATAAGGTAAAGCCCGTATTCCGTTCGCCTTCAAAATATCGGCGAACTCCTCGACCTTCTTTCGGCTCAAGCAATAAATAATACCTGATTTACCTTCGTTGGCCTTAATGTACTTGATAATCTCCTTATCAATATCCGCCCCTTTTTGCCGTACCTCATAGTACAGATTCGGACGATTGAATGAGGACTTGAACACCACCGCATCAATCATACCCAGATTCTTCTGGATATCATGCTGAACCTTCGGTGTGGCAGTAGCTGTCAACGCAATCAGCGGCCTTTTCCCTATCTCATTGATGATCGGCCTGATCCGTCGATATTCCGGGCGGAAATCATGTCCCCACTCTGAAATACAATGGGCCTCGTCAATCGCGTAAAATGAGATTTTCACCTGCCTCAAGAACTCAACATTCTCCTCTTTCGTCAACGATTCCGGAGCGACATACAACAACTTCGTTTTCCCGGATAAGATGTCCGACTTCACCTGATCGACCGCCGACTTGTTCAACGAGGAGTTAATGAAATGGGCTACCCCATCTTCCTCACTGAAATTACGCATCGCGTCAACCTGGTTCTTCATCAAGGCGATCAACGGAGATATCACGATCGCTGTTCCTTCCATCAACAACGATGGCAATTGATAACAAAGTGACTTTCCACCACCGGTCGGCATCAAGACAAAAGTATCTTTTCCGGCCAGCACATTTTCAATAATCGCTTTTTGATTGCCTTTAAAGGCATCAAAGCCAAAATGTCGCTTTAGTTCTTCTGTTAAATGATCCTTTTTTGCCATATTCTCCGTATTATAATTCGTTCGAGCCGCCTAAGCCCCTAAGAGACCTGAAGACGGTTCACGTCTGATTTCTCAAACTCATCCTTAGCGTATGCCAAAGTAACATGAAGCGCCTTCTCATCTTTCGAAGGCAAGCTATACATCGCATTCATCATGATCGCCTCGACAATCGAGCGTAAGCCACGAGCACCCAGCTTAAACTCAAGTGCCTTATCGACAATGAACTCATAAACCTCCTCATCAAAGGACAACTTGATACCATCCATCTCAAACAGTTTTATATACTGTTTTATAATCGAGTTTTTCGGCTCTGTCAAGATATTCCTTAAAGCGGAACGGTCCAGAGGATTCAAATAGGTCAGGATCGGCAAACGACCGATAATCTCAGGAATCAAACCAAACGACTTCAAGTCGGTCGGCGTAATATATTTCAAGAAATTATTCCGGTCAACCTTTGCTGTCTCCAAATTCGCAGAATAACCAACAACCCTTGTGTTCAAACGTTGCGCGATCTTCTTCTCGATTCCATCAAAAGCTCCACCGCAAATGAACAGAATATTTTTAGTATCCACCGGAATCATTTTTTGCTCCGGATGTTTACGTCCACCCTGAGGCGGCACATTTACGACCGAGCCCTCAAGAAGTTTCAGCAAACCTTGCTGTACACCCTCACCGCTGACATCGCGAGTAATTGAAGGATTATCTCCCTTACGGGCGATCTTATCGATCTCATCTATAAACACGATACCACGCTGAGCGGCATCCACATCATAATCCGCCGCCTGCAAAAGCCGTGTCAAGATACTTTCTATATCCTCACCAACATATCCTGCCTCAGTCAGGACGGTCGCGTCAACAATAGCGAAAGGCACATGAAGCAATTTAGCGATCGTTCTCGCAAGCAAAGTTTTACCAGTACCCGTCGCGCCAACCATGATGATATTTGACTTCTCGATCTCCACATCATCTTTAGTCAGGTCTTGCAACAAACGCTTATAGTGGTTGTAAACCGAAACCGCCAAATAACGCTTCGCATCATCTTGCCCAATCACATACTGGTCAAGGAATGCCTTAATCTCCTCCGGCATGGGTAACTCATCCTTGTTTAATCCCAAATCCTTCTTGCGCTTAGCGACATTCTCCTTTACGATCTCGTACGCCTGCTCCGCACATTGGTCACAAATACATGCCGAGATCCCGTTGATCAACAAATTAACGTCCCGGCTACTGCGACCACAAAATGAGCAACAATCCCCGTTGTTTGTTTTGGCCATACCGATCTTATTTACGTTTTAGGATATCATCAATCATTCCATACTCTTTCGCCTCTTGAGCGGTCATCCAGAAGTCACGGTCACTATCACGCTCAACCTCCTCAAATGATTTTCCAGAGTGATTGGAAATGATGGTATACAATTCTTTCTTAACTTTCAGGATCTCACGAGCTGTAATCTCGATATCAGAAGCTTGACCTTGCACACCTCCTAACGGTTGATGAATCATGACACGAGAATGCTGCAAAGCAAAACGTTTCCCTTTCGTTCCGGCCACCAACAAAACCGACGCCATGGATGCCGCCATACCCGTACAGATAGTCGACACATCACTAGATATGAATTGCATCGTGTCATAAATACCATATCCGGCATAAACAGAACCACCAGGAGAATTGATATATATTGAGATATCCTTTCCCGGATCGCTGGAATCCAAGTACAACAACTGGGCCTGAATAACATTTGCCGTATAATCATCTATTTGGGTTCCCAAAAAGATAATACGGTCCATCATCAAACGAGAGAACACGTCCATCTGAGCTACATTCAACTGTCTCTCCTCGATAATCGTCGGAGAAATATAGCTACTGGTTATATTCATGTAACTATCCAAGGCCGTACCACTCATCCCCAGATGCTTTGTCGCGTAGTTCCTAAAATCTTTCATATTTTCCGTTTAATATTCATAGTTCCCGATAAGACATAAAAAGGGGGTTTCTCCCTAAGACTTTACGGATAAACAAAGTTATAAATAAATTTCTGAATGAAACAATTTATTTCTTCGTCCGAAAAAGCTTTTTCAGGTAAAAACCCCCTTTTCCGATCTATTTTATATTGCTCTCGATAATCGCTTACTCGAACAATTTACCAAATTCCTCAGCTGAAACTTCCTTAACCTCCAGCTCAACTTGCTCTTTCAACCAAGCAGCCAACTTCTCCTCTACCGCACGATCCATGACATTCTGGAGAGTTTGCTTGTTCTTCAACATATCCTTAGCATAGTTATTCAATACATCCTCCGGAACAGACAACATGCCATATTGAGCGAACTGAGCCTTAGCGACACGCTTAGCGAACTCCTCTACATCGTGCTCCTCGATCTTCAGGTCGTTCTTCTTAACCAAGTTATCCTTTACCAACTGGTACTTCAAATCCTGGATCAATTTCGGGAAGTCCTCATCAAGCTTCTCTGGAGTTGTTTTGTTGTTTGTTGACAGCAACCAACGTTTCAACAAATCCTCAGCGAATTTCAACTCACCAGCTCTCTCAACCAAAAGGTCACGGATATCAGTCAAGAACTTAAAGTCGCTCTGAGGAGTAAACTGCTCTGACAAAGCCTCTTTAATACGATTGCGGAAATCTTCCTCGCTTGTTACCTCGCCCTCACCAAAGACTTTATCGAACAGCTCTTGGTTCATCTCCGCATCTTTATGACGAGTGATCTCCTTGATCTCGAAGCTAAAGTCACCTGTAGTTTCAGCAACTTTCTTCTTGTCGATCTTCAGGAACGCAGCGATCTCAGCCTCAGCACCCTCGTAAGCCTTATTCGGGTTGAACACGACAACAGAGTTAACCTTAGCGCCAATAAATTTAGCTTTCTCCTCTTCGTTCTTGATATACATTGGCATCAATACGGCATTCTCAACCACGATACCACCCTCTTTTGGAGAGCCATTCTCCAACTCAGCGACAGTACCTTTTACCAAGTCCTTCTCCTCGACCTCTTCAGCCTTGTCATAAGAACCGAAGTTCGAGCGATAGCTATTAACCTGGCTATCGATCATCTCGTCGTCAATCTTCACCTGATAGTAAGGAACTTTATCTGCCTTGCTTACCTCCAAAGTAAACTCCGGCGCCAAAGCGACATCAAAGCAGAACTCAAAATCCTCGTCTTTCTCGAAGTTCAACGGCTTCTGCTCAGTCTCATTTGGCATCGGCTCACCCAAAATATGCAAGTTATTCTCTTGGATGTACTTATATAAGTTTTCTGAGACAAGCTTATTGATCTCCTCAACCAGCACATGTGTCCCATACATTTTCTTAATCATGCCCATCGGCACCATACCTTTACGGAAACCCGGCATATTGGCCTTTTGGCGCAAGCTTTTCAAGCTCTTCTCCACGAGATCCGCATAATCGGCTTTCACGATTTCCAATTTCAAGATACCGCTAGTGGTATCGTTGTTCTTTAGCGAAACGTTCATTCTGAATGATTTATTTAGTTAATTTAGTTCTATCGAAATTTAGGATGCAAAAGTAGAGTTATTCTTTCAATCAAACAAATTTTACTTTGTTTTTATTAGTTAAGGGGTTGATGAAAAAAGTTCTGACTATCTTTGGCACCAATCGAAGAAACGGCCTTTTCGGCCCTGTTAAATTTGACTTCTTATGATAACGAAAGGTTTTTTCCAACAATATTCAGCGGGAACGCAAGCGCTCCTACTTATTTTCCTGTTTTGTGGTGGCGCCGTAATAGCCACATTAATCACCATGTTGATAAGCCTCTTCACCGGCACTTCCGGAATGGATATTAGCATGACAAGAGTTGTCCAAACGATTTCCTCACTCGGGTTATTCTTGTTACCCGCCATTGGCATGGCCCTATTCTGCGACGCCTCCCCTCGCCATTACCTTTCCCTTCACAGGGTTAACGATGAGCGAGTCTGGCTGCTTGTCCTGGCCAGCATGTTCCTTATCGCGGCGCCAATCAACTTTATCGCCATGCTTAACCAGCAAATGGAATTGCCAACATTCATGGCGCCTGTCGAACAATGGATGCGCTCGCAAGAGGACTTAGCCCAGCAACTAACCCAGAATATGATCGGTGATGGCACGCCTCAACTATTGGCTATAAACTTGATCGTAATGGCCCTTTGCCCAGCGATCACGGAAGAATTCTTTTTCAGGGGAGCCTTACAACGCCTTATCGGGAAATGGAACCCCAACCCGCATTTTGTTATCTGGAATGCCGCCATCCTGTTCAGCGCTTTCCATTTGCAATTCTACGGATTCATTCCCCGCATGCTCCTAGGCGCCTACCTCGGTTATTTACTTCTTTGGACAAGAAGTATCTGGATCCCGGTATTCGCCCATTTCATCAATAACGCAACTGCGGTAATTGGCATGTCGGACAAAAACTTGCGTGAGAGCGCACTTGTAACAGGAGAGATTCCTACTGACCAAATATTTCAATATGGAATAGCGGCAGCCATATCTCTCATCTTATTCATCTTCTTAAACCAGTATCTCAAAAAGATCCTAAAGGGACAATCAGATAAGTCATAGGTCTTTTTTCCGCAGGACAAAATCCTTTCCGAGGTATTTTTCACGAACGATCTCGTTCTCCGCCAATTGCTCGGCAGTTCCTTGAAAAAGGACCTTACCCTCAAACAAGAGGTATGCCCGATCACAAATACTCAAGGTCTCATAGACATTATGGTCAGTAATCAGGATTCCGATATTCTTATGTTTCAATCGGGCGACAATTGTCTGGATATCTTGTACGGCAATAGGATCGACTCCCGCGAAAGGCTCATCAAGCATGATAAACTTCGGGTCGATCGCCAAACAGCGGGCGATCTCCGCCCGTCGACGTTCACCACCGGATAGTTGGTCACCCAAGTTCTTTCGGACCTTACCTAAACCGAATTCAGAGATCAAGCTCTCCAATTTCTCTTTTTGATAAGCAGCATCACGCCCCGTCATCTCTAACACGGAACGTATATTGTCCTCGACAGTCATTTTCCGGAAAATGGAGGCCTCTTGGGCAAGATAACCAATCCCATTTCGGGCACGCATATAGACCGGATACTTGGTGATTTCCATGTCATTCAAGAATATCTTTCCCTCATTAGGCGTAACCAGTCCGACAGTCATATAGAAAGTCGTCGTCTTCCCTGCGCCATTCGGTCCAAGGAGTCCGACAATCTCGCCCTGTTTGACATCAATCGAAACATGATTCACGACCGTACGTGTCCGATATTTCTTCACCAGGTCTTCCGTCCGAAGTATCATCCGTTCCATTTCCATCTTCCCTCTTTCTGAATAGTTAATTTAGCGCGAATTAAATGATTAAATCCGGAATCTCCTTATCTTCGCGAGACGAAATAATTCAAAACAAGAAAATTCAGAACCAAAAATCATAATGAACAAAGCATTGCAAAGACTAGGAGAATACACGCTCCTGATGATGAAAAGCATCACGATTCCCGACCGCTGGAGCATGTTTTTTAAGCAGCTCAGCAAAGAGATCTACAAGCTAGGAGTGGATTCCCTTTGGATTGTCATCATCATATCCGTCTTTATCGGTACGGTTATCGCAATCCAAATATCCTTGAATATCAGTTCGCCTCTTATTCCTAAATTCACGATTGGATATACGACACGCGAGATCATACTTCTTGAGTTTTCCTCCTCCATCATGTGTTTGATCCTGGCTGGAAAAGTCGGCAGTAATATTGCCTCCGAGATCGGCACCATGCGAGTGACAGAACAGATTGACGCTATGGAAATCATGGGTGTCAATTCAGCGAACTTCCTGATCCTTCCGAAGATGGTCGGTTTGATGCTCTTCACTCCTGTTTTGGTGATATTCAGCATGTTCACCGGTATTTTGGGCGGTATCATGGCCAGTTATACCGCCGGCAACGGAATGACACCCTCGTCATTCGAGTATGGCTTGCAATTCTATTTCAATGAGTTCTATATTTGGTACTCCATCATCAAGTCTGTCGTCTATGCGTTTATCATCTCTTCCATCGCCGCATATTTCGGTTATAACGTGAAGGGTGGCGCTCTGGAAGTCGGTAAGGCCAGTACAAATGCGGTCGTGATGAGCAGCATCATGATCTTGCTGGCGGATGTCGTATTAACCCATTTAATGTTGACATAACCATGATTGAGGTAAAGCATTTATTCAAATCGTTTGAGGGCCGTATGGTACTCAAAGATATCAATACCATATTTGAGGCAGGCAAAACCAACCTCATCATTGGCCGAAGCGGTTCAGGAAAGACGGTCATGATCAAGAATATCATTGGCTTAATGCGCCCTGATTCAGGACAAATCCTCTATGATGGACGCGATCTCCTGGCCATGAATAAGGCAGAGTTGAATCTATTACGTAAAGAGATGGGTATGCTATTCCAGGGATCAGCCCTGTTCGACAGCATGACTGTCCTGGAGAACGTTATGTTCCCTCTCGATATGTTCTCTAAAGATAGCTATAAAGAACGGAGAAAGCGGGCGGAGTTTTGTCTTGACCGAGTTAACCTGTCGGACGCAGGAGATCTTTATCCCTCGGAGATCAGTGGTGGTATGATGAAACGTGCGGCAATCGCACGAGCCATTGCCCTCAACCCGAAATATCTTTTCTGCGACGAGCCAAACTCTGGTCTTGACCCCAAAACCTCTTTGATCATTGATGCCCTGATCCATGATATCACGGTGGAATACAAGATGACAACCGTCATCAATACCCACGATATGAACTCAGTCATAAATATCGGAGAGAACATTATCTTCATTAAGGAAGGTATCAAGGAATGGCAAGGGAACAAAAGCCAAGTCATCTCATCCAACAACCAGGCACTGAATGATTTCATCTTCGCTTCCGACCTATTCAGGAAAGTCAAGGAGGTCGAGATGCAACAGGAAGAGGGATAACAACAAAAAAGAAAAGCCATGAGGAAAATGACGTTACTACTCTTATTGGCCAGTAGCCAAATGTTCCTCCTGGCCCAAACCGCCACGGATCCTATTCCGATGGTGAATATTCCCGCCGGCTCGTTTTATATGGGTGGCACCGGAGAAGGTGAGGATTTCGACGAAAAACCAATCCACAAGGTTATCCTGACCTCCGGCTTTCGGATGAGCGCGACCGAGATTACCAACGCGCAATACGAGGCGTTTGATCCATCACACAAAGCATTGAGAGGCAAAAACGGCTTCTCAAAAGAGGACGACGAGGCTGTGGTCTATGTTAACTATCATGAGGCCATGGCCTTCTGCAAATGGTTAAGCGAAAAAGAAGGTAAGAATTATCGGTTGCCGACCGAGGCGGAATGGGAATATGCATGCCATGCGGGCAATTATTTCCCGTTTCACACTGGCGACGGATTGCCGGCCATCTTCCACAAAAACCAACAGACCGCACGCAACCTGAAAGAGGTCTCGCTCAAAGTGGGCCTAACACCGCCCAATGCGTTCGGTCTCTACGATATGCACGGAAATGTCGAGGAATGGTGCCTGGATTGGTATGGCCCTTACCTGCCCAATACGCAAGTCGATCCCATCGGTTACGAGGAGGGACTTTATCGGGTTACACGTGGAGGAAGCCATAACACTCCCGAAAAATATCTGCGGACAACCAACCGGATGGCCATGATCCCTGAGGATAAACATGCCCAAACCGGTTTCCGGATTGTCGAGGCGGAATATTCCAAAACAAAAGCGATCCAGTCACGACCAATTCCTTATAACCAACAGGCCGTCTCGCAAAGCCGATACGATTGGGGCAAAGACAACAGCGCTCCCTATTTTGCGGCACCACAAGTCTATGTCCAGCCAACGGCATCATCCGAACCTTGTCCGCTCTTCTCGCACAATCATCAACCAGCCATCACCTGGTGCGACAATGGCGACCTCTTGGCGATCTGGTTCTCCGCAAATGAGGAAAATGGGCGAGGTATGGTCGTCATGGCCTCCCGACTAAGAGCCGGCCAATCTTCCTGGGATCCCGCCTCGCTGTTCTTTAAGGTGCCTGATCGAAATATGACAGGTTCCGCCTTGTTGAACGACGGGAACGGACGTCTCTATCACCTGAACGGAGTGGAGGCTTCAGGAGATTGGCAAAACCTGGCGATAATCATGCGCATCAGCGAAGATAATGGAGAGACATGGAGCGCACCGCAAATCGTAGCGCCCGAACATACAAAAAGACACCAAGTCATCGCCGGGACAATCCAAACCCGTGAAGGTTGGCTGGTACAAGCTTGCGACGCTGGCCCCGAAAGCCACGACGGCACCGCCATACATATCAGTAAAGACAACGGACAAACCTGGTACGACCCTTGGGATGGCGCGCCACTGCCCCACTTTGAGGATGGCGGGAAAGGCTCAACCATCGCCGGAATCCATGCCGGAATCGTACAACTCAACGACGGAAGCCTGATGGCTCTTGGCCGCGGGAACAGCATAAAAGATAAGAATGGACGATTGAAAATGCCGATGAGTCTATCTAGCGACGGAGGAAAGAGCTGGACCTACACCGCGACAGACTTGCCACCGATCGACGGCGGGCAACGACTCGTCTTGCGTCGGCTCAATGAAGGGCCTCTCCTTTTGATCTCTTTTACCGACCACCCCACACGCACGCCGGAAAATGAACGGGGTATGCTTTTTCCTGACAAGGATGGGAATTCCTATCGGGGATATGGTCTATATGCCGCCCTTTCATATGATGAGGGCAAGACCTGGCCCGTGCGTAAACTACTAACGGACGGACAAGAACGCTTCCTGAATGGCGGTGCCTGGACCCAATTCTTCCTGATGGACAAGACACACGCTGAGCCTCGAGGTTATATGGCAGCGACCCAGACGCCCGACAACCGGATCCATCTCCTGAGCAGCCGTCTCTACTACTGCTTCAACCTGGCCTGGCTCCTGGAATAATCCTTATCGAACGAGCTTTACAGTATTAACAAGAACCGTCGAGCAACGTTGCTCGACGGCACTAAGCAGTGTTGCTCGATATTGTCGAGCAATACTGCACGATAACTCATATTAAAGACCAAAAGCCTCCTTGATCTTATCTACATAATCCAGCTTCTCCCAAGTGAACAACTCCACCTCACAGACAACCGGCTCCGGCAAGTAACGCGAAGTAAAGGTCTTCGTCACTACTTGGGGCTGACGTCCCATGTGGCCATAAGAGGCGGTCTCGAAATAGATCGGCGTACGCAACTTCAGACGTTCCTCGATCGCTTTCGGGCGCATATCGAAAAGCTCCCAAATCTTGTTCGCGATCTCAGCGTCGCTCATGTTCACGTTCGAATGACCATAAGTATTCACGAAAATATTCATTGGCTTAGCCACACCAATCGCGTAAGAAACCTGGACCAACATCTCGTCCGCTACACCAGCCGCAACCATGTTCTTGGCGATATGACGAGCCGCGTAAGCCGCAGAACGATCCACTTTCGAAGGATCCTTACCCGAGAACGCACCACCACCATGAGCGCCCTTTCCACCATAAGTATCTACGATAATCTTACGACCGGTCAAACCGGTATCACCGTGAGGTCCACCAATAACAAACTTACCTGTCGGATTAACAAAATACTTGATCTCATCATTAAACAAGGCCTGAACATGAGCCGGATATTGCGCTTTCACACGAGGGATCAAGATCTGACGCACATCCGCGGCGATCCGTTTTTGCATCGCCCGATCAGCCTCTTCCTGTGAGATACCTTTAGGCTGGATAAACTCATCGTGCTGAGTAGAGACAACGATCGTATCAATACGCAACGGCTTACCGTTATCATCGTACTCGATTGTCACCTGGCTCTTCGCGTCGGGACGCAGATAAGGCATCACGTCAGGCTCCGTCTTACGGATCTTTGCCAACTCGAGCAACAGGCTATGCGATAAGTCCAAGGCCAACGGCATATAATTGGCCGTCTCGTTCGTCGCATAACCGAACATCATACCCTGGTCGCCAGCACCCTGCTCATAAGGATCCTCACGCTCAACACCACGGTTGATATCACCACTCTGCTCATGGATCGCGGAGAAGACGCCACACGATTTCGCCTCGAACTGATACTCACTCTTCGTATAACCGATTTTCTCAATAACGCCACGGGCAACCTCTTGGATGTCCACATAAGCGTTTGACTTTACTTCTCCGGCCAAGACCACCTGTCCGGTTGTCACTAGGGTTTCGCAAGCTACTTTAGAATTCTTGTCATAGGCCAAAAACTCATCAAGCAAAGCGTCCGAGATTTGATCGGCCACTTTATCGGGGTGTCCTTCAGACACCGATTCGGAGGTAAATAAATAACTCATCTCTTTTTAATGAAAGGATTAAGATAAATAAAACTGGAATTGAGCTTGGAAAGGAATCGTCTGCCGGACGGCTACGAAATCGGAATATGTTTTTAGCATTTTTTCCCGTGGTTGCAAGCAATACAAATCTATCCACGCCAATTCGGCCGCAAATATACGACTATTTTTTCTTCTTTGTGTTACGTAAAGCTTTTTTATATTTAAACCCGGCCTTCCATTTCGCGGAATCCGAGCCATGGGTGCCGCGCAAGAAATCGGAAAACTTGATTTTCCGCTCTCCAGCGCTTTCGTCCTTGCCTTTCTTGAAGACCATTCCTCCACCCGAAATAATATCATTAATGTCTCGCATAAATTATATCTGTCTATTTAATTATTGATTCTAATCCCGCAAACTGTCCGCCAACTCCATGAAGGTCTGTCCTAAAAGCGGGTGCCTCTCAAACGGGGCGATCTCTGCCAATGGAGCCATCACGAATAATCGCTCCTGCATCAAGGGATGTGGTACGATAAGACCAGGTTGCTCAATCACACGATTATCGTAAAGCAGGATATCGATGTCGATCACCCGGTCGTGATAAGTGCCATCACTTTTCTTTTCCCTTCCCATTTCCCGTTCGATGGCCTGTGTCGCCGACAACAGCTCGTCGGGAGTAAGCGGTGTTTCCATCTTTATGGCGGCGTTCAGGAACAAGTTCTCTGAATCAAATCCCCATGGTTCCGTTTCCATAAAACCAGAAAGGGCGAGAATATCACCCACCCTTTCCGCTAACAACGCGGCAGCCTTTACCAAGTTGCCACGACGGTTACCTATATTCGTGCCTAAGCCCAAATAAACGATCGCCATTGATCAAAGGATTAACATGGCATCGCCATAAGCGCCAAAACGATATTTCTCCTTCAACGCTTCATCATAAGCGTCCATCACCAGATCATACCCACCAAAAGAGGCGGTCATCATCAGCAATGTGGAAAGAGGCATATGGAAGTTGGTGATCATGCTGGTCGCCACACCAAAATCATAAGGCGGGAAGATAAACTTGTTTGTCCAGCCCTCAAATTCCTTCAGGTGACCATCCGTACTGACCGCCGTTTCGACCGCGCGCATCACGGAAGTCCCCACGGCACAGATCTGATGTCCCTCGTCCTTGGCGGTATTCACGGTCTCGACCACATCCGCATTGATAATCATCTGCTCAGAATCCATTTTATGCTTGGTTAAGTCCTCCACGTCGATCTCCCGGAAATTGCCCAAGCCCGAATGGAGCGTCAAGAAGGCGAAATGACAATCCCGGATCTCCAGCCGTTTCATCAACTCACGACTAAAGTGCAAGCCGGCGGCAGGAGCGACAACAGCCCCCTCTTCCGTCGCGAAGATATTCTGGTAGCGGAACTCATCCTCCGGCTCAACCGGGCGATCGATGTAATCCGGCAGAGGCGTCTCGCCCAAGGCGTAAAGCGCCTTCTTGAAATCATCATGGCTACCGTCATAGAGGAACCGAAGCGTGCGTCCACGAGACGTGGTATTATCAATCACCTCAGCGACCATCGAGTCGTCCTCACCAAAATACAACTTATTGCCAATACGGATCTTGCGAGCCGGATCGACCAACACGTCCCATAAACGAAGCTCCTCATTCAACTCACGCAGCAAGAAGACCTGGATACGCGCCCCCGTTTTCTCCTTGTTCCCATAAAGACGAGCGGGAAAAACCTTCGTATTATTAAAGATAAACACATCGCCCTTCCCAAAATAGTCAATGACCTCCTTAAATATACGATGCTCGATCTTTCCTGTCTTACGATCGACCACCATCAGACGAGACTCATCCCGGTTCTTGGCGGGATGCGACGCGATCAATTCAGCGGGTAAATTAAATTTGAATTTTGACAGCTTCATAACACAATATTTTATTCTTCTACGATATCTACTTTTACGTTCTCTTCCAAAAAGGCGTCAATCTCTTCCGGAGAGAGACATTGACTCAACGTCACTTCCCCGATACGGGTACGCTCCAGCGCGATTAGATGGGCGCCTGAGCGCAAGGCGACTCCAATATCCCGAGCTAAAGCACGAATATAAGTGCCCTTACTGCATACGACACGTATCCTGATAACGGGAAGATCGCATTCCAGCAACTCGATCTCATCTATTACCAATGTCTTGGAGCGAAGCGCTACCTCCTCACCATTCCGGGCGAACTCGTAGGCCCTTTTACCATCTACCTTACAAGCGGAAAAGACAGGCGGCACCTGCTGGATCGTTCCCACGAAAGAACGCAAGACCTCCTCAACCAACTCCCGGGTAATATGCTCTGTCGGATATTCGGCATCTATCTCTTTCTCCAAATCAAAAGAGGGCGTTGTCGCTCCCAACTTAAGCGTCGCGACATACTCCTTTGTTTGGTACTGGAACTCATCAATCCGCTTAGTCGCCTTGCCTGTACAAACAATCATGACACCTGTCGCCAACGGATCTAATGTGCCCGCATGCCCCACCTTGATTTTCTTGACACCCAACTTGCGGGTCAACTTATACCGGAATTTGTTCACCAGGTCAAACGAGGTCCACCGCAATGGCTTATTAAAGTACACGATCTCTCCAGCCTCAAAATCCATGCGCTCTTATCCAATCAAAGAATAAACAATCGTAAACAGGCCTACAGCCAAACAATAGTAGGCAAAATAGATCAGCTTACCTTTACTCACCAAATTAATCATCCACTTGCAGGCTACCGTACCTGAGATAAACGCAGCCAAAAAACCGGTAATCAGCACGCCCGCAGAAATACCGGATTCTGCCATTGAGAATCCGCCTTTCATCAACTCCAAGAAAGCCTCTCCCAAAATAGGAATAATCACCATCAAGAACGAGAACTTAGCCACCAACTCCTTCTTATTCCCTAACAATAGTCCAGTAGCAATTGTTGAGCCTGAGCGCGATAAACCGGGCAATACGGCACAAGCCTGCGCCAAGCCGATAATAAATGCGTCTCGAAAAGATATGGTTTCCTTTTGCCGGGGCTTAGCGTAATAGGAAAAGGAGAGCAACGCCGCCGTCAGCAACAAACAACAACCGACAATCAACAGACCGCTACCAAAGATCGCCTCCACATAATCCTTGAAGAAGACACCAACTATCCCGACTGGAATCATGGACAACAAGATCTTACATACCATTTGCGTTCCCTCATCCCACTTGAAACGGAAAAAGGATTTGAAAAGGAAAGACACCTCATGCCAAAGGACGACAATCGTGCTCAACACCGTCGCGGCATGCACGACTACGGCAAAGGTCAGGTTTTCTTCGCCGCTCATTCCCAATATCGCGCTTCCAATGGTTAAATGGCCACTACTACTTACGGGCAAAAATTCTGTCAAGCCCTGCACTACGCCTAAAATCAAGGCCTCAATCCACGTCATTCGATTTCTTATTTTTTATTCGTTTTCAATATACCAAAGATCATCAAGGCAAAACCGGCCACCGTGACAACCGGAGCGACAACCACCCGGCGAGCACTAAAGATCTCCGGATTAAAAGAATAATCACCAGATCCACCACCACTCATCAACACGAAACCCAATACGATACAAAGTACAGAAATGCCAATCCAAATAAAATTCTCTTTTCCAAAAGCGAAATCTCTTCTTGCCATATCAACTAACTCTACTATATTATTATTACTAAATATAATACAACTTCCCAAAATCCATTCGGAGATACTTGTTCACCGCTATCGCTGTCGCGACAACCGATAAGAGGGCACCCAACAGGACAACCACAGCATAAACGATCAGCAAAGCTCTCAAATCGAGGAACTGGATTAATCCGCTCATCTCACCCTGAAGGTAATACAACAAACCTGTCAGCATACAAATCGCCAATACCGAAGCCACAAGCCCACTCACTAAATTATACCAAATGAAGGGGCGCCGTATGAAGCCAGCGGTTGCCCCAACCAATTTCATCGTATAAATCAAGAAGCGTTTGGAATAAATCAACAGGCGAATCGTATTGCCGATCAAGACAAACGATATAGCCATCAAGATCACCGCCAAGCCCAGCAGGATCAAGGTCAATCGATTCATATTCTCATGTACCATCTCCATCATGTCTTTCCGATAAAGCAGGTCGGAAACGGAGGTGTATGCCTTTATACGATTCTCGACCATCCGCAAACTGTCCGGATTAGCGTATTCCGCCTTCAACTTGACCTCTATTGCAGCGCTTAAAGGATTAAAACCCAGAAATGTCTCCGGATTCTCACCCAGTTCTTCCTCGAGCTCCTCAGCCGCCATCTCTTTCGATATGTATTCCGTGGATTTGATAAAAGGCAGGGCGTCAAGCTTACGGCACATCGCCTTCACCTCCCGTTCTTTCAACTGATCTTGCAACACGACCGAGAAGGAGATGTTCTCCTTGACGTAAACAGAAAGCCGGTTTCCCAACAAACCAATCAACAAGACCAAACCCAATAAAAAGAGAACCAACGAGATACTTACGATGGAAGTTAAACGGGTATGGAAAAAAGATACAGACCGAACTTTCTTATTTTTAGTCATCTGATTTACCTATTGTTATATAAGAAACAAAATGGGGGAGTATATTAAGAATACCACCCCCAATTTTTCTGCAAAGGAACAAATAATTATGAAACAAGCCTTCTATTTACAATTCTTTAACTAGAGATTGTTTTCAACGAAGGCTTGCTTTGTTACGTCGCGTTATTCCAACGTCTCGCCAAACAGGGTTGCCGAAGAGGCTCCGGTTATCCTCACCCGTACAAATTGCCCGACCTTATAGTTCTTCTTATCGAATACCACAACCTTATTCTGACTTGTACGCCCGAACAGTTGTTCTCTCGAGCGCTTGGAGAAACCTTCCACCAACACCTCAAATTCTTTACCGATGTCCCTGCGGTTGCTCTCCTCCGAGAGTTTGTTCTGCAAATCGATCATGCCTTGCAAACGGCGGATCTTCACCTCTTCCGGGATGTCATCCTCCAAATGCTTTGCGGCATATGTACCCGGACGTTCCGAATATTTAAACAGGAAAGCGCTGTCATAACCGACCTCACGCATCAACGACAAGGTCTCCTCATATTCCTCCTCCGTCTCCGAATGGAAACCACAGAAAAGGTCGGTCGAGATAGCGCACTCCGGAATGATCCGGCGGATCGCCGCGATCCGGTCCAGATACCACTCTCTCGTATATTTACGGTTCATGATCTTCAGGATCCGGGAACTGCCTGATTGAGCGGGCAGATGGATGAACTTACAGATATTATCATGGGCAGCGATCACTTTCAAGGTCTCATCACTCATATCCTTGGGATGTGACGTCATGAAACGGACACGCATATTCGGCGCCTCTTGTGCCACCAATTCCAACAGTTTCGGGAAATTGACAGAAACGCCTTCCTTCTCATACAGATAAGAATTGACATTTTGACCTAACAACGTCACCTCTTTAAAGCCTTTATCACGCATATCACGGATCTCGTTCAAAATGCTCTCAACGTCACGGCTCCGCTCGCGTCCCCTCGTATAGGGCACGATACAATAAGAGCAGAAATTATTACAGCCACGCATGATGGAGACAAAACCGGAAATATGAAGCCCCGGCAATTTCAGAGGCATCACATCCTTATAGGTCTCTTGTGTAGACAACGTCACGTTGATCGCCTTTTCACCGTTCTCGACCGCTCCCACCAAGTTGGGCAAATCCATATATGAATCCGGTCCCGCGACCAAATCCACATGATGTTCCTTGATCAAGTCCTCCTTTACACGTTCGGCCATACAGCCCAAGACACCAACGATCAGTGATTTCTTTTTCTTTCTCAACGAATGGAAGTACTGCAAACGGCCCAAGACCTTCTGCTCCGCGTTGTCACGGACAGAACAGGTATTCACGAATATAGCGTCCGCCTCATCAAGATGTTCCGTCATCTCATAACCGGCCATATTCATGATCGAGGCTACCACCTCACTATCCGCCACATTCATTTGACAACCATACGTCTCAATAAATACTTTTTTTACATTTGCCTGACTAGTCGATTTTAAGTCCACTAAATCAAACGTTTCTTTTTCATTTTTCATAAACTCAAAAAATTATCTCAAAAAAAATGTGATCAAAAAATTGCGTAATCAAAATATACTACCTATATTTGCATGCGAAAAACGTAAATTTTTTCATAGTTAAGGTTTTGGTTAAATTGGATAAGGGTGGCTGTGAGGTTACCCTTATTTTTTTGTCCTTCATTATCGCCAAAGAACGCATGCCTTGAAAAGCTCCTTCCTTATATGTATCCAAATCCAATAATTATTAGTAAATTTGACGCAAAAGTAATCAAAGTTTATGGATAATATCGGAGACTGGCTATACATTATCTTTCTTATCATCGCCGCGATCAGTGGCATGCGCTCGTCCGACAAGAATAAAAAGAAGAAACAAGGACAGAAGGAGGTAATACGCCCCAAAAGATCCAAGAAAAGGCCCGCTCCTCAGGAAGAGACACTTGACGAGCCGGAAACGACACAGGTCATTCCGCAAGCGGAGCCAGTCCTTTCTTCCGTAAATTCCACAATCATTCCTGAACCGTTCGTATTCGAAGAGGGGAAAAGAGTCGTGGAAGATGATGGCCTCGCAAGAGGAACAGTATTGAATGTAGCGGAAACTCCCCAAAAGCAGCAGACAACAACCTACAACCCGCTCAGTGATCCGGACGAATTGAAGAAAGCGATCATTTACGCAGAAATCCTGAATCGCAAATATTAAAATATCAACTTGGTGAGACCATCTTAATGTAACTTTTTGTAAGTTCGCGTGAAAATGGCAAGAAAGTCTTTATCATAAAAACATATAAAACCAATTATTATGGCATTGAAATTCATTACCGCAGAAGAGGCCGCAACCTACGTGCATCACGACGACAACGTGGGATTTAGCGGATTTACGCCCGCAGGATGCCCCAAGGTGGTTCCTGGAGCGATCGCTAAAAGAGCGATTGAAGAACATGAAAAAGGCAATCCTTTCAAGATCGGTATGTTTACTGGCGCTTCAACCGGCGACAAGCTGGATGGCGAGTTGGCTCGTGCGAACGCGATCAAATTCCGTACGCCTTACCAATCAAATAAGGATCTGCGTGCGGCTATCAACTCACACGAGGCTCCCTATTTTGATATGCACCTTTCTGAGTTGGCTCAAGATCTTCGTTATGGTTTCTTAGGAAAGATCGACGTAGCGATTGTCGAGGCTGCCGACGTTACCGAGGATGGCGAGATTGTCCCGACTTGTGGAGTCGGTATCCTGCCGACGATCTGCCGCATGGCTGACCGGATCATCGTCGAGTTGAACTGCCGTCACCCGAAAGAGATTCGCGGTATGCACGATATCTATGAGCCGGCTGATCCTCCTTATCGCCGCGAGATCCCTATCTACACGCCTTCAGACCGTATCGGTGATGTTTGCGTAAAGGTTGATCCGGCTAAGATTGTCGGTGTTGTCAAGACGGATGAGCCGAACGAGGGTAAACCTTTCGCGCCGCTGGATGACGTAACCTTGGCAATCGGAAAGAACGTTGCCGACTTCTTGGTAAACGAGATCCGCACTGGCCGTCTGCCGAAAGAGTTCGTTCCACTCCAGAGTGGTGTTGGAAACGTAGCAAATGCTGTATTGGGCTGCATGGGCGAGAATGAGGAAATCCCGGCATTCAACGTTTATACGGAGGTTATCCAGGATGCGGTAATCGGTTTGATGAAACAAGGCCGTGTTAAATTCGCCAGCGGTTGCTCTCTGTCTGTCAGCAACGAGGTGATCCGCGAGATCTACGCCAACCTCGACTTCTTCAAGGATAAGATCCTGCTTCGTCCGCAAGAGATCTCTAACAATCCGGAAGTTGCTCGTCGCTTAGGCTTGATCGCGATCAACACGGCTCTTGAGGCTGATATCTTCGGTAACATCAACTCTACGCATGTTACGGGTACACGTATGATGAACGGTATCGGTGGTTCAGGCGACTTTACCCGTTCTGCAATGCTTTCAATCTTCACCACACCGTCAACTGCTAAGGATGGCAAGATCAGCTCATTCGTTCCGATGGTATCACACTTGGATCACAGCGAGCACTCTGTCAAGATCATCATTACGGAATATGGTGTAGCTGATTTGCGTGGTAAGTCACCGATCCAGAGAGCACGTTGCATCATCGACAACTGCGTACACCCAGACTACAAGCCTCTGTTGGAAGAGTATCTGGCAATGGGCATCAAGGGTCATACGCCACAGAACCTGAAATGCTGTTTCGCGTTCCACGAGGAATTGGCGGCAAGCGGCGATATGCACAACGTAGACTGGAGCAAATACAACAAATAAGCACCCGGTCGCTTTATAACTAATATAGGCGGTAAATACATCCTGAGTATTTACCGCCTATTTTTTTATCAATCATTTATAGGGAACTAAAGAACGCGCCACCCGGATTTAACAATCCCCAAAGTAAAGGTATAACAATACCGATTATATGGAGCAAACAATGGGCATCCTTAAAGGATAATAATCACGGTCGTGGCGGAAAGAATACCTCAGACCTAAAGACTCAATATTTCAGCACCAATTCCTCACCAGCCATTAAATCGACAGACAAAAGGCCATCGACTACCGGCAATGAGATCGCTTTGGAGTCCTTGCGTAAACTAAACTCCCGATTTCCATCCGGTAACTTTATCCGGAAGGTTCCCGGGACAACCGCACGGACAACGACTTCCAGAATCTCACTATCTTTCCAACGAGCGGACACCTCGCCGCCGCCACGAACTTTTAAGCCTTTGAAACTACCGGAGCTCCAAGCTGTAGGCAAAGCCGGTAATATCTCAATCACTCCTTCATGGCTCTGCAACAACATTTCCGCGATACCGGCCGTACCACCGAAATTACCATCAATCTGGAAAGGCGGATGCCCACAAAAGAGGTTCGGGAAAGAGCCGCCTCCCTTACTTTCACCCGTAGTTGGATCAACACAAGGTGTCAACAGGTCCGCCAACAGTTTATAGGCATGATCGCCATCCCGCAAACGGGCCCAGAAATTGATCTTCCAAGCCATCGACCAACCCGTGCTTTGGTCGCCACGGACCAACAGGCTCTTCCGGGCCGCCTCCGCCAATTCGGGCGTCTGGTCAACCGTGATTTCATTACCCGGATAAAGACCGTAAAGATGAGAAACATGTCGATGTGTCGGCTCTACCTCCTCGTACGGTTCCAACCATTCCATGATCCGGCCGTCTGGTCCAATTGTTGTTGGCATCAATCCAGACCTCTTTTCCTCGAGCGCCACCACTAAAGCGCTGTCCTGCCCCAAAAGACGAGCGGCCTCGATCGTATTTGAGAACAGTTCCCGAAGGATCTGGTTGTCCATTGTCGAGCCAGCGCATACGCTTACCACACTGTCGTTCGCCATCCGGAACTGATTCTCGGGCGAAGTGGTTGGTGCCGTTACATAATATTTAGTCCGTGGATCACGAGTCAACATATCAACAAAGAAAAGCGCAGCCCCACGCATTGCAGGATAGACCTGCCGCAAGTAAGCGGTATCACGAGTAAACTGATAATGCTGATATAGATGGGCGCACAACCAGGCGGCCGACGTATTGGTCGCCCCCCAGGAAGGATGCTCGCCCGGTGCCGTAAAGCCCCAGACATTGCCCAGGATATGCGTTACCCAACCACGGGCATTATAAAAAGCCTTCGCCGTACGCTCGCCACTGGGCACTTGACTCAAGATCCAGTCAGTCAACGGTAAATGCAACTCTGACAGGTTCGTCACCTCCGCCGGCCAATGGTTCATCTGCAAATTGATATTCAAATGATAATCACCATTCCAGGGCGTATGGATCGTATTGCACCACAAGCCTTGCAAGTTGGGCGGCAAAGAACCCGGCCGGGTAGACGAGATCAGGAGATAACGACCGAATTGGAAATAGAGTGCCGCCAACGAGGGATCCTCACTTCCATCCTTAAATGCCGCTAACCGGCGATCAATCGGCCACTCCTCACGTCCGGACGAAGGCAACTCCAACGATACCCGTCCAAACAAGGCCCGATAAGCCTCCAGATGCTCTCGCCGTAAGGTCGCGTAACTCTTGGTGGCTGCCTTGTCGAGCTTCGCTTTTACCTCCGACTCAAATCCGGCCTTATCCCAATAATCCGTTCCCATGCTGACCAACAAAAGCACCTCCGACGCGTCGCGCACCATCAACGAGGTGTCCGACCGCATCAAGTTTCCTCCTTTAGGCAACAATACCCGCACCCGAGAGGCGAAACGCATTCCCCGGCAAGCGGTCGTATCCACGCCATCCGGCAGCTGGCCATCCATCGCCAAGTCGTTGCCATCAATAAAAACATGAGCATGCTCCAGCCGACTTAACCCAAGATCAAACGAGAGCATCCGATCCATATCGGCGACCAAATGGATTACCCCGATATCATCGGCGAAAGAGGTAAATGAATGACGCTCGTAGGTCGTACCACGCCTAACAAACGAGGTTGTCGCGATCGCGTCACCCAAATCCAGGCGTCGCTGGTAATTCCTTACCGAGTCCGAGCTGTCCGAATAGGTAAAATTAGCGGTCAGATAACCAAACAATTGATAACTTCCATACGGTGCGTTCGCCCCATCGCCGTAATTACTACCCGTTCCCTTACAAACAAAGGTCTGGTACATCAATTTCTGGGCCTCATCATTCCTTCCCTCGAACAACAGACGGCGGATCTGTCCCAACGAGTAATAGGCACTGGGGTTATCCGTGACTTGAGGACTACCCGACCAGAGCGATATCTCGTTCAACAACCAGCTCTCCCGGTCAATACCACCATCCGGCATCAAGCCGATCCGTCCATTTCCCAAAGGCAAGGTCTCTTCCCAAATCCGTGCCGGGCGGTCAAAAAAGTAGGACTCATCAACCGTCAACCGTTTCTCCAATTTGCTACAGCCCACCAGTATCCATACGGCAAGCCCCGCTAAAATCCAATTTCCTATTCGCATCGAGATTACATATTATTATAATATAACTCTAGAAACTCTGCATATCACAAAGACGTTTATAATAACCGTCCATCGCCAGCAACGCCTCATGCTTGCCTCGCTCAACGATCTCTCCCTCGTGCATGACACAGATCTCGTCAGCGTTGCGGATCGTCGAGAGGCGATGGGCGATCACGATCGTCGTCCGGTTACGCATCAGGTTCTCAAGCGCCTCCTGCACCAGTCGCTCCGACTCCGTATCAAGAGCTGAAGTCGCCTCATCCAGGATCAGGATCGCCGGGTTCTTCAAGATGGCCCGGGCGATACTGATCCGTTGCCGCTGACCGCCGGAAAGCTTGCCTCCCCGGTCGCCAATATTGGTATCGTAACCATGCTCGCTCGCCATGATAAACTCGTGCGCGTTCGCCACCTTGGCCGCCTCCTGAACCTGCTCGAGCGTAGCGCCCTCAACACCAAAAGCGATGTTGTTAAAGAAAGTATCGTTGAAAAGTATCGCCTCCTGATTGACATTTCCCATCAAACCCCGAAGGTCACAAAGCCTCGCCTCACGGATATCCATTCCATCGATCGCGATCCGTCCCTCGTTCACGTCGTAAAAACGGGGCAACAGGTCTACCAACGTACTCTTTCCAGAACCGGACTGGCCCACCAAGGCGATGGTCTTTCCTTTCGGGATCTCCAGGTTGATGCCTTTCAATACCCACTCGTTCTGGTATTTGAACCAGACATTCTCGTAACTGATCCGATCGTTCAAGACAATGGGCTTCGGATGCTCCGGATCATGGATATTGGTTTCCGCCTTCAGGATCTTATCCACCCGCTCGATTGAGGCCAATCCCTTTTGGATCGCGTAAACCGACTTACTCAAATCCTTAGCGGGGTTAATGATGCTGTAGAAAATCACCAGATAATAGATGAAGGTCGGCGCGTCGATCGGACTGTGATCACCCAGGATCAACGTACCACCATACCAAAGAACGATCGCGATCGTAACCGTCCCCAAGAACTCACTCATCGGATGCGCCATCTGCTGCCGGCGATAGATCCGGTTGGTCATATCTCGAAACACCTCATTGCTCCGCTCGAAACGAGCCTGGATCTTCTTTTCCGCATTGAAGGCCTTAACGATACGCAAACCACCCAACGTCTCCTCAATCTGGCTCATCAACAAGCCCCATTGTTGCTGCCCCTCGAGCGACTTACGTTTCAGCTTCTTGCCGACCTGCCCCATGACATAACCCGCCAGTGGCAACAGGATCAGGACAAAAAGCGTCAGCTGCCAGCTGATTGCGATCATTCCGACCAGATAGATAATGATCAGGATCGGGTTCTTGAACAGCATATCCAGCGAGCTCATGATAGAGGCCTCTATCTCGTTCACGTCGCCCGAGACCCGAGCGATGATATCGCCTTTTCGCTCCTCGGAGAAGAAGCCCAAAGGCAATTGCGTGATCTTCCGGTTGATCTGGTTACGGATATCCCGTACGACACCTGTCCGGATCGGGATCATCGTAAAGAAAGCCATATACATCGCCGCGACTTTCAGGAAAGTGGCCACGATAAGGAAAACGCCCAAGACAACCAAGGCAAACGAGCCACCGTAGTGGTTGATCACATCGGAAACATACCAGAAGAAATTATTCACCCAAATATCGGGCAACCCCTTCAAGGCCTCCCAATTACTGAAATCAAAATGCCAATCCTGATAGACATAATCGGTCTTGTTGATCTTGAACAGGATTTGCAGAATCGGGATGATCAAAGCAAACGAGAACAGGTTCAAAATCGCGGAAAGCACATTGAACACGATGTTCCAGATCATGTATCGCTTGTAAGGCGGCACAAAACGCCGCAACACCTGGATGAAATCTCTCATAAAAACGGGATTATTACAATTTATGGCGCGAAGATAACATATTCCTCGCTTCCTAAGGAACGATAATCCCTCAACTCCACACGGGAAACCGAATAAAACCGCACACAAAGATTATCCCAAACCTTGAGATACTTATCTCAAATCCTGAAATAACTGTCTTAAGGTTTGAGATAAGAAAACCAAGACTTGGGATAAGATTCCGGAACGCTAATAACGCTTTTTCCCTCCGGAACAAATCGGAAATCCTCCTGTATTTCTCCTTGTATCCCCAATCAGGATGAAAAAAATAAAAAAAGAGCGTTTCATGCAGCGATTTCCAGTCAATAGACGTCTATATCATAAAGTATTGACTCCATTATTTCAAAACATAAAACTCATACATTATGAAAACATTCTACAACCGATCCTTAAATTGGATCAACTACCTTTTGGGCAGTTTACTAGGCCTGCTGGGGTTCTCGTGCGACGGAATCGGCGAGACACCAGACGAGTATGGAACGCCGTGGGCGACCTATCAGTTCAAGGGGCGTGCGCTCGATGCCTCTAACCAACCAATCAACAATCTACGCGTCAAGGCTATCCCGTCGAACAGCGACTTGGATATCGATGAGATCAGGGATACCACCCGGACCGACGCGGAGGGCAACTTCCAGATCGAGATGAGCTACTTCCCCACCAACCATTTCAAGATCGTTATTGAGGACACGGACGGCGAGGCCAATGGTGGCCTTTTCGTTGACAAGACCACCCAGATCGAGATCGACGACTCGGAATACAAAGAGAGCTATGGGAACTGGTTCAAGGGCAAGGTGACTCGCGAAATGGATATCCATCTGGAAAAACAAGAATAAATCTATGATATTCAAAAACTCATACAACATGAAAACATTCTACAACCGATCCTTAAATTGGATCAACTATCTTTTAGGTTGTCTGCTCGGCCTGCTGGGTTTCTCGTGCGACAGCGAGGATATCAGCGACCTTCCGGCAGAATATGGTACGCCATGGGCGACCTATCAGTTCAAGGGGCGTGCGCTCGACGCCTCCAACCAGCCAATCAACAACTTGCGTGTCAAGGCTATCCCGTCGAACAGCGACTTGGATATTGATGAGATCAGGGATACCACCCGGACCGATGCGGAAGGCAACTTCCAGATCGAGATGAGCTACTTCCCCACCAACCATTTCAAGATCGTTATAGAGGACACGGACGGCGAGGCCAATGGTGGCCTTTTTGTTGACAAGACTACCCAGATCGAGATCGACGACTCGGAATATAAAGAGAGCTACGGACACTGGTTCAAGGGCAAGGTGACTCGCGAAATGGATATTCAATTAGAAAAGAAAGAATAAACGCATGGCTACAAAATCTTTCCCCAAATACCCGACTCTCCGCAAGCGGATCGCCCTGGAGCTTTTCCGGCTGATCAAGCGGAACGAAAGCAAGACACACAAGTTGCACACGCTCTTTTGGGAGTGTACGCTCCGGTGCAATGTCGCCTGCCGTCATTGCGGGAGCGACTGCCGTGTCTCCAGTCAACAGAAAGATATGCCACGCGAGGATTTCCTTCGGGTTATCGATGAGATCCTGCCGCACGTGAACCCGCATCGCCTCCTGGTCATCTTCACCGGGGGCGAGGCGTTGCTCCGCGATGACCTGGCGCTCTGCGGACAAGAGCTGAACCGCCGTGAATTTCCCTGGGGCGTTGTCTCGAACGGTTATCTCATGACCGCGTCACGCCTGCAGGAACTGGTGGCGGCTGGCATGCACACGGCGACGATCAGCCTCGACGGCTTCGAGCAGGCTCACAACTGGCTGCGCCGGAACCCCAGGAGCTTTGAGCGAGCCCTCAACGCGATCCGCCTGTTGGGCCGCTATCCGGAAGTGACATGGGATGTCGTCACCTGCGTGAACCAACACAACATCGGCGACCTGAATCTCTTCAAGGAGTTCCTCATCGAGAATGGCGTCCAACGCTGGCGTCTTTTCACCATCTTCCCGGTTGGACGTGCGGCGACCCATGCGGGACTACAGCTCGACAACGTCCAATTTACCCATCTGCTCGAATTCATCCGGGAATGCCGAAAAGAGGGACGGATCCACACGAGTTATGGCTGCGAGGGATTTTTGGGCAACTACGAATACGAGGTACGCGACCAGTTCTTCCTATGTCATGCCGGTATTCATGTCGCCTCGGTACTGGCCGACGGCGCCATCTCGGGCTGCCCCAGCATCCGGGCCAACTTTCATCAGGGAAACATCTATAAGGACTCATTCTGGGATGTTTGGCAAAACCGTTTCCAATCTTACCGTGACAGGAAATGGGCGCATGAAGGCGAATGCGCGGATTGCGAGATGTTCCGATACTGCGAGGGGAACGGCATGCACTTGAGGGACGATCAGGGGAAATTACTGGTCTGCCATTACAAGCGGCTTCTTTAACCCGATCGTCAGAAGTTACGGGAAATCCTCCGCTGTTCCACTATCCTTATTCAAATAATGCCTATCTTTAGGCCATGAACAAGAATCTTATTAATCATACATTAATCTTAAATCGCATGAAAAAAACATTTCTTACCATGTTCTTGTGCGCCATGTGCTGCGGCATCGGGGCGCAAGGGCAAGAAAAATTCCCATTAGGCGCATACGAGGAACTGGCGGATCCGAATCCCGGCATCGATTCCGAGAGCTGGTCGCGTCTCTCTTCAACGACACAATTGAGTTGGGGCAGCATCGACACCCGTTACGCGAAACACAATCTCCCCAACCTGAAAACCAATACCCGTTGGCAAGGCAAGGCCTGGAAAAACGAACGAATCAACGCTCAGGCGCTCTTATGGACCAAACAAACACTCAAGAATGTCCGAATAGCAGCAAGTGACCTGCGAAACGGTTCATCCGTTATTCCCGCGTCAGCCATCGAGACCCATTTTGTCCGCTACGTGATGACAGACGAGCTCAACAAGGATCGTAAAGGTGGTTGCGGGACCGCTCGAACAAGGCGGAATGGGACTCCTCACTGGTAGCCGATCCGCTCGACATCGTAAAGACACTCGATGTCGTGGAGAACAGCGCACAGCCAATCTGGCTGAAAGTACATGTCCCGGCAAAGGCCAAGAGCGGAAAATATAAAGGCACATTGACCGTGCAAGCGGACAATATGGATCCCATGGAGCTGACATACTCCATCCAGGTCATCGACCGTAAGCTTCCGGATCCCAAAGCATGGCGTTTCAATCTCGACCTTTGGCAGAATCCTTATGCCGTGGCCCGCTATTATCAGGTGCCACTCTGGAGTGACGCCCATTTTGAGGCAATGCGCCCCATCATGCGTATGCTGGCGGAGGCCGGACAGAAATCGGTCACGACGAGTATCATGCACAAACCCTGGAACGGGCAGACAGAGGACCATTTCGACAGCATGGTAACCCGAATCAAGAAGATCGACGGCACGTGGCGCTACGATTACGCCGTCTTCGACAAATGGGTGACCTTCATGACAGAAGAGATCGGAATCGACCAATTGATCAGTTGCTACACCATGATTCCTTGGGCGCTCTCATTCGATTATTACGACGAGGCGACCAACCGAGTCCAGTTTATCAACACCAAACCGGGAGAACCAGCCTATACGGAATATTGGGGCGCGTTCCTGAAAGACTTCGCCCGTCACCTGAAAGAGAAGGGCTGGTTTGAGAAGACCGCCATCTCGATGGACGAGCGCCCTATGGAGGCAATGCGTGAGGCAATAAAGGTAATCAAGGCGGCCGATCCAAACTTCAAGATCACGCTGGCCGGTAATTATCATGAGGAGATCCAACAAGATCTCTATTACCTGAGTATTCCGTACGGCCACAAGTTTCCTGCCGAGGTGAAGGCGGAACGCGAGCGGAAGGGGCAAATCAGCACGGTCTACACCTGCTGCGCCGAGGCCTTCCCGAACACCTTTACCTTTTCCGCTCCCGCCGAGGCGACTTGGACAGTCGTACATGCCGTAGCTGGCGGTTATGATGGCTACCTGCGCTGGGCCGTCAATAGCTGGACCATTGATCCATTACGGGATTCCCGCTTCCGCACCTGGGCGGCTGGCGATACCTACAGTATTTATCCCGGTCCCAGAAGTTCAATTCGCTTTGAGCGACTGGTCGAAGGCCTGCAAGACGCCGAGAAGATTTACATTCTCCGTGAAGAACTGGAAGCGAAAGGCGCTAAAAGCAAATTGAAGAGACTTAATGAAGTGGTCGGCCGTTTCACTCCGGAAGGCTTGGTGGAAACACAGCAAGATCCTACCGAGATGGTACAAGAATTGAACCAACTGTTGAATGAATTATAAGTAAAGAGAGTGGCGGGTAATATGATTGCCCGCCACTCTTTTATGGGAACAAACCAGGACCAGATCCGATCCTTATTCTCCCTAACTTGACCTTTGTCAAATAAATCCATTTTCCCCTTCAAATTCCCCGAACATTCAATTAGCCCTTTTCCGAAAACACTATCTTTGGGTATTGAAAAACACAACATTATATAGATATGAAAAAAGTATTTCTCAGCGCGAGCCTATTGGTCGTCCTATTGACCGCTCATGGCCAAAACACGCCACAATTAGGTAAAGATCCAATCGACAAAGTCATCGCCGCAATGACAACAGAAGAAAAAGTTAGTTTATTAATCGGTACGGGCATGCCCGGATTTGGTGGACAATCAGCCGTCGTAGGCAGTACTCAAAGTATCGTACCCGGTGCGGCAGGCACGACATTCCCGATCGAACGACTGGGCATACCGGCGGTTGTCGTAGCCGACGGTCCAGCCGGTCTCCGTATCTCACCCACTCGCGAGGGAACAGAATCGACCTACTATTGTACCGCCTTTCCGGTAGCGACCTTGCTGGCCTCTACCTGGAACACGGACTTAGTTAACCAAGTTGGCCAGGCAATGGGCCAAGAGGTAAAAGAATACGGTTGCGACGTCTTATTGGCGCCAGCGCTCAATATTCACCGCAGCCCGCTTTGCGGTCGTAACTTCGAGTATTATTCAGAGGATCCTTACTTAACCGGAAAGATGGCCACCGCCATGGTGAAAGGTGTGGAAAGCAACGGTGTAGGTACATCTATCAAACACTTTGCCGCCAACAGCCAAGAGACCAACCGTACGGCTGTCGACTCTCGTGTATCCACTCGAGCCCTCAGGGAAATCTATCTGAAAGGTTTCGAGATGGTCGTCAAGGAGGCACAACCCTGGACAGTCATGTCTTCCTATAATAAATTGAATGGCACCTATACTTCCGAGAGCCGTGACCTGTTGACCACCATCTTGCGTGACGAATGGGGTTATAAGGGATTGGTCATGACTGACTGGTTTGGCGGACGCGACGCCGCAGCGCAAATTCATGCGGGTAACGATCTTCTGATGCCCGGACGGGAAGATCAGAAACAGGCTATCCTCAAAGCCCTGGAGAATGGTTCACTGGCGATGGAAGATGTGGATACTGACGTTAAACGTATCCTCGAGCTGGTACTTCGCTCTCCCCGCTTCGCACAATATAAATATACGGATAAACCGGATCTGAAAGGTCATGCGGAAGTAACTCGTGCCTCAGCGACCGAGGGTATGATCCTGCTCAAAAATGAGCAAAACGCCTTACCGTTGCCCGATAAAATCCAGAAGATCGCCGCTTATGGTACAACTTCTTATGATTTCATCGCCGGAGGTACAGGTAGTGGCGACGTAAACGAGGCTTACACCATCTCATTAGTTCAAGGCATGGAAAACGCAGGTTACAAGCTTGATACCGAATTGAAAGCCCAATATGAGAAATACATGGCAGATGAAAAAGCCAAACAACCGAAAGATAACAACCCGGCAGCCGTCTTCTTCAACCATCCTCGTGTTGGTGAATTCGTACCCGAAGCGGCAGACTTGGCCCGCAAGGCAAAAGAGACGGATATCGCCTTGATCACGATCGGCCGCAGCTCCGGTGAATTCCAGGATCGTAAAATAGAGGGCGATTTCGACTTGACCGCAAACGAGCAAGCATTGATCAAGAACGTATCGGAAGCCTTCCATAAAGAAGGAAAGAAAGCGATCGTTATCCTGAACATCGGTGGCGTGATCGAGACTGCCAGCTGGAAAAACTATCCCGACGCAATCTTGCTGGCATGGCAAGCCGGACAAGAGGGCGGTAATTCCGTTGCCGACATTCTCTCTGGCAAGGTTAATCCATCCGGTAAGTTGACGATGACCTTCCCAACCAGCGCCATGAGCGTCCCGGCAAACAAGAATTTCCCTGATGCCTCCAAGATCGACCTGAAAGAGATGATCGCCAGCTTTATGGGTGGCGGCAAACAACAAAGCGACCGCCCGAACATCGACTTCACAAATTACGAAGAGGATATCTACGTTGGTTACCGTTACTTTGACACATTCAATGTCCCAGTTTCCTATCCATTTGGCTACGGCTTGTCATACACGACATTCGATTACTCGAACATGAGCAGTACCGATAACGGAAAGAGCTTCACATTTACCTGCACGATTACCAACAATGGAAGCAAAGCTGGTAAGGAAGTCGTTGAACTTTACATCTCCGCCCCGGGAAAAGATATGGCAAAGCCCGCAAAAGAACTGAAAGGTTTTGTCAAGACCAACCTCCTGAAACCAGGAGAGAAGCAACAAATCTCTTTCACTGTAAACAAGACAGACTTGGCTTCATTTGATGAATCTAGCAATAGTTGGGTGGTAGAATCCGGAAACTATACCGCTCAAGTCGGCGCTTCCTCGGAAGATATTCGCCAGAATGCGACATTCAAGGTCGAAGGAGAAACCGTTGAGAAAGTTCACCAGGTATTAACGCCCCAAGTGACACTCAACTTACTTAAAAAGTAAGACTAACTTAATTTGACATACCATATTCATTCCCTTGAAGAGCCGTATTGCACTCTTCAAGGGATTTTTTTCTTAAGCAAAATAGAGAAGATTACAGGGATTATCGTTTCTTCGCGAAAAAGAAAGACTACAAACTCCTATAAATTATGAAGAACATCATACAAGAATTCAAGAAATTCGCCATTCGCGGAAATGTCGTGGATATGGCAGTCGGTGTCATCATCGGTGGTGCGTTCGGAAAGATTGTTTCCTCTATTGTCAACGATCTCATTATGCCAACCATTGGCGTCATCATCGGCGGCGTCAACTTTACGGACTTGAAACTCACGCTAAAGAAAGCGGTCATGGAAGGAGACAAGGTTGTCTCACCCGCAGTTACGATCAATTACGGGAACTTCCTGCAAACAACTCTCGATTTCTTGATCATCGCTATAGCCGTATTCCTATTGATCAAGGCGATCAACGCTCTTAATAAGAAGAAAGAAGAGACGACAAAAGCGCCAGTCGCTCCTCCTGCTGACATCCAATTACTCACAGAAATCCGGGATCTGCTGAAAGAGAGACAGGATAAAGCCTGAAAATAACAAAGGCGTAAGAACAGGTTTTATCCTATTCCTACGCCTTTATTTCAATATTCTCCAAACTTAATTCTACTTCTCGCGAATAAAGATGTTAATCGGTGTTCCCGTAAACGACCAATTCGCCCGGATCTTATTCTCCAAAAACCGCTTGTACGGTTCTTTTATCCATTGCGGCAAATTACAGAAGAATACGAAAGAAGGAACATTGCCTACTGGCAATTGAGTAATATACTTAATCTTGATATACTTACCCTTCCATGCGGGTGGCGGTGTTTCCTCGATAATCGGCAACATCAACTCATTCAACTTGGCGGTCGACACGCGGCGCGAACGGTTCTCATAAACCATCTTCGCCGTTTCCAGGACCTTCAAGATACGCTGTTTCGTCAACGCAGAGATAAACAAGATCGGGAAATCCGTAAACGGAGCGAGACGCTCACGAATCGCGTTCGTAAAGGTATCGATCACCTTTTGATTCTTATCCTCTACCAAATCCCATTTATTCACGCAGACAACAAGACCTTTCTTATTCTTCTGGATAATCGAGAAAATATTCATATCCTGACTCTCGATACCACGAGTAGCGTCAATCATCAAGATACAAACATCCGAATTCTCAATTGCCCGGATTGAACGAATCACGGAGTAATATTCCAGATCCTCATTAACCTTTCCTTTCTTCCGGATTCCGGCCGTATCCACCAGATAAAAGTTCTGCCCGAACTTATTATATTTCGTATAGATTGAGTCACGTGTTGTTCCAGCAATGTCAGTCACGATGTGCCGTTCCTCGCCAATAAAGGCATTGACAAGCGACGATTTGCCGGCATTAGGTCGACCAACAATAGCGATACGTGGTAACTCCTCCTCGACTACGACATTCTCCGACTTAGGCAATAATTCGATGATACGATCAAGCAAATCACCCGTATAAGAACCATTAATCGCAGAGATACAAATCGGATCACCCAAACCAAAGGAATAGAACTCCGCAGCATAGGAATGCAGCCCATAATTGTCTGCCTTATTCGCTACCACCAAAACAGGCTTATCACAACGACGCAAAATATCAGCGACATCCATGTCCAAATCCGTCGCGCCATTGGCGACATCTACCACGAACAAGATTAAGTCTGCCTCCTCTATAGCGATTTTCACTTGCTTGTTGATCTCCTCCTCAAAAACATCCTCGGAGTTGACCACCCAGCCACCAGTATCGATCAACGAGAACTCATGCCCCGTCCATTCCACCTTTCCATATTGGCGATCGCGTGTCGTGCCTGCCTCCTCATTAACAATAGCTTGACGTGTTCCCGTCAGTTTATTGAAAAGAGTTGACTTACCGACATTCGGCCGACCAACTATAGCCACCATATTTCCCATAAAATTTCCTCCTTCAGCGCTTGGCTAGTCCAACTGATAACCAAAATTTTTCAACAGGCTATCTCTGTTGCGCCAGTCTTTTTCTACTTTGACAAACATCTCCAGAAAGACTTTCTTCTCAAAGAAGCGTTCGATGTCTTTGCGTGCCATCGCACCTACTTTCTTCAGTGCCTGTCCTCTATGCCCGATGATA
>DGYMR06203__coassemble_611_pt1 | contig 50301 bp, 45 predicted proteins | sample DGYMR06203__metabat2_low_PE_012 | metagenome-assembled genome bin DGYMR06203
CCAAAGGAGACCATCCTGTTTGGCCAAAGGGGTCAAAGTCGCATGGCTTTTCCACCTCATTTTTTTAAGTTACAAAACTACTTTTATTAACTCATAATGAAATAAATGCAGGGTCGCCAAATCCCGACATCGTTCCGCCAATTTCCGACAAATCGTACCCCTTTTTTGAAAAATTTGTCGGGGGTACGAATTGGGTACTAATTTTTGTCCGTCAATGCCCTCTTTTTGGCGGTCAAGGTCGCCAAAGGGCAATAAAAAAAGTCCCACAAAATATTGATTTTGTAGGACTTGTCTTTTTGTTGTCGCCTTTTGGCTTTTCTTTTCGTGATCCGCCTGGGGTTCGAACCCAGGACCCCATCCTTAAAAGGGATGTGCTCTACCGGCTGAGCTAGCGAATCATCCTGTGCATCATCTCGAATGCGAGTGCAAAGGTAGGCATTTATTTTGAATACGCAATAGTTTCACGCATTTTTTTCATTTTTTTCTTCCAAGACCTCCTTTTCTACCTTTCCATTATCCGGTGCGGAATCCAAAGGTGGCTCTTCTTCCGACAAGACAAAACGCTTATAATAAGAGAGACACAAGGTAGTCAGCGGCAAAGCGATAATCAAGCCGATAAAACCGAGCAAGGAGCCCCAAACAGAAAGCGACAAAAGGATGATCGCCGGGTTCAGTCCCATCGCCTTTCCCATAATCTTAGGAGTCAAGTACAGATCCTGGATCGCCTGGACAATACACAACACCAGCAACGACAAACCAAAGATCAACCAGAAGTTCTCACCCGTCTCAGCCGATTTCAACAGGCTAAGCAGCACCATCGGAATGATACCAATTGTTTGCAAATAGGGCACCAGGTTCAAGACGCCTATAAAAAGACCCAACGCGATGCCAAGAGGCAAACCGATAATCTTAAAACCGATCGCGAACAGGATACCAACACACAAGGCGATCAACGATTGTCCACGGAAATAGCGGTTCATACTGATTTCCACGTCGTCCAAAAGGCCATTTACGAAAGGCTGGTAACGTCGGGGTAACATATTCCGGAAAAAGAAGGAGAGCTTCTCATAGTCCAAAAGAATAAATACGAAATAAAGGAAAATGACAAATACGATCGTAATACTGAAAATGACAGAGAACGTATTCGAGAGAATCATCCAAAGCTGGGGAGCGATCTGGCGTAGGGCTTTCAGGAAATTCTCCTTACTCAAAAAGTCCATTAACTGCACCATATCGATGTTATTTTCCAAATAATCCAACCAGGCTTGCGGAATAAAAGGAATATTTCCTTTCCCCGTATCTTGATCCTTCAGCAGTTCCAAAGTTTTCTCCGCCTCCATACTGATAGAAGGAAAAACCGTCAACGCCAGAATAACAACGACCGCCCCTAAAGAAAACAAGGTCGCCATAATCGCCAAAATACGGCTTTTCAGGCGCAAACGTACCTCGAAGAATTTCACGATCGGCTGGACCATATACGCGAAGAGCCATGCGATCAGGAAAGGAAGCAAGGCGTTTTTCAAAAGGGTTATCAGATAGACAATCCCGAAAAAGATCAAAAAACCGAACACGATACGCACGACCCGGTCAAACGTGAAAGGTTTGTCAAACAAAGAGTTCATTATCCATTTATGTTATTAAATTTCACAAATATAGAATTTAATGCGTTACGGCAGGGCATATCACGCTAAATTTCTTCTTCTCGTTTTTTTATCGTACCTTTGCCGCTTGATAATAAAAACTTTAGAAGCTTGAAAGAGAAAGATTTTGAGATCATGGCGCCGGTCGGCTCATACGAATCGCTGATGGCAGCCATCCAAGGTGGAGCGGACTCGATCTATTTTGGAATCGAGGGGTTGAACATGCGCTCACGCTCCTCCAATAATTTCACGACGGACGACTTGCGTAAAATAGCGTCCATCTGCCAAGAACATGGCATCAAAAGTTACCTGACCGTCAATACGGTCATTTATGGTGAGGACCTTCCTTTGATGCGAACCATCATCGACGCGGCCAAGGCTGCCGGTATCTCAGCGATCATTGCCGCTGATGTCGCCGCCATGAGCTATGCCAACCAGATCGGCCAGGAGGTTCACCTCTCCACCCAACTCAACATATCGAACGTGGAAGCGTTGCGTTTCTACGCCCGTTTCGCCGACGTGGTCGTCCTGGCCCGTGAGCTGAATCTTAAGCAGGTACATGAGATCTATAAGGCGATCGTCGACGAGCGGATCACAGGGCCCAAGGGGGAATTGATCCGTATCGAGATGTTCGCGCATGGCGCGCTTTGCATGGCCGTATCGGGCAAGTGCTACCTGAGCCTGCATGAGATGAACGCCTCTGCCAACCGGGGCGCTTGCATGCAAATCTGCCGACGGGCTTATACCGTACGCGACAAGGACAGCCAGATTGAGCTGGACGTCGAGAACCAATACATCATGTCGCCTAAAGACTTGAAGACAATTCATTTCATGAATAAGATGATGGACGCCGGCGTACGGGTCTTCAAGATCGAGGGACGTGCCCGCGGACCGGAATACGTGCGCATCGTCACCGAGTGTTACAAGGAGGCCGTGCGTGCCTATTGCGATGGTACTTACGACGAGGAGAAGATCGCCCAATGGGACGAGCGGTTGCGCATGGTTTTCAACCGGGGGTTCTGGGACGGCTATTACCTGGGGCAACGGCTGGGCGAGTGGAGCAGCAAATACGGCTCGGGCGCTACTCGCAAGAAGATCTACGTGGCCAAAGGAATCAAATACTTCAGTGGCATCGGTGTTGCGGAGTTCGAGATGGAATCCGGCTCCTTGCGGGTAGGCGACGAGATCCTGATCACCGGTCCGACAACTGGCGCCATACTGCAAAAGGTAGAAGAGATCCGTGTTGATCTGAAGCCGGTAGAGGAAACCGTCAAGGGCGAGCGCTTCTCCATCAAGGTGAGCGAAAAGATCCGTCCTTCCGATCGCCTGTATAAAATGGAAATCGTAACGAACGAAAAAATCCTGGAATAAATGAAAGAGAAAGCATACATCTTCAAGCTGACCGACAAGGTCCGCGACTACGAGTGCGACTTGCAAGGGGTTGTCAACAACTCAAACTATCAACATTACATGGAACATGCCCGCCATGAGTTCCTGGAATCGGTGGGCGAGAACTTTGGCGCCATGCACGAGAAGGGGATCGATGGCTTCGTCGCCCGTGTCGATATCCAATTCAAGCACTCCCTGCGAAGCGGCGACCGTTACGTCTCCTGCCTCAACATCCGTCGGGAAGGGGTAAAACTGATTTTCGATCAAGACATCTACCGCGAGTCCGACGGCGTATTGGCCGCCAAAGGGACTGTCGAATCGGTGATCGTCGAGAAGGGCCGGCTTACCCGGGGGGAATATTTTGACCAAATGCTGGAAAGAATACATAACAAATTAGCATGACAGACCAACGTATTTACCAAATCGGCTTAACTATGATTAATGGGGTGGGCGATATCCTGGCCCACCACCTGCTCGATGCCTTCGGAGATCCGGAACGGATTTTCGAGGAAAGGCAGTCGGCTCTCGAGAAGATTCCCGGCATCGGGCCAAACCTGGCGGGCGAGATCAAACGGCCGGAAGTATTGGCCCGAGCGGAACGGGAACTGGAGTTCATCCTCGACAAGCGGATCCGTACCTATTTCTGGACCGACAAAGATTATCCCTATCGGCTGAAAGCCTGCGCCGACGCGCCAATCCTCCTCTATTTCAAAGGTGAGGCCAACCTTGATGCCCAACGGATCGTCAGCGTTGTCGGGACACGGCGGGCGACACCCTATGGCCAGGCCCTCACCGAGAACCTCATCAAGGAGTTGGCGATTTGTTGCCCCGATACGCTGATCATCAGCGGCCTGGCCTATGGCATCGACGCGGCGGCCCATCAAGCGGCCTTGCGCCATCAGCTGCCGACCGTCGCGGTCCTAGCGCATGGGCTGGACCGGATTTATCCTCCGACGCATCGCTCGCTGGCGGCTGAGATGACAAGACAAGGCGGCCTGCTGACCGACTATCCGATCGGTACCAATCCCGACCGGCAGAACTTCGTGCAACGCAATCGGATCGTCGCCGGACTGGCCGACGCGACCGTCATCATCGAGTCGGCCGAGAAGGGTGGCTCCATGATCACGGCCGATCTGGCCTTCTCGTATGGGCGGGAGCTGCTCGCTTTCCCGGGGCGGGCGGACGACGAGCGCTCACGCGGGTGCAATCGGCTGATCCAAAAACAAAAGGCGAGCCTCATCACCCAGGCGGCCGACCTTGTCGATCTGCTTGGCTGGGACAAGACCACGCCCACACCACAGCCGACACAGGGCAACCTACCCTTCTCCGCCAATCCAGAGAACGACACGACGTTGCGTGCCATCCAAGAGAGCGACGAGATCCAGGTCAATGAGTTGAGCCGGCAGCTGAACATCCCTTTCCACCAGCTCTCCTCGATCCTGTTCGAGCTGGAGATGGAAGGATTGATCCAAGCCTTGCCGGGCGGACGCTACAAGAGCCTCACTTAGGATCCATCACGATGAACGGCACCAGCATCTCCTCCATCGAGATGCCGCCGTGCTGGAAGGTGTTCCGATAATAGGAGACGTAATAGTTGTAGTTGTTGGGATAGGCGAAGAACTTGTCGCCTGTCGCGAAGATGTAACGGCTGCTCAGGTTCGGCGAGGGTAGGCCCACCTTCTCGGGATTGCGGATATCGAAAACCTCCTTGGGGTTATAGCTCAAGCTCTTCCCTACCTTATAGCGCAAGTTGGTATTGGTGTTCTTGTCGCCCACGACCTTGACCGGATCGTTGACGCGGATCGTCCCGTGATCGGTGGTCAGGATCACCTTGCAGCCCTGACGGGCGATGCGGCGGAACAACTCGAGCGTTGTCGAATGACGGAACCACGAGCGGGTCAGGCTCCGGTAGGCCGCCTCGCTCTGCGCCAGCTCGCGGATCATCTTGCTCTCCGTACGGGCGTGCGAGAGCATATCCACGAAGTTGAGCACGATCACGTTCAGCTGATTGCCTTTCAGAGACGGGATCATGTTGAGCAACTTCTCACCATATTGCGAGTCGTGTACCTTATTATAACTGAAAGTGTATTTCTTGCGGAACCGCTCGATCATCGTGCGGATCAGCGGTGCCTCGTTCAGGTTCTTGCCCTCCTCGCTCTCCTCGTCGACCCACAAGTCGGGAAACATCTTCTCGATCTGCGCCGGCATCAGGCCAGAGAAGATGGCGTTGCGGGCGTATTGCGTCGCCGTCGGCAGGATGCTGTAGTAAAGGCTCTCGTCGAAGGTGAAATCCTCCGCCAATAGGTCTTTCACCACCCGCCACTGGTCGAGGCGGAAATTATCGATCAGGATGAAATAGACCTTCTCGCCGCCGTCGAGCAGAGGGAAGACCCGCTTCTTGAAGAGGTCGGGACTCATCAGCGGCCGTGTCTCCGGGTCGAGGATCCATTCCTCGTAATGCTTGCGGACGAACTTGGCGAAGGCGTTGTTCGCCTCGGCCTTCTGCATCTGGATCATGTCGGCCATGCGCACCTGGCTGCTCTCCAGCTCCAGTTCCCAATAGACCAGCTTACGGTAGACGTCGATCCAGTTGTCGGCCGTGAAGGAGTCGTTGATCAACGTGCCGATGCGCGAGAAGTCCTGTTGGTAGCCCATCGTCGTCGCCTCGGAGATGATGGTGTTCTTATGGACGTTCTTTTTGATCGACAGGAGCAGCTGGTTGGGATTGACCGGCTTGATCAGGTAGTCGGCGATCTTGCTGCCGATCGCCTGGTTCATGATGCTCTCCTCCTCGCTCTTCGTCACCATGACAACGGGCGTGTCGGGCGTGATCTCCTTGATGGCCGCCAATGTCTCGAGCCCTGTGAGGCCCGGCATGTTCTCGTCGAGGAAAATAATGTCGAACGCCTGCTCGCGACAGCAGTCGATCGCGTCCTGCCCGCTGATGACGGGCGTCACCTCGTAACCCTTCTCCCTCAAAAACAGCATGTGCGGCTTCAGCAACTCAATCTCGTCGTCCGCCCAAAGTACACGGTCTTTCTTCATCTTCTCCTCCTTATATTTATTACGTTTATGCGCGAAGATAGGCCTTATCGCCACCCCGCCGCCTCTTTTTACGTTGATTTCTTGTTTTTTAATGGATAAAAACACCCGAGCCTCAATAGAGGTAAAGATCACGGTAGTTGGCGGGGCGATGGCGCCAACGGTAGTCCGAAGGACTCATCTTATATTGCTTCGCGAAGACACGAGCGAAATTGTTCGGCAACGAATAGCCACACGCACGAGCCACCTCGCCGATCTCCAATCCCGTGCAGGCCAGCAACTCCGCCCCACGCCGGGCACGATAGGCCACCAGAAAATCGCGTATTCCCATTCCGGTGAGCAATTGCAAAGCGCCGTTCAGATGGCGCAGGTCCGCCTCCAGATAGTTGGCGAGCTCCCGCTCGCTCGTGAACAACCGCTCGCGCATTGCCCGGGCGATGGCGTTCATCACGGGCGAAGCTGTCGGGTTCTCCGCCACGACAACCGGCTCCATTCGCTCCCAGCCCGCCTCGTTTCTAACCCTGCGAGCCTTCAGGACGCTGCTGTAGATCTGTTCTACGGTCACTTTCTCGACAAATCTCATACGTTCTTCTCCTTTCAGCCTACAAGATAAGCTTTTTTCCGGAAATCAAAGGCATGAAAGATCATTCTCACGCAAAAAAGATATGAATAATAGTTGGACAGATCCTATTTGAGCTTAGATGATCTGTTATCAGGAACAACAGATCATCTTTTTACGGAAAAGATCTATCGTTTCTAATTGCAGATCCTATTCACACGAATTTGATCTATCGACGGAAACGACAGATCATCTCCGTACAAAGATGATCTGTCGCAGGCTTCCCCGCTCCTGCCCGAGCCGACGAAAACCGAATAAATCGGGCGCCAATGCCCCTTGATCCCGCTTTTTTGTATCTTCGCGTATTTTGTTACCATTTTAATATCAGAAACAACAATGACCGCAACACAAGAGCTGAAATTTCCGAAAGAGCGGATCCGCCTGGGGGTCCTGACCTTCTTCCTGGCGCAAGGCCTTTGCTTCTCGAGCTGGGCGAGCCGCATTCCCGATATCCGGGCCATTTTCGAAGTCGATTACGCCCTCTATTGGGGAATGGTCCTGTTCCTCATCCCCGTGGGCAAGTTCGTCGCCATCCCGTTGGCGGGCTACCTCATCTCGAAGCTGGGAAGCCGCGTGATGGTGCAGGCGAGCGTCATGGGCTACGGCCTCTCGCTGCTGGCCATCGGTTTCTCGCGCCACATCGCCCTGCTGGGGCTTTGCCTCTTCTGCTTCGGCGTCTTTTGGAACTTGTGCGACATATCACTCAACACGCAAGGCATTGGCATCGAACGGCTTTATGGACGGACCATCATGGCCTCATTCCATGGGGCATGGAGCTTGGCGGCCTGCTTCGGTGCGTTGATCGGCTTCCTGATGATCGTCGGCGAAGTCGCTCCAATGTGGCATTTCACGCTAATCGCCATCGTGATCGCCTTGATCGTCTTGTGTGGGCGGAAATACCTTCAAGAGGACGTTGCCACGCCCGAGGAACCGACGGAAAAGGCTGAGAAACCCCGCGAGGCGCCGGCTTTGCTGAGCTTCATCCGCAAACCGGAGGGATTGTTGATCCAATTGGGCATCGTGGGCCTGTTCGCCCTGATCGTCGAGAGCGCCATGTTCGACTGGAGCGGCATCTACTTCGAGTCGGTCGTACAAGCGCCCAAGTCGTTGCAGATCGGCTTTCTCGTCTTCATGGTGATGATGACGGTGGGCCGTTTCCTGACCAACTACGCCTACGCCCGTCTGGGCAAGCGGCACGTGCTGCAACTGGCCGGTTTCCTGATCTTCGCGGGCTTCATGCTCTGCGGCCTGATCGGCGGCTCGATCGCCTCGATGGGCTGGAAGGTCGCTGTCAACTCTTTAGGCTTCATGCTGGTGGGATTGGGTATCTCCTGCATGGTGCCGACCATCTATAGCCTCGTCGGGGCAAAATCGAAGACGCCGGTCGGACTGGCGCTGACGATCCTGTCGAGTATCAGCTTCATCGGCTCGCTCGTAGCGCCGTTGCTGATCGGGGCCATCTCTCAATTCTTTAACATGGAATACGCTTACGTGATCGTCGGCCTGCTGGGATTATGTATCCTCGTGATGACCACTTTCTGTGACGCGTTCAAGACAAACGATTAAAACTCATGATCCGATTATTCGCTATTGCCCTGACCCTCGCCACTGCCCTTGTGGCCCAAGCGCCACTGAAGGCGCAAGTGCCCGCCGCGGCCAAGACATTGCTCAAAATGAAGGAAACCCGCGGCGCGACCTTCTCGATGCTGGTCCGCGACCTGTCAACCGGTCGCGTGGTTGCCGCCTACGACACGCTCCGGCAAGTGACGCCCGCCTCTGTCCTGAAACTGGTGACAACCGCCACCGCCCTCGAGCTGCTGGGTCCCGATTATCGCTTCGGCACCACGATCGAGCACGACGGAACGATCCTGCCCGACGGGACACTCGACGGTAATCTCTTCATCCGTGGCGGAGGCGATCCCTCGCTGGGCTCCGGGCATATCGAGCCAACCGGCTTCCTCGAGGAATGGCTGGCGGCGATCAAGAAAGCGGGCATCCGCCGGATCAAGGGATCCGTCATCGCCGACGAGCGTTTCTTCGACGAGGAGGGCATCTCGCCCAAATGGCTGTACGAGGATATGGGTAGCTATTATGGCGCCGGCTGCTACGGCATCTCGTTGTTCGACAATCTCTACCGCCTGAAATTGAGGAGCTATGGCGTCGGGACACGCCCCGATCTCCTCTCGACCGATCCGGAGATTCCCGGCCTCCGGTTTCATAATCGCCTGACAACGCAAAACCGCTCCACGGACAGCACATTGATCCTCGGGGCACCTTTCGCCAACGAGCGTTATCTCTACGGAGCCGTCCCGCCCAACCGCCAGCAGATAGTCATCAAAGGCGATATTCCTGATCCGGCCCTTTTCCTGGCGACCTACGTGACTGAGGCACTCCAGGAACAAGGTATCCAGACAACAGGAAAGCCCGGCGACTATCGCCTGTTGAAAGAGGAAAAGCATTGGCCGACCGGCAAGCGTGTAGAGTTGGTAACCACCTGGTCGCCTCCCCTGTCGGAGCTTATCCGGGTCACGAATTTCGCCAGCCACAACCTCTTCGCCGACGCGTTGCTCAAGACACTCGGCCGCCAATACCCCCTAAAAAAGGGCGAGCGGATCAGCTATTTCAGCCGAGGCGTAGAGATTGTCCGCCGTTATTGGAAAGAGCGAGGTGTCGATACATCGACCCTCTGGATACACGATGGCAGCGGGTTGGCAATGGCCGACAAGATCTCCGCGTCGTTCCTGGTCGGCGTCCTGGAAAGGATGGCGGATAACGACGTGTTCGTGGCGTCGATTCCCAAGGCGGGCATCAGCGGATCTGTCCGTAACTTCCTGAAAAGTACCAAGCTGGAAGGTGTCGCCCATCTGAAAAGCGGCAGCATGAGCCGAGTCAGGTGCTATGCCGGCTATGTGGATTATGGGAAGAAACGTTATGCCGTAGCCCTGTTCGTCAACAACCACGCCCTGACCGGCTCACAGGTCAACCAGCGGATCGAGCGTATCCTCCTGGAAACATTCAAGTAAGGGAGGATTCACAACTTAATGATCGAACGACGGGCCAACAGGTCGAGAAAACGTTGCTTATAGTTGTCCGAAATAGGAATATACTCCTTGCCGTAGACGATGCGGTTGCGCTCAATCATTTTTATATTGTCAATATTGACGATGAATGAGCGATGCACCCGCACAAAACGGGGAGACGGCAACGTATCTTCCATCAGCTTCATGCTCATCAACGAAAGAATAGGCTTCGGCTCATCCTCAAGATAAATCTTGATATAATCCTTCAATCCCTCTATGTAGAGAATCTTACGTAGCTCTATCTGCAAAAGGCGGTATTCGCTTTTCACGAAGATACTTTCCATATCGGTCTTACCGCCTCCAGCAGGAGTAACATCGCCCTCACGAGATTGTTGATCGTGTCTCAGCAACTGGAACCAGGCAAGCGCCTTGTTGGTCGATTGCAAGAAATCGGCATAACTGATCGGCTTCAGGAGATAATCAAGCGCATTCACCCGATAACTATCGACAGCATACTGCTCAAAGGCGGTCGTAAATATGATTCGTGTCTCCGCAGGCAAGACTTTCGAGAATTCCAAGCCATTTAATTCTGGCATCTGGATATCCAGAAACAGGAGATCGACGGGATGATCCGTCAAGTCGGACACGGCGTTGAGCGCGCTGTTATACCGTCCCGCCAAATCCAAATAAGGGGTTTTCCTCACATAGCTCTCCAGCAAGCTTACCGCCAGGGGTTCATCATCAATAATAGCACAGCTTAAAGTCATTTCCCATCATTTAAATCAATCGATAAATAGGCCCGGTAGTGATCACCCTCTTGTCCATACTCAAACGTGAATAAGCCAGGATAGAGCAATGCCAGCCTTTTCCTTAAATTGGTCAATCCTATTCCCGACCCGCTCTTGTCAGAAGCGCCATCTTTCGGGAAGAAACTATTCGTTATCGAACATTCCAGACGGCCGCCAACCTGCGTAATGGCAATCGAGACAAACGAAGGCTGGTTGTTACTCACACCATGCTTAAAGGCATTCTCAACCAAAGAGATGAAAAGCAAAGGGGCGATCATCTTGTCCGGATTCACGCAATCGATTCTCGTGTCCAACCGGACATGTTCCGGCAGCCGGATACGCATCAGCTCTATGTAGTTTTTCAGGAAATCCAAATCCTTCTCCAAAGGCACACGCGTCAGGCTACTCTCATAAAGCACATAACGCAAAAGACGGCTCAAATCGTGCACCGCGTCTTGTGCCCGTTCGGGACTAAATGCGATCAGGCTATAAATATTATTCAACGTGTTGAACAGGAAATGGGGATTCAACTGGCTCTTCAGGTTCTGGAGTTCAGCTTCAGCCCGCTCCTTCTCCAACTCACGTTGCAAAGCCTCCACTCGATACCAACCATCCGTCATCTTGATCGCCACGCTCAAGGCGGCTACCAATAAATAGATACCACCATTCACCATAAAGAAACCAACCGTCATGTTCCAGGTCTTTGGTGGACGAGGCGGACGCGACTGATGTTCTATCTCAACAGGCTCGGGGAACAAATCCATCAGCAAATGAACAGAAAACATGGTAACCAATATCAGCAGTAAATTGATCAACAAGAATTTTCCTCGCTGTCTGGAAAAAAGATAACGTTTTACCAACCAACAATAGTTCACATAAAAAACAACCATAAACGAGATTGGGATGATAAACGACCGGATACACTCAATCTTATTGTCGGGCACCTGCGATTCTTTTCCCGTGAAGAAAAAAGGGAAACTGAAGAACAAGCCCCACCCGACAATATGAATAAGCATCTCAAACCCTTTTACTCGTGGGGTCATTGGTGTCTCTATCTTATTCGATTCTCTCATAATTCCTACCCTTGCCTTATCGCGAATATAGCGAAAAAACGATGTTGTCACTCATAGCGGATCGCCTCGATCGGATCCAATTGCGCGGCCTTCTTAGCCGGATACCAACCGAAAAAGACGCCTGTGACCGTACAAACCGCAAAAGAGAGAATCACGCTCCACGGTTGGATATAGATTGGGAAATTGGCGACAATATTCACAAGCAACGCCGCTCCAACACCCAACAAAACCCCAATCAAACCTCCTGTCACGCTGATCAGGATAGACTCAATCAAGAACTGGGCCAGGATATCAATTCCTTTTGCGCCAATACTCATCCGCAAACCAATCTCTCGTGTGCGCTCAGTGACACTCACGTACATAATATTCATAATACCAATACCACCGACCAGAAGGGAGATCCCGGCAACCGCGGCCAGGAGCATAGTCATCATATCCGTAGTCGTTGTCAACATCTCGCTCAACTCCTGCTGACTACGAATGGTAAAATCATCCTCATCCGTTGCCTTTAACCGATGGTTTTGCCTCAGGATCTCGGTAATCTCCTCGATGGCCTGGTCCGTATATTCCTCTTTCAAAGCCGAACAGTTAATACCCTGAAGATGGGTAATAGCCAAGACTTTCTTCTGTATGGTCGTATAAGGCGCCAAGATCAGGTCATCCTGATCCATACCCATACTGTTATATCCTTTGCTTTTCAGTACGCCCACGATGCGGAACGGCAGTTTCTGGAAACGGATCACTTTCCCGACCGGATTCTCGCCGCCGGGGAACAGGTTATCAACGACCGTTTTTCCTACCACGCAAACCTTCGCCGCCGTCTGGATATCCTGATCCGTGAACATCTCGCCATCTTCCATCTCATAACGACGGATCTCCATATAATCGGGACTAATACCATAAATCGTCGTTGGTGCGTTATTGGCGCCATTCACCACCTGACCGCTACTGTTCACGGAAGGCGAGACCGCCGCCACATATCGGGTATCGTTCACGATCGACTCATAATCCGCTAACTTCAAGGTCTCCATATCCTCAGCGCTCTGGCGAACACCACCGAACATATCACCACCCGGTTGGATCATGATCATATTCGATCCCATCTCACTGATCTGGGCCTGGATACTCTTTTTTGATCCCTGACCGATTGCCAACATCGTAATCACGGAGGCAACACCAATAATAATACCCAGCATCGTCAGGAAGCCGCGCAACTTATTATTGGCCAATGCCCTTAAGGCGATCTTTATCAAGTTTGCCGCATTCATAATCAATCATCCGTTTTAGGTAAGTTCCTAAGAGCCTCTTCCGCGCTCAAGATATTCTTGTTCACCACATCGGCCGTGATATGACCATCCCGTAACATGATGTTACGACTGCTGTACTGGGCGATCTCCGGATTGTGGGTGACAAATATGATTGTCCTTCCCTCAACATACAGTCGCTGGAATAAAACCAAAATCTCAAAAGAGGTCCTGGTATCCAGGTTTCCTGTCGCCTCATCCGCAAGGATAACAGCCGGATCATTCACCAACGCACGGGCGATCGCCACACGTTGCATCTGGCCACCTGACATCTGGTTGCTCTTGTGCATCAACCGGTCGCCCAAGCCAACCGCCATCAGGGCATTGATCGCCTTCTCTTTTCGCTGGGCGGCATTAAACGCCGGATTATACATCAATGGTAACTCCACGTTCTCAACCGCCGTTGTTTTAGGCAGCAGGTTATAGTTTTGGAACACGAAACCGATCTTACGGTTCCGCAATGTCGCCCGCTGCCGCTTGTTCATCGTCCGGACCGACACGCCATCCAAATAATATTCCCCACTGGTTGGCGTATCCAGACAACCGAGCGTATTCAATAACGTACTCTTGCCTGAGCCGGAGGTACCCATAATCGTCACGAACTCGCCCTCGTAAATCGTAAACGAGACTCCGCGCAAGGCATGTACGATCTCATCTCCAACCTTAAAATCCCGCCGGATATTATCCAGTCTTATTATCTCTTTCATCGCTACCGTACGGCTTTGATAGTCAATACACCTAAATTATTTCCTACCCGGAGGACCCGGCATGAACGGACTTCTTTCCGCAGAAGGTCCGGCGACAGGCATTTCGCTTTCCAAATCAACAGCGACAACCTCTCCCTCATTCAATCCGCCAAGAATCTCCGTATAATTATTATTGCTTACGCCAACAGTGATTGCCTTTGTCACCAACACGTTATTCTCCTTCACCCAGACAAATTTCTCACCCTTCTTAATGTTAGCGGAATTATCATTCACCTGAAGGCCCAATGTCTCCATCAACTTCGGTTCCGGGATAAAACGCAACGCCTTATTGGGTACCAGCAAAACATTTTCCTCCTCCATCGTGAAAATAGTCACGTTCGCGGTCAATCGGGGCTTCAACTTCAAATCAGGATTATCAGCCGTTATCACCACCTCATAAGTCACCACCGACGAGGAACTGGTACTCGTGCTCGACGAGGAATCATCGCTTTCACCTAAACGGACCTGCTGTACCACACCTTCAAAGGTATCATTCGGATAGGCGTCAACCGTAAACTGCACACGTTGTCCCTCCTTAACATTACCTATATCGGCTTCATCCACATCCGCGATCACCTGCATCTTCGTCAAATCAGCGGCAATCGTAAACAGGGTCGGCGTCTCAAATCCGGCGGCAACGGTCTGTCCTTCCTCAACCACCTTATTAATGACAACCCCATCAATCGGGCTGGTGATCGTCGCATACTCCAAGTTACGACGGACCTTAACCATCGAGGCCTGGCTTTGCTCATAAGCGGCCTTTGCCTTCTCATAATTATAAGTCGCCGTCTCATAATCGGTATCGCTCACCAACTGTTTCTCATGCAAGACCTTACTACGAGCATAATTCTTCTGTTGATACTCAAATTCCGTCTTGCTGCTGGCAAGCTGGGCTTCCGCCGATTTCAACTCCGCCTGTAAATTCACCTTATCCATCTCGGCGATTAACTGCCCAGCCTTTACCACATCATTATAATCAACATACAACTTATCAATAATACCTGAGACCTGCGTACCGACATCGACTTCGGTTACCGGCTCTACAGTTCCGGTCGCGGTCACGGAGTTCGCGATCGTTCCCCGTTCAACCTGAGCCGTCTCCAACCGGATTCCACCCATCTTTGACTTACCAAAGAATAGGGGAAGTACGGCTAGCGCCAAAAGAACCACGGCCCCACCAATAATTAATTTCTTCTTCATTTTTATTTATCAAGTTTTCAAATTATACATTTCAAAAAAGGGGCCCACGGCTCAACACCGTGGGTTACCCTAAAAAAGAGAGTGGAGTAATAAATTAATTAGTGGCTAAAAACTCTCAGCTATTGGTTTTGCCTGATAAACATTCAATATCTGGATGCTCATCAATGCCATATATTTCGCTTGCAACCGCTCCTGCTGGGCCGTCAAGAAGTTGTTCTTTTCGGTCAGCAACTCAACCGTATTTTTCATACCCAAATTAAACTGCTCCTCTGTCAAGGTGTAACTCTCCGTCACATAACTCAGGCGCTCGGTCGCCGACGTATATTGGTTTTGTGCCGAAATCGCGTCCAAATAGACACTTTCAACATTCCTTAACAACTGCTTCTCGCTATCCGCCAAATCCAACCGACTGGTTGTCAACGCGTATTTCGCCTTGTTATAGGCGGTCTTATATTGACGGTTACTGAAGATCGGGATACTGATCGTCAAACCGATGCTCTCATTAAACTTATCCCAGATCTGCGATCCGAACGTGTAATCCGTTCCGGAAAGATGTCCCGTACCGATTCCGGCGTTCATCGAAAGTGTCGGCAGGAAAGCTCCCCAGGCCTTTTTCTTCTCCAATTCAGCGACATCTACCGCCAACTTACCGCTTTCGATCTCCGGCATGACACTCAATGAGGTCGCGTAGATCACCTTCTTGTCGGGTAATGGCTCCAGGATATCCTCATCCGTCAACTCCGGCATGACCAGTTCAATCTCCTGCGTAATATCCAGCTCCAGCAACTGCTTCAGTTGTAATTTATAATTGTCCAACGTGGTTTTCGCCACGACCAACTGATACTGGTCAGTGCTGTATTGGCTTTCCAGCTGGGCCAAGTCCACTTTCGAGATCGAACCAGCCTTAAGCAATTCGATCGCCCTGTCCCGTTGCGCTCTCGAGACCTCTACCGTATTCTCGTTGATACGAACCGCCTCCATCGAGTAAAGGACTTGCATATAGGCCTGAATCAATGAGATCCGTATATCATTCTCATTCTGGTTTACGCTCAGCTCATCAATCGTATTTTGCAGCTTCTGCTGTTTCAGCGCCTGATAACGCTGCCCACCATCAAACAGGGTCCAGTTCGCGGTCACGCTATAATTACCCGAATAACTGTTATTATCGATCACGCCATTCGACGGATAATTCACGAATCCCTGTGTCACTGATGCCGTCAACGAGGGAAACAACCTCGCCTTCGCCTCTTTCGTATCCTCCAGGCCTGACTGGAGCGATACCTTGCTCTTCTTGATCTGGATATTATTCGCCAAAGCATAATCCAGACAGCTCCGCAACGTCCACTCCGTCACTTCCCCCTCTTCCTGGGCGGAAACATTCATGCCTCCCAAGAAAAGACAAACGGATAAGAAAGCGCATTGTTTAATCATAACTTTTATTCTCTTTGATCTTATGTCCGCGAAAATATTCCATGCCCATCCGACTCACAACTCTATTAGAAGCTTCGCCCATTTACATCGACAAAGGGCTTTTTTATATCGACAAAGCGAGACCGCATTATCAGGTACCATAAAAATGATCGCGGATAAAAGGGAATAATCATATTTTCCCGTAAATTCGCGACTATTCTTACAATATAATACATTTATCCTATGAGAACTTTAAGAATAGACAATCTGGAGAATATACATGAGACCGCCAAGGCGTTTATCGCCTCGATGGACGACCGGACCGTATTTGCCTTCCATGGCGCTATGGGTGCGGGCAAGACCACTTTCATCAAGGCGATTTGCGAGGAGCTGGGCGTCGAGGATGTCATCAACAGCCCGACATTCGCCATTATCAATGAATACCGCAGCGATACGACCGGCGAGCTCATTTACCATTTCGACTTCTACCGTGTCAATAAATTAAGTGAGGCGGAAGAGATCGGCACGGAAGATTACTTCTACAGCGGCGCGCTCTGCTTTATTGAATGGCCGGAAAAAATTGAGGAGTTATTACCAGGTGATGTGGTGAACGTGACCATATCCGAGAATCCGGACGGCTCCAGAACCGTCGAGATGGACGACTGATGGAACCGGCCGACTATTTCATCCTGGCGGTTTTTATCGCCTTGGGGCTGTTCTCCCTGATCGCGGCCCTATTCAATCTTGATTGGTATTTTAACACGAGTGGCGCCTCCACATTCGTCCATAAGCTCGGGCGAGGTGGCGCCCGTATCTTTTATGCCCTGCTGGGCCTGGCGCTTATCGCCTGCGGCGTCCTGGGCATCGCCTACGGCTTCTGAACCAAGGGCGTACCACAAAAAATCCCCCGCGATGAGGACAAGCCTCATGGCGGGGGAGGATCTGAAAAGGATCGATCATCACAGGAATATTTCCACCTGGCAACTATAACAATTACTCATTGCCATCAACTACATCTCCCTCCGGATGATCGTCATCGTCGTCATCGTCATCACTAGGGCCAGGGTTGTTCGTCGGCAACTGCTGATTCAGCTTCAACCAACGGCTCCAGCCCGTCGCCTGGTCGAACGCCAGTTGGCCATAGGTGTCGTCGCCCGTGCTGCCCCACGACGCTACCAAGACATTGCCTTTGTCATCCGTGATGGACCCATCCCAATCAAGGAACGTACCATTGCCCCGCATCCAACGGCCGTTCTCGATCAAGGTTACGCCCAAGCTGATCGACATACCCTCACTCACCAGGTCCCGGGACAGCTCCTGATAGACGAACATATTGTCAAAGGCCCGCTGCAGGCGCGCCGCATAGCCGATCAATTCCGGATCGTTGGAAAAGTTAGCCAGCAGCTGGACATAATTCTCGATATCGAACGACGAGTAGGTATTGTCGAAGCGATAGCAATAGTCTGTTGCCGCATCATACATCTCCTGATTGTCCTCGTACGTCTCCACCAACCGGTCCGCGCAGGTCTTGACGACCGACAGCACATTCGGCAGGGCCGACAAGTCGGCCAAGCCCAAGTCGCAAACATCACCGGCCACACCCCAGATGGACACGACCTCATGGACATACCTGCTGATGGCCTCCTCAAAGTCGGCTGTCTCGCGCAGGTTCTCGATAAGGGAGGTATAATTGCCCCCCAAGCCCGGTACGGAATGCGCCGAGCCCAACACGTAATCCGTGATCTCCGTCAGGCCGGCATAGTTCTCCAGCATCCCCATCAGACAGGCATCATAATAGAGCATCTTCAGGTGCGTATCCGACTGCTTGACACCCGCGACCAGTTCGTCCAACGAAAGCGCCAGGTTGCCCACGTTGTCGTCGAAGATCACGGCCTTCGTCTTCGGCATGTCGGTGGCCGGATACCAGCCGCCACCATGATTCCAAAGGACCAGGATGTAGTTCTTGGCCGGGCATTTCTCCTTGCTCCAACGAATGAAATCCGCTAGGTTGGCCGGATCGTAGAGGGGCAGCGAGGCATCCATGACGACCTCGTCGTCCGACTCGCCATCGCCGTTCTCATCCAGCACGAAACGGCGCGTTCCACTCAATTCTGGAACGCTCTGGTAGGCCTCCGAGAACTTCACCTGGCAGGTCATCTTGACCTTATCGTCCGAGCCTACCAGCTCGGCCTCCTCCAGGTTGGCGATCATTGTCTCGTCCAGGTTCCCACCACCGCAGCCATACAGCATAATGGTGTATTCGGCCATTTCTTCCCCTTCGTTAGAGGGAAGCACCGGATCATCGTCGTCGCTACAAGCGACAAATCCCAAGGCCATCACAAACATAACCAATCGACATAAGAGGTTTCTCATGTCCCCAAAACTCATTCTTTTCATACATAAATCATTAATAACTGAATATTTTCTTATTCTTAGCGGGTCAACGAGTCGATCAGGTCCAGGGCGGCCTCCAGCTGCGTGTCGTTCCCCTTCTTGAACTCCGCCTCGTTGTAGAGGGCCTCTACCTCCGGAGTGATGCCTATCCCCTCATAGCACTGGCCATCCAGCCGCTTGACCATGGATGTGGACGTGTTGACACTGAAAGCCCTGTTGGAGAAGGTGCCGGCATAGTGGTCGTTGAAGTTGCCGTTCAATGATTCCTTTCTTGTTTCTTCATTCTTTCTGATGCTTAAAAATAAAGGAGGCCGGCTGCCTTCCGCGGGGAGGGAAGCCGGCCTCCTGGTTTCACATATTTATGGCCCTCACTTGTCCGTCAGCATTATTCGGCTGCGGGGGTAAACACCGGGCCATCCGTCATCTCCGCCTCGTCAACGGCAGCCAGGCGCATCTCCGTGCCGGTCTCGTTGAGGCGGAGAAGGTATTTCTCGGCGCCATCCTGGCTGATCGTCACGTCGTAGCCGTCGTGGCGGAACCGGAACGTCGCGCCCTCATCGCCATTCACCGTGCAGCTCAAGCTCTCGTCCGAGAAGTCGACCCGGCTGATGGCCGCGTCGGCCGCGGTTGTCGTCCAGGCCGTCCCGCGCAGGTCGGGGAGGTAGACCTTGGTGGTGCCGCTGCCCGAGACGCTGCCAGTAGAGACCACGCCGCCGTCTTGCGTCACCGTGGCGGAAGCGTTCGCGTAGTGGATGCCGCCCGTATAGACAAAGTCATGCGCCTGCTCGCCCAGCGAGATTATGCCATGCCTCAGGCCCCTGTAAACGGCCTGGGCCGCGGTGTCGTCGGTCTCGTCATAGAGGATGATCGTGCGCGAGCCCTCCACATTGTTGATGACCAGCGAGCCATTGGCGTTCGCCACCGAGTCCTGCTTCTCCTTGACCAGCTGGTCCACCAGGGCGAAATACTGGATGGAGTCGCCCAGGCAAGCCACCCTGTCGTTCGAATAGTAATAGTTGATGGTGGAGAGGATGACCGTCGCGGTCGTCGGCTCATCCGGGGTGTCCGGCGTATCCGGGGTGTCCGGCGTATCCGGCACTTCCGGGGTTGGGTCGGGATCGTCGTCCCCACAAGAGGTCAGGGCCATGCCCGACAGCAAGCCCAGCGCCAGGCACGAGGCCACGTAGAATTTCCTCCATACTGCATAAGATTTTCTCATTGTCAGAAAAGTTTTAACGGGGTCCAGGTGTCGGTCGCCGCATGAGCCGGATGGACCCCACGGCCCGGCACGTACGGCATAAACTCTTTAGGGTCGCTAAATTAACCATTTCTTAACAGGGTCGCCTTTTACCCCTCCTATTTTTTAACATTATTTTACGGGTATAGTGCCGATCAGGAGATCGGCATCCCTGCCGATGCCCGGGGCGGCACTGTTGCCGAAGCCACGGCCGGCGCCCCCGCCGATGGGGAGGCCCGGCCTGGGTGGTGATGCTCAGCCGGTATTGGCCGTCGGTAAGCGAATCGGGCACCTCGACGATCTGCTCCGAGGAGGTGCCGTGCGAGAAGAACTCGGCCTTGACCGGCTCCGCGTCCGGCCCGTCTTTGGTGAAGAAGATGCCGTTGGCGGGGCTGATCGCCCGCGGCACGCTGAGCATCGCCTACGGGCTTTGAGCGAGACGGCGACTTCCCATTAAGACGGCGGCGGGATAGGCGCTCATAACGCTTGCGCGAGTCGAGCGAAAGTGCTATATTTGCGGTGATGGCCTGAATCATATACGATGATTCCTGGAATCATGCACGATGATTCATGTAATCATATACGATGATTCATGTAATCATATACGATGATTCCGGACCGAGAGGCTAACCGGGCCGCGGCGAGTCGGCCGAGAGAGGTAGCCGCGACAGTAATGCCCTGAAGGCTAAAGTATAACTTAACACGAAAGATCATGTTTTACAAGAAGCAGAAACTGGGCGGGAAGTGGTACCCGCGGTCGTTTACCGTCAATACCGTCGACACGAAAGAGGTGGCCCGCAGGCTGTCGCTGATGTCTACCGTGACGGTCGGCGACACCTACGCGGTCCTCTTGGGGCTGGGCGAGGTATTGGGCGAGCTGATGTCGGCGGGCAACTCCGTGAAGCTGGATGGCCTGGGGACATTCTATCTGGTGGGCAACGCCAACGGCGCGGGTGTGGAGACACCGGAGGAGGTCAGCCCCAAGCAGTTCAAGAAGATGACGGTAGCCTTCATCCCCGAGTACAGCCGGGCGCACGACCGGCAGGTCGCCCGGAAGACGATCGTCCCCCAGCAGGTGGAGTGGACGGAGATGAGCAAGAAGGTGAAGTGAATGAGGCGCTCGGGGCGCTCGAGAGCCGCGCCCTTTCCGGCGACACGACCGTTCATGCGGGCTGACACATACGTTCGTGAAAGGCGACACGTACGTACGTGCGCAAAAAGGCATAACAGTGAATTTTGGATTCCACTGCAGTGTATTGGAAATTCCACTGCAGTATATTGGAAAATGGACTTAAATACCCTGTTTTTTTGTCCGAAAGAAAATTTGGTTTTATCCGAAGGAAATTCCATTTTTCTTCGAAAGAAAATTCCTTTTCCTTCGGACAAAATTTCAGCTTTACCTGAAAGTAAAAGAACAGGCCAGCAGGGGAAAGCAAGGCGACATTCAAACCCGTTCGTCAACTTGATATCCGCTCCCCTTCAGGCCTTCCAATTTAACGCACCAAAGAATTGATCAATTGTACGGCGACCTCCAATTGCGTATCGTTTCCTTTCTTGAACTCCGCCTCATTGTACAACGCCTCCACATCCGGGATAATGCCAATTCCCTCATACGACTTACCATCCAACCGCTTGGTCATGGATGTCGACGTTTTGACACTGAAAGCGCTATTACTGAACGTTCCCGTATAAGAGCTATTGAAATCAGCATCCAATGGACCATGCGCCCCAAAAGTACGCTCCCCGACGACATAGCCATTAGGCATCTCGCTGATAGCCATCGCCGTTACCTCACCCATACTGATGGAGAAGATATCAACCAGACTTACGATCGGGATATCCTTCAGGTCTCGAGTGATCCAAGATCCCTGATCCTCATTCAATTCAATAGGATAAAGCGTCATAGGCGACCAAGGCGTATAATCCAAACGTCCCATACCATTCTTGGAACGGCTGTATCCAAACGTAAATTTCTCCTTTATCAAAGGATTGAGAATATAATAGAGATCATTCAAATATCCTCCACCATTACAACGGGTATCTATAATAATACCCTTCAGGCCCTCCAGATTATTGATCAGATCGTAATAATTCTCCATTGTCGCCTGAAGCTCTTTCTCTCCCAGATGCTCGATAAGCGAGAAACTGGACAAACGCAAATAGGCGATACTGTTGTCTATGCAACAAGAACAGACAAGCAGGCTATCGCTCTCATTCCAATATATAGCGCCTTTCGTTAATCGTCCTATCTCTACATTATACTTGATCATCGCCTCATAATCGCTTATACTAAGACGCTTATGATAATAGTCCCGCTTCTGGATCTCCAATAATCCGGGTCGAACATCAAACCAAGTATTCCCGTTCTCATCAAACAGGGTAAGCCCATAATGATGATCGATCAGATTCCCGACGATCTCCTCAAATAATTCCTTGACTTTCAACGAATCTTCAGCATTCTTAAACTCAAGCCCCTCGAAACGGGGTTTATACTCACGATAGACCTGATCCCAATCGGTCGAGTCGATATCCCAAAAGGCGTAACTGTAATTCATACCATTCCAGTATGACTCAAACACCTCACTCCACGATTTAAAGCCCAACTCATCCTCCGGATTGAAAACCGCGGGATCATCTTCCCTGCACGCGAACAGAGAAAGACAGATCAGCCACGCCATCGTTATCTTATACTTGAATCCCATTTTTTCTCTTTTAATTAAACTTATTATTCTCCTTCCCTTAGCGTCCAATCGTAAACATACAACCCACCTGTAGCACGAACGTATTATTATAGCGATGATATTGCCTCAACATATATTCTTTCTGTAAATCGGTCAACCCGTAATAATAACGTCCCTCTGCCAGGATCTGGATCCGGTCGGTCAATTGGTATTGTATACCCACGCCACAACTCAATCCACCATCGAAACGATTGTCGCGACGGGAATCAAAAGGCACCTTCTCGTCAAAATAATAGGGAGCCTTCGCGTCTGGATCCACTGATCCATAAAAATATTGCGACTGACGTCCTTTTATCCGGCTCGATGCCCAATAACCGACATAGGCACCCGCATTCAAGAATCCCCGAAGTTTCTCACCGCCAAAAGAGAAGCGTGCGAATACCGGAAGTTGCATATAACCATTTGTCAGTTGGCTTTGGATATCAGCATAATGACCATTACGGAACCACTCATAATTTTTTTGAGTGTAAGACACCTCAGCTTGGAGAGCGAACCAATCGACAAACTCATAACGCACCGGAACACCTACCGTAAAACCACCTCGGGAGCCATAGGTCCGGTCGTAAGCATAACCCGAATTCGCCGATAAACTATTATTCGTATAACCCGCCTGCACACCAACTTTCCACTGCGCGGAAACAGTCGACGCCAACAGGGAACACACGAGAACTAATAAACTGAAATTTTTCTTCCCCATATAAAGCGACCACTTATATTATCTTATTCCGCAAGCGTAAAAACCGGCCCATTCGTAACCTCTTCACCATCCAGACGGACAAGTCGCAACTCCGTACCCGTCTCATTCAGAAGAAGAGCACATTTTTCCTCAGTACCCTGAGAGATCGTCAAGTCGTAACCATTATAGGCATAATTGAACGTTTCATCGTCATTCCCGTTAATCGTACAAACGCTAAAGGGATTCTCCTCAAAACTGATTTTATTGATCACCGACCCGGTATCGGCAGTCGTCCAAATACTTTTTGCCAGGATTGGAATACGAATCTTGAAATAATGTCTGCTCTCCGAACTCCCAGAAGATGTCCAATGGCCATCGCCCGAAATCGTAACAGACGAGCTCTCAGCATAACCCCCGCCCGTATAAACAAAACCTTGCGCTTGTTTTCCCAAAGAGAACAACTCTATTTTCAGATTTTCAAAAGCGTTCGACGCGGACTCATCATCCGACTTATCATAAAGACTGATTTTCCGCTCTCCCGACTGAAGCTCAATAACCAAAGTACCATTGACGTTCGCCACGGAATCCTGCTTCGCCTTAACCAACTTCTCCACCAGGGCAAAGTAACTGACAGAATCACCAAAGCAACCGAATTTATCGTCAGAATAGTAATAAGAAATAGATGACAACATCACTGAAGAGGTTGTCGGCTCATCTGGCTCAGAAGGTTGGTCCGGCTGCTCCGGTTGATCTGGAATCACCGGGTCATCATCTCCACAACTTGTTAAACCCACACACAACATCATGCCCAGCATCAGACATGAAACAAAATAAAACTTTCTCATCCCTGTAAATATTAAAATGAATAAATTAAGCCTGCACTATCTTATCCAGCCCGGATAACCTAGTCCGCAAATATAATCAATCGGGGAAAAAGGCCAATACAAAGAAAGTAAATTATAATTCATAAGCACAAAATAAAAAAGCCGCCTTCCGAAAGTGGAATACGGCCTTTTTGCTTCTTTAATCGCAGTCTCACGACTCCCATTAATAAGACTTGTTAACCTTAGATCTAAAATACTATGAAAAAAACTCACCGCAAATATAGATCATAATCGATTAATACAAAGCCCTATTTTTCAAAAAAATCTTACCAAAAGAGCTTTAAGCCCTATAAATTGACATTTATCAAGCGTCGGGCGTTGAAATCTCAAAGCGCTGCGGAATACTATCCATAATTTCAAACAGTTCAGCCACGGTTTCCGCTCGCAACATCGCTATCCGTGTTTGCTTGAAATCCTTAATTCCCTTGAACAACGGAGTCGCCGCCAAATGACGACGGATATGCAAGATACCACGCCGCTCGTCGAGCCGTTCCACACTCTGCTCGACCTGACGCTTCAGGATATTCAAGTACCAACCGAACGACTCGGGCGGTAAGGGCTCGCCTGTACGTAAATAGTATTTCACCTCACGGAAAACCCAAGGACGCCCGATACTGGCCCGACCGATCATCACGCCATCAACCCCAAATTCCTCAAAGCGCCGGGCGCAAATTTCCGCGGAAGTGACATCTCCATTCCCGATAATAGGAATCGTCATGCGTGGATTACGCTTTACCTCCCCGATCAATCGCCAATCCGCCTCGCCCGTGTACATCTGTGAACGAGTACGGCCATGTATTGTCAACGCGGCGATGCCACAATCCTGCAACCGCTCGGCCAGGTCGACAATAATAAGGTTATCCATATCCCAACCCAGACGGGTTTTCACCGTCACGGGAATATTTACCGCCTTCACCACTTCACGAGTGATCTCAAGCATCAAGGGTATATTACGTAACATACCGGCGCCAGCGCCCTTTCCGGCGACACGCTTCACCGGACAACCGAAATTGATGTCGAGAATATCCGGACGTGCCTCCTCGCAAATCCGGGCCGCCTCAACCATCGTATCGACATCGCGTCCATAGATCTGGATCGCCACCGGGCGCTCATCGCCCGATACGGCCAGCTTCTGCTGTGTCTTGCTCACGCTACGGATCAACGCGTCGGCCGACACAAATTCCGTATAAACCATATCCGCGCCAAAACGCTTGCACATCAACCGGAACGAGATGTCCGTCACGTCTTCCATTGGCGCCAGCATCACCGGGCGTTCACCCAAATCTATTGAACCTATTCTCATCTTTTTATCCTCTTTCTTGATTTCCTCCGCGAAAATAACAAAAAAGAGAGAGGTGTTATCAGAACAACAAGGCGTCTTCGGGGAAAGCGAAGCTGTTGTCAAGAACAACAAGGCATCTTCGGGGAAAGCAAAGCCGTTGTCAAGAACAACAAGGCATCTTCGGGGAAAGCGAAGCCGTTGTCAAGAACAACAAGGCATCTTCGGGGAAAGCGAAGCCGTTGTCAAGAACAACAAGGCGCCTTCGGGGAAAGCGAAGCCGTTGTCAAGAACAACAAGGCATCTTCGGGGAAAGCGAAGCCGTCGTCAAACACGACAAGGTGTCTTCGAGAAGCCGAGGTGGCAAATTTGCGTGAATCCGGCCAATTATGTAATTTTGTCGTTCAAATCTAAGAATAAAGATGAGCGTAGAAATCAAAGAGGTCAAGAGCAGAAAAGAGCTGAAACAATACGTCAAGTTCGGCATCGACCTGTATAAAGGCAACCCCTACCACGTTCCCAGCCTGATCGAGGAGGAAATGATGACACTTGATCCCCAGAAGAACCCCGCTTTCGAGGTTTGCGAAGCCATCAGTTACCTGGCATACAAGGAGGGAAAGATCGTAGGACGTATCACCGGCATGATCAATCGTCCCAGCAACGAGGCATGGAACCAGAAACGGGCCCGTTTCGGGTTTGTCGATTTTATAGACGACAACGAGGTGGTCGACGCCCTGTTTAAAGCTGTCGAGACGTGGGCACGCCAAAAGGGGATGGAAGAGATCCACGGCCCCATGGGCTTCACCGATATGGACCATGAGGGTATGCTGATCGAGGGATTCGACCAGCTGGGTACGATGGCCACCATCTATAATTATCCCTATTATCCGAAACATATGGAACGCTTGGGATTCCAGAAAGATCAGGACTGGCATGAGTTCAAGATCTACGTGCCCGACGCCGTACCCGAGAAGCACCTGCGTATCGGCGAGATCGTCAAGAAGAAACTTGGGCTGAAGGTGGTCAAGTTCAAGAACGCGAAAGAGATCATGCCTTACGCCCGTCCCGTGTTTCACACGCTCAACGCGGCGTTCGCTCCACTCTACGGGTTCGCTCCTCTGACAGAGAAACAGATCGATTACTACGTCAACATGTATATCCCCATGCTGCGCTACGACCTGGTGACGCTGATCATCCGTGAGGCCGACGAGGCGGTTGTCGGTTTCGGCATCTCGTTGCCCAGCCTCTCAAAAGCGATGCAAAAGGCGAATGGCCATCTCTTCCCCTTCGGCTGGATTCATCTGCTAAAGGCGTTGAAGAGCAAACCTAAGGTCGTCGATCTCTACCTGACCGGTGTTCTTCCGGAATACCAGAACAAGGGAGTCAACGCGCTCCTGTTCAACGACCTGATCCCGGTCTACCGGAAACTGGGCGTTGTCTATGCCGAGAGCAACCCCGAGCTGGAACTGAACACGGCCGTCCAGGCACAATGGGATTATTTCAGGCGCGAGCATCATAAGTCACGCCGCGCCTTTATCAAGAAATTATAATTTAACTAGAAGGAGGATAAGGGCATGGAAGAACTGGATCCGGCACCCCAGCAGGAGCCGACATACGACGACGACGACATCAAGACCCTCGACTGGATGGAGCACATCCGCCGGCGGCCGGGTATGTATATCGGTAAATTGGGTGATGGCAGCTATCCCGACGATGGCATCTACGTCTTATTGAAAGAGGTACTCGACAACTCCATCGACGAGTACATGATGGGCTATGGCCGAACCATTGAGGTCACCATCGAGGCGGGAACGGTGGAGGTACGCGACTATGGCCGTGGCGTACCGCTCGGTAAGGTCGTCGACGTGTCGAGCAAGATGAACACCGGAGCGAAATACGACAGCAAGGCCTTCAAGAAATCGGTCGGCCTGAACGGTGTCGGCATCAAGGCGGTGAATGCCCTGAGCAGCGATTTCCAGATCACCAGCTACCGCGACGGCGAATGCAAGCGTGTCGAATATAACCGAGCCATCATCAAGGAGGAATCGGGAATCCAGCCCACCGACGAGGCCAACGGTACACGAGTCTATTTCGTGCCCGACAACACGATCTTCAAGGATTATCACTACAAAGAGGAGTATATCGAGAATCTCCTGAAAAATTACGTCTTCCTCAACTCAGGGTTGACCATCAATTTCAACGGTAAGAAGTTCTTCTCGCGTCATGGCCTTGTTGACCTGCTCAACGAGAACATGACCACCGAGCCACTCTATCCAATCATCCACCTGAAGGGCAACGACATCGAGTTGGTTATCACCCACAGTAACCAATATGGCGAGGAGTATTATTCGTTCGTAAATGGTCAGCTCACCACGCAAGGCGGAACGCATCTCTCGGCCTTCAAGGAGTCGATCGGTCGCGTCATCAAAGAGTATTACAACAAGAATTTCGAATATTCGGATATCCGCTCTGGTATTGTGGCCGCTATCAGCATCAAGGTAGAAGAGCCCGTCTTCGAGAGCCAGACCAAGACAAAACTGGGCTCGAAAGATATGGGTCCCGACGGCCCCTCAGTACAGAAGTTCATAAGCGACTTCATCAAACGGGAGCTTGACAACTACCTGCACAAGAACCTGGAGACCTCCGATATCCTGCTCAAGAAGATACTCGACTCGGAAAAGGAGCGCAAGGCGATCGCGGGTGTCACCAAGCTGGCTCGTGAAAGGGCCAAAAAGGCCAACCTGCACAACCGCAAGTTGCGCGACTGCCGTATCCACCTGAACGACGCGAAAGGCGACCAGACAGAGGAGAGCGCGATCTTCATCACGGAGGGTGACTCGGCGAGCGGATCAATCACCAAAAGCCGCGACCCGAACCTGCAAGCGGTCTTCAGCCTGCGGGGTAAGCCGCTGAACAGTTACGGATTAACAAAAAAGATTGTTTACGAGAACGAGGAGTTTAACCTTTTACAAGCCGCGCTCAACATCGAAGACGGCCTCGACGGCTTGCGCTATAACAAGGTCATCATCGCGACCGATGCGGATGTCGACGGCATGCACATCCGGCTGTTGCTGATCACCTTCTTCCTGCAATTCTTCCCCGACCTGATCAAGCGCAATCATGTCTATATCTTGCAAACGCCCCTTTTCCGGGTGCGCAACAAGCAAAAGACCTGGTATTGCTACTCGGAGGAGGAGCGTGTGGCGGCGATCGCCGCGGCCGGCAAGAATCCGGAAATCACCCGATTCAAAGGTCTTGGCGAGATCTCGCCCGACGAGTTCCGTAATTTCATCGGCAAGGACATGCGCCTGGATCCGGTAACCATGAAGAAAGAGGATTCCGTAAAGGACATGCTCGAGTTCTACATGGGCAAGAACACCATGGAACGGCAAAACTTCATCATCGATAACCTTGTGGTCGAAGAAGATATTGTCAATTAAAAATACAGATACAAACACTAAAAATCATGGCAAACGAACCAACGAAACGAATCGCCCTTTTCCCCGGCACGTTCGATCCTTTCACGATCGGACACGAGTCGCTCGTTACCCGGGGACTGGAGTTGGTAGACGAGATCATCGTCTCGATCGGTATCAACGACAAGAAACTGACCTATTTCTCGCTGGAGAAACGGTTGGAGGCGATCCGTAACCTTTATAAAGATACGCCTCGGGTTAAGGTCATGTCGTACAACTCACTGACCGTTGATTTCGCCAAGGAGATGGGCGCACGTTTCATCCTACGCGGCATCCGGACCGTCAACGATTTCGAATACGAGAAGAGCATCGCCGACATCAACCGGAAGTTATCGGGGATCGAAACCTTCATCCTGTTCACCGAGCCGGAGCATACGCACATCAGCTCCAGCATTGTCCGCGAGTTGCTGCGCTACGGGAAAGATATCTCGCCATTCGTACCCAAAGAGACATTATTATATTGATTGATTATTAACGGAACAAAAATAAGGAAACCGCCGGGCACGGCCACAATTGCCCAATAAGTAGAAACAATATGAGAAAATTAGGATTCGCGTTGCTCATCATCCTGGCCTTGGCGACCACCACCCGGGCACAGCGGAACAACATCCACGCAAAAAAATTGCAATTGGCCCTCTACGCGATAGAGAACCTGTATGTCGATACCACGAGTGAGAGGGAACTGGTAGAAGACGCCATTATCGGCATGCTGGAGAAACTGGATCCGCACTCCACCTATATGGATCCCGAAGAGACCCGAGAGATGAACGAGCCACTACAAGGTAACTTCGATGGCATTGGCATCCAATTCAATCTGCTGACAGATACGGTCTACGTCATTCAGGTCATCCCTGGCGGGCCATCGGAAAAGGTTGGCCTGATGGCAGGCGACCGCATCGTGCAGGTAAACGACACGGTGATCGCTGGCGTAAAAATGAAAACATCCGACATCATGCGCCGCCTGAGGGGCCCTAAAGGGACCGAGGTAAACATTAAGGTCAAACGGAAAAACCGCCCAGAATTGCTCGACTTTAAGATCACCCGGGGCAAAATCCCGGTCTATAGCCTCGATGCCGCCTATATGGCCGACAAGACCACCGGCTACATCAAGCTCAACCGATTCGCGGCCTCATCCGCCGACGAGTTCCGTGACGCGCTCGAAAAGTTGCGGAAAGAGGGAATGAAAAACCTGATACTCGACCTTCAAGGCAATGGTGGCGGTTACCTGAACATCGCGATCGACCTGGCGGACGAGTTCCTGGAGAAGGGCAAACTGATCGTCTACACCCGAGGCAGCAAGATGCCTCGTGAGGAGGCTAAGTCGACCGCACGTGGCGACTTTGAGAAGGGACGACTGGTAATCCTGGTGGATGAGTCGTCCGCCTCAGCCAGCGAGATTGTCTCCGGAGCGATCCAGGATTGGGACCGCGGCGTCATCGTTGGCCGACGGACCTTTGGCAAGGGCTTGGTCCAAAAACCGATCCCACTGCCCGACGGCTCCATGATGCGTCTCACCGTCTCACGCTATTATACCCCGACCGGCCGTTGCATACAAAAGCCTTATGAGAGTGGTAACATCGAGGAATATCATCGTGACCTGATCGAACGCTATAACCATGGCGAGTTGATGAGCGCCGACAGTATCCATTTCCCCGACTCGCTACGTTTCAGCACGCTCGAGAGCAAGCGGACCGTTTATGGCGGCGGAGGCATCATGCCTGATGTCTTCATCCCGGTCGACACGGCACATTACACCGACTACCATCGGAAGATCGTAGCGGCGGGCATCGTCAACCGGGTTGCCATGAACTATATCGACGCGAATCGGGCCGAGCTGTCAAGTCGCTACAAGAAATTCGATACGTACGCTCGCGACTTCCAGATCGACGAGAAATGCCTGCAAGAACTGCTGACGATGGCAGAAGAAGAGAAAATCCCCTTCGAGGAGGAACAATACAACCGGTCCAAGGCATTAATCGCCCTTCAGCTGAAGGCATTGATCGCCCGCGACCTCTTCGACATGGCGGAATATTTCCATATCATCAACGCGGATAACCCCAGCTACCAGAAGGCGCTGGAGATTATCAACGACAAGACAACTTACAACCGATTGTTAGGGAAATAGGCCATTATGTACTGGACATTATTCATGACATTCATGCGGATTGGGATGTTCACCATCGGTGGTGGCTACGCCATGTTGCCGCTGATCCAACGCGATGTTGTCGACCGGGGCTGGATGACGAAGGAGGAATTCATCGACATCTTCTCCGTCGCACAATCGCTGCCGGGCATCTTCGCTGTCAACATCTCCATCTTCGTGGGATATAAGCTCAAACGGATCGGAGGCAGCATCGTCTGTGCCCTCGGAACGATCTTGCCCTCGTTCCTGATCATCCTGCTGATCGCCCTCTTCTTTACCCATGTACGTGATAACGTCTGGGTGGAGAAGATCTTCAAGGGATTGCGTCCTGCGGTCGTCGCCCTTATCGCTGTACCTTGTCTGACGACAGCCCGATCGATCAAGCTCTCCTACAAGCAACTGATTATCCCCGTTGGCGCGGCGGCACTGATCTGGCTGGGTGGTGTCTCACCCGCCTGGATCATCCTGGCGGCCATCGCCGGCGGACTGTTATACGGACTCAATAAAAAAGCATGACTATGATTTGGCTCCAATTATTATATGTATACCTGAAAATCGGTATCCTGGGTTTCGGTGGCGGTTATGCCATGCTCTCGTTGATACAGGCCGACGTGGTCGATCGCTATGGTTGGATCTCCCTGCAGGAGTTCACCGACATCGTGGCGATCTCGCAGATGACACCCGGCCCGATCGGCATCAACAGCGCGACCTATATTGGCTACACGGCGATCCACAATGCGGGTTACTCACCGGCGATCAGTATTCTGGGTTCCTGCCTGACCACCTTCGCCGTCTGCCTGCCCTCGTTCATCCTTGTCCTGATCATCTCGAGCCTCTTCGTCAAGTTTAAGAACAACCGTTATGTGGAAGCGGCCTTCCTGGGCCTGCGTCCGGCGACGGTCGGCCTCATCGCGGCGGCGGCATTGCTCCTGATGAATCATGAGAACTTCATCGACTATAAGAGCTTCCTGATCTTTGCCGGCGCCTTTATCCTGACCTGGAAATTCAAAATCCATCCGATCCTGATGATCCTCCTGGCCGGAGTAGCAGGATTGGTACTTTATTGGTAAACAGAATATCATACTCAACACAAACACGACACCACGACATGAGAACAAAAATCCTACAACATTTGAGCCTGGTGTTGGCGGCACTCCTGTTCAACGCCTGCTGCCACGACGACGATCCGGTAAAACCCGCCTCGACACGCACGGTCCTGGTTTACATCGCCGGCGACAACAACCTCAGCGATTACATCAATTACAACCTGGAACAAATGATCGAGGGTGCCCGCGAGGGTGGCCTGAACCAATGCGACTTCCTGATCTACACCGATCGGGCGACCACCATCCCGGCACTCTACCAGCTCAAGGCGGACGAGACAGGGCGGATCGACACGGTCCGTATCCGCGACTACGCGGAACACAACTCGGCCACGCCCGAGGTGCTGCGGCAGGTTGTCGAGGAGGCCTTCACCGCCTTCCCGTCCGATCATTACGGTCTGGTGCTCTGGAGCCACGCGACCGCCTGGCTACCGAACGCTGGACGCGACCTGACCCGCTCGTTCGGGACCGATGGCGATGAGACCATCGAGATCGATGAGCTGGCCGACGCACTTGCCGCCTATCATTTCGATTATATCCTCTTCGACGCCTGTTACATGGGAGCGGTCGAGGTGGCTTATGAACTGAGGGAACGGGCAGCCCAGATCATCGCCTCGCCAACCGAGGTGATGGGCAGCGGTTTCCCCTACACGACCATCACGCCGATGCTTTGCGAGACCAACTTCGACGGCACGAGTGTCGCCCAAGCCTTCTACGACTTTTACGACGCCCAGAGTGGCTATGCCCGCTCGGCGACCGTCTCGGTTGTCGACACGAAGTCGCTCGAACAACTGGCAGCGGCCTGCCGAGAGGTCCTGGCGGGAAAAAGTGAGGCGGAGATCTTCGCCGTTGATCCGGATGCCTTGCAACCGCTGGAGTTTCTCAAGAGTTCGGGAAGGCATTACCTTTTCGACCTGGGTGATTACATCCAGGCTCTCGCGACCGACGAGCAATACACCAATTTCCGGGCGGCACTCAACCAGGCGATCCCCTATCGGGCCACAACGCCCTACGCCTTTTTTGCCGCGCCTTACGAGGCGATCAAGATCGAACGGTTCAGCGGCCTCTCCGTCTATCTTCCCGGCGAAGGGCTGGCGACACTCAACGAATGGTACAAACGACTGGCTTGGTATCAAGCGGTCTATCTGTAATTTTCTTTTCCATTCCATCTGTTTAATAATAAAATAATCTATCTTCGCGGTCGAAAATAGACTTTTGTAAGGAAAATCGACAAATAGACATTAAATAACTTCTAAAATTAAATTGAGCTTAAAATGAAAGTAGCGATTGTAGGCGCGAGCGGTGCCGTAGGACAAGAGTTCTTGCGGGTGCTCGACCAAAGAAACTTTCCGATCGACGAGCTGACGCTGTTTGGCTCGTCACGCAGTGCCGGACGGACATACGATTTCAAGGGCAAGTCTTACACGGTCAAGGAACTGAAACACAACGACGATTTCAAGGGAATCGACGTCGCTTTCGTCTCAGCCGGTGGAAGCACATCGGTTGAGTTCGCGGAGACAATCACGAAACATGGTACCGTCATGATCGATAACTCCAGCGCGTTCCGCATGGAGAACGACGTGCCCCTGGTCGTTCCGGAGGTCAATCCGGAAGACGCGTTGAACCGCCCGCGGGGCATCATCGCCAACCCCAACTGCACCACGATCCAGATGGTAGTCGCCCTGAAGGCGATCGAGAAGCTCTCGCACATCAAACGGGTACACGTCTCCACCTATCAGGCGGCCAGTGGCGCCGGAGCGACCGCGATGGCCGAGCTGGTTAAGCAATACGAGCAGATCATGAAGGGCGAGGAGCCGACAGTCGAGAAATTCGCCTACCAATTGGCCTACAACCTGATCCCGCACGTGGATGTTTTCACCGACAACGGCTATACGAAAGAGGAGATGAAAATGTATAACGAGACCCGCAAGATCATGCACTCGGATATCGAGGTGAGCGCGACGTGCGTCCGTGTCCCGGTTATGCGGGCACACAGCGAGTCGACTTGGGTAGAGACCGAGCGCCCCATCAGCGTCGAGGAGGCCCGCGAGGCATTCGCCAACGCGGAGGGCGTTGTCCTGCAAGATGAGCCGGCCAAGAAGGACTATCCGATGCCGTTGTTCGTCGCCGATCACGACCCGGTTTACGTGGGCCGTATCCGCAAGGATCTCTCCAACCCGAATGGCCTGACATTCTGGACCGTCAGCGACCAGATCCGCAAGGGCGCGGCCCTCAACGCCGTCCAGATCGCGGAGTACCTGATCCGTGTCGGGAACCTGAAATAAAAGAATACCGATCTTTCGGAATTTGTGCCCTCCGTGTCTCATTTATTCACGGAGGGCACATTTTTTTCGTATCTTCGCATATGCGGAATCCGTTGCCACATATCCTTTTATCACTGCTTCTCCTGGCGGGATTCGCCTGTCAGGGCGGGCGGGAGTCTCTTGCCCCCTTCTGGGCCAAGATCGACTCGATCATGCCCACACGGCCCGACAGCGCGCTGCGCCTGCTCCGCGACAAGGCCAATGAGCGCTTCACGAAGGCGGACCGGGCCCGCTATCTCCTGCTCCGCACGGAGGCGGAAGACAAGACCTACGTCACGCCGACGACCGACTCGCTCATCGCCATCGCCGCCCATTATTACGAGGAGAGCGACAACGAGCGGCTCAAGGCCAAGGCCTGGTATTACATGGGGCGCGTCAACCAGGAGCTGAAACGGCCCCTCCTGGCGCAAGACTACTACCTGAAGGCCCTGCGCCACCAGACGCTGGTGGACGACCACGCCCTGCTGGGCCGCGTCTGCAACCACCTCGGCATGCTCTACACCTATCAGGACGTGTACGAGCGGGCCATCCCCTACCAGAAGGAGGCGATACGCCACTTCGCCCTCATCGGCGACTCCACCGGTCAGGCCTTCGCGACCCGCGACCTGGCGAGGAATTTCCACATGACCAACCAACCGGACAGCGCGATTTTCTACTACCGGCTGGCGGAAAAACGGATGGGAAGCCGGGCGATCCAATCGATCTACGCCGAACTGGGCAGCCTTTACACCGATATCGGACGCTACGACGAGGCCGCTTCCTATTTGAGAAAAGTGAGGGAAGAAGAAGGGGACTTCTCTTACGACCTGATCCGAGGTCAATTTTACCTGGAGACAAACCGATTGGACTCCGCGGAATTTTACCTCCGTCCCTGTCTGAACGATGGGAAGACCAAGGCGGCCGCCACTTATTACCTGGCCCACCTGGCCTACGCCCGGGCGGACTACCGGGCCTGCGCCGAGCTTCAACGGGCGTATGAGATCCTCCAGGATTCCATCGTCGGCCAAAAACAAACCGAGTCCATCCGCAAGACGGAGGCCCTCTACCGGCACCAGGAGATGCGGCAGGCCCTCAATGAGCAGGCCCTCCTGATCGCCCACCGGGAGAAGGAGCGTTACCTCTACGCCCTCCTCTGCGTGCTCCTGGCGCTGGCCTGCCTGGCCCTCCACCGGCGCTGGCGAAACACCCGCGAGGCAGCCCAACGGCGGGAGGAGGAGATGGCGCGGACATTCGAGCGACAACGGCAAAGCGACCGGCGACAGATCGCGGACAACGAACGACAGATCGCCACCCTGCGCGACCAGATCGACCGGCTGGACAACGAGCGGACCACCAAGTGGGAACGACAGAAACTCCAATTGGAGAAACAGCTGCTGGAGACCAGCAACGCCTTGCTGAGCAACGAGGAGGAGCGACGCGACGCCGCGATCGCCGGGCTCCTCGAATCCGACGTTTACAAACGGTTCCACGACAAACCGACCCAACGCCCCCGGTCGGAGGATTGGGAGGCGCTCGAACGGCTCCTCGACGAGACCTACAACCAATTCACCTGCCGGCTCAAGGAGTTGGCCCCCCTCTCCGACGTGGAGATCAAGGCCTGCCTACTGACCAAGATCGGCCTGGGCGCGAACCAGATCACCAATACCCTCAACTACAACAGCTCCGTGCTTCGCAAGCGGATTTACAAGAAATTATTCAAACGGGAGGGCACGGTCGAGGATCTCAAACGGTTCATCGAAAAATTCTGATTACAAACGAGATAACCGATAACAAAAGTGATAACAACTCACGTTGTTACCGCTTTTGTTATCGGTTTTTTAGGTCTCTTTGGGAACGAAACACTAACATTGCGAAAATTAAAATATCCTTTATTCCTTTAATTATTATTACATGTAAAAACAGAAAAAAGAAAAAGATGAGAACAGTCGTAATAACTTTATTGACATCATTGATTTTGGTTGGCAGGCTCATGGCCCAAAATCCGACAGTCACCGGCCAAGTCTCCGACCAGTCGGGTCGCCCCATCCCGTTCGCCAATGTGCTTATATTGGCGGCGACGGATTCCGCGTTGGTCACCGGTGGCGTGACGGACGAGAGCGGCTGTTTTCAGCTGAAGGCAAACATGGATCAACGTCTTTTCTTAAAGATCTCTTTCGTGGGGTATCAAGACTTATGGAAAGTCCTTCTTATTGATAGCGATAAAATCTCTTTGGGACAACTTGTCATGGAGACCGGCGGCATCGCCTTGGAAGGCGTTACGATCTCCGGGCGTAAACCATTGATCCGGAGAGAGGCGGGTAATATCGTTACCACCATCGAGAATTCCTCCCTCAGTATGCTGGGCACGGCCGACGACCTGATGCGTTATATTCCTGGTATCATCCAAACGGATAATACGCTGGAGGTCGCTGGAAAAGGTTCCCCTGCCATTTATGTGGACGGGCGTAAGCTGCGCGACCAATCCGAATTGTCGCGTTACAGTTCCAACGACATCAAGACGGTTAAGTTGGTACTCAATCCCGGAGCTGAGTATGAAGCGGACACCCGGGCTGTAATAGACATCCAAACGAACCGTCGGGGCAGGGAGGGACTTTACGTTTATGCCCTTGGTCGCCTGAGCCAGCGTCACCATTTATGGAACAACGAGATGATCGACCTCAGCTACTCGAAAGGGCATTTTGACTGGTTCCTGAATTACACCCATTCCTATAGCAGATTCGAGACCGAGACCAGCAAAAGCCAACGTAAGGTCGCCCGCGACACGCTGACCTTACAGGAAGAACGCTCGAAAGATTTTGAACGGAGTAATTATCACGGACTCTCGACCAGTTTCAATTTCACTATCAACGACAGGCATACACTTGGAGCTCGCTATGCTCTAGGATTGAACGACCATCAATGGCGGACGGATGGAAGCCCATTTGAGGTATCAGTCAATGGAGTCCAGCAGCCAACAACCTATACCAGTAACCTTTCCAATGGCAACAACCCCAGTCATCAAGTAAACATTTTTTATAAAGGCAACCATGGGGAGCGTCTCACCTGGCAACTGGATGCCGATTACTTTTCCATCTTGCATAAGAACCGCTCGGAGGTGGATGAGACGACTGCCAACGAGTCACTACACACCGACCAGCACCGTGATCGCTCCAATTGGCTGGCTGCCACCAAGCTGATCATGGGTTACGAATGGGAACGAGGTGGTCGTCTCTCGTGGGGAGGCGAATACAGTTACGTGCGAACCTCGGGTACCTCTGGTATAGATCGGCAAGAGAGCCCGACGAGCGACGCGTTCATGAACAGCGAGAAAAAATATGCCGCCTTTCTTTCCTATCGGCTACAAAAGAGAATGTTTACGCTTGATGCCGGACTACGTTACGAGAATGTGGCGGTATGGGCTGAAAGCAACGGGCAAACCTTGACGGATAGACATTATTCTGAGCTCTACCCGTCAGTCGCTCTCCTCTATACGCCAACCAGTCAGGTCGAGTTAGGATTGGATTTTTCTAAGCGAGTGCGTCGACCGTCTTTTGGAGACCTTTCCAACGAACGGATTTATTATAATCAATATTATTGGTTTTATGGGAATCCTGTTCTTGAGCCTGAGGACATTTATGAGATGGGGATTCGTATGGCCTATAAAGCCCTTTCGTTTCGTCTGAATTATGAGCACATCAAACATTTTATCGCCTACGACTTCTCAATCCATCCTACCAACGCGTTGATAACGATCGAGCAGGCGGTCAATTATCCCAAGTTTCAACGGCTTGGGGCAACTTTAACAGGCGAGAAGCGTCTAGGGCCTTGGCAAGTCGTGCTCAATATGTCTTTCTATAAACCTTTCTTGAAGCTTGTGACGGAAAGCGGAACATACCATTACGATAAGCCTTATCTTGACCTATCGATAAACAACACGTTTACCTTGCCACTCAATTTTCTCGTGCGACTGGATGGTTACTTCTACTCGGGAGGAAGTCGGGAAAATAAGAGCTATACTCCCCGAGGTAGAATTGATCTCTCCCTGTCGAAAGCGTTCTTGGATGAGACGCTCGTCGTTACACTACAAGGAGGGGATTTGTTCCGTTGGATGGATTCAGACATCATTCAAGAGATGAATGGCTTAGTCATCGACCAACGGACTCGAGGCGACAGTCGGTCAGTTAGTTTGTCGGTAACTTGGCGACTAAACAACCAAAAGAGCCGCTACAAGGGCACCGGCGCCGGAAAGGACGCCATCAACCGGCTCTGAGACGCGGATAAGCGAAAGCAACGCCCGAAGCTGTCAGAGGGCACCTAAATACATTATATTATTATGGCAAACGACATCAAGTACCAGATCAACGTGCAGATCGCGGACAACACCGTCACCAAGGACGACCCGAACGACAAGATCTTCGTTATCGTCTCCCTCGGCACGGCCGACAAGGAGCGGATCATCGCCGAGATGATGGACATGAACCCGGGCGTCGAGCCGGAGATGATGCGCCTCGTCCTCGATCTCGAGAAACGGGCCGTCAAACGCCTGCTCCTCAACGGCATGCGCGTCAACAACGGGCTCTTCGAGGCCGTGCCGCAATGCCGGGGCCTCGTGCGCGGCACGGCGTGGGACCCCGAAGCGAACGAGATCTACGTCAACTTCACCCAGGGCAAGGAGCTGCGCGAGGCGATCGCCGATGTGGTGGTCAACGTCATCGGCGAGAAGGGCGCGGCGATGTACCTCTCCTCCAGCCTCGACGCCGCCACTGGCCTCGGCCTGTTCAACGCCACCGCGGGGGCGAACCTCACCCTCACGGGCAAGAACATCAAGGTGGTGGGCGACGACCCGTCGGTCGGCATCACCCTGACCGATGGCGAGGGCACCGAGACCCGGATCAAGGCGGGTGCCATCGGCCTCAACCAGCCTTCGAAGCTGATCTTCCTCGTCCCCGCCTCGCTCGCTGCTGGCGACTATACGCTCACCATCACGACGCAGTTCGGCGGAAACAGCAATAGCCTCCTGAAAACCCCGCACGCGCTGACCCAGACAGTCCACGTCGCCGCGGCGGAAGAAGAGGGCGGCGGAAGCCCGGGAGGAGTCTAAAAAATCCTCATGCCATCCGTAACACCTCTTTTACGGGTGACGTAACAATACTGTTACGGATGGCGTAATAACTCTATTACGGCAGGCGTAACACCGCTATTATGACAGGCGTAACAGTACTATTACGGGTGCCGTAATCACTTTGTCACGAACCATCAAATATCTTAGGACGATCCGCTGAATCTGCTTCAAAAGGGGTGGCCTGATGCAACCTTCTCAATTCCTGACTCGTCCTTAATTATATAGAACTCTTAAGAACAAAAGCATTATGAAAAGACAACGACGATTCCTGCTGACGCTTTGGGGCTTGCTGGCCCTCTCTGCTTTAGTCATGGCGCAAACCTACTCCTTCTCGGGAAGGGTGACGAACGAGCGGCGGGTGGCGATCGACGGTGCCCAGGTGCTGCTGAGCGCGAGTGACTCGCTGGCGGCAATGGCGCTGACGGATCCCGAGGGGCGGTTCCGGATCGATGGGCTCGCCCGGGGCAGCTACCGGGTGACGGTGCTCCTGGCGGGTTACAACACCTTCGAGCGCGCGCTCGAGATCAAGGCGGGCGACGAGCGGGCGGACTTCCTCCTGACACCCGAGGCCAGGGTAGACCTCGAGGGGGTGACCGTCACCGGCAACCGGGCGGACCTCGTCGAGCGGACCGCCACGGGCGAGATCTTCCACCTCTCCGAGAAAATGAAGGGCGAGGCGCGCAACATCTACCAGGCCTTGCGGGAGATCCCGCTGCTCAGCGTGAACGAGACCGACCGGGACATCCGCATGGCGGACGGCTCGACACCCATCATACTCGTGAACGGCGTGAGGCGATCGGGAGCGGAGGAGGTGATCGACCCGGAGATGATCGAGACGGTGGAGGTCATCGAGAACCCGTCGGCGCGCTACCTCGCGGAAGAGGGGGTGACCGCCGTCCTCAACATCCGCACGAGGCGGAACCGGGAGCTGGCCCAGAGCGCCAACCTCTACGGTAAACAGCAGGCGAACGGCGCGTTCGGCCTGCTCGGGGGGTCCTACCAGATGGAGAAATCGAACCTCTCCTTCTACCTGAACGGCCAGTTCTTCTATTTCCGCGACGATGACAGCGAGCAAACGCGGATGACGGACACGGGGAGCCTCCTCCGCCGCTCCTCCGGCACCCGGCGCTACGACGCGCGCGATCTTTACCTGAACGCCGGGGGCGACTGGGTCATCTCCGGCAGGGACTACCTCTCCTATTCGGCGACCATCCACAACAACCCCTCCGACATCCGGACGGAAAGCGACGGGACCCAGGAGGGGGCCAACGGGGGCTCGCCCTTCGCCTATTCGACCTATTCGGACCTGGCCTACCTGTCCGGCAACTACGCCCTGTTCTACCGCCGCACCCTCGAGCAGGACCGCCACCTGGAACTGACCGCCCGGGCAAGCCATTACGACACATCGCCGGCGGGCTGGCGCGAGGAGCGCGACGACAGGGAGGCCTACCGGAGCGAGATCGACATGGACAACCGGCGGACGGTCTACAGCCTGGAGGGCAATTACGACCTCGCGTGGCCCGGGAGGCTGGCGCTCGACATCGGCCTGAACGCCTACTACCAGCAGGCGGAGATCCGGGAGCTGGCGACGGCGCCATTCAGGTACAGGGAGGGCCGGGAATACCTCTACGGCGCCTTGAGGAGCCTGGGGAAGGGGAACCTCTCCTACAGCGCCTCGCTCGGCCTCGACATCGTGGAGCGAAGCGCCTCGGGCGTGAGGAAGGCCTACGTCAACGTGCTGCCCTCGCTGAGCCTCGCCTACAAGGTGCACAAGGGAGGATCGGTCAGGCTCTCGCTCAGCCGGCAACGCGTCTCGCCAGGCCTGGGCTACCTGAACCCGCTGAACACCTCCACGGACAGCCTCTACGTGACCGTGGGAAACCCCTACCTGTCCCCCTCGCTAAGCAACCGGGCGGTCCTCTTCTATTCCTGGAGCGGGTCGCCGATATACCTGCAGCCCTCCCTCAGCTACACCTACGAGCAGGACCGCGTCACGCCCTACGGCCGGCTGGATGGCGACGTCTATACGAGGAGCTACCGCAACACGGGGCACGCGCACCTTTTCCGGGCGAGCCTGACCGCCCGCCTCAACCTCGGCAAGTACGGCAACATCAACGTCACGCCGTTCCTCAGCAAGCAGGAGTTTCCCGGCATGGCGTTCAACGGGCGGGCGTGGGGCGTGAACGGGAACGCCTACCTGTCGTACAAGCGGGTCTACCTGAACGGGATGCTCAAATACACCAATTACCAATATACCCAGATCTCACGGACGCGATCGGGACCGATGGTCGACCTGGAGATCGGCTGGATGCTCCCGAAAGGCTGGACGCTGTCGGCTTCCATCCGCGACAACATGCACTACTACCGCGTCTGGACCATCGACGGCGACTACCGTGCCTACGAGGAAACCATTTTCAAGGATCGCCGCTGGACCCCGATGGTCGGCCTGTCCTATTACTTCCGCAACAAGGCGAAAGTGAAATACCGAGACAAGAAAAAGCTGTACGACAACGAGAGCGACTCGTTCAAGCTGGAGGTGAATTAGGATGACACAATCACGGACGCTCCTGGGGAGCGTCCCTACAGACAAACAAACCTACATACATATATACAAACAAAACAAATAAAACAGGCGAACAAAAAAAAATCACGATCCGGGCGTTTTATCATGCAGCATTTTAGGGATAACCCTCATCTATTCAAATACAAACACCATTAAAATCATTCCATCATGAAAACAAGAAAACTATTGGCGATGCTCCCATTGATCGCCGTCCTGGGAGCCTGTAATGACGATCTGGAGATCGCGAACGGCGAGGTAACAATTAAAGTCAATGACGACGGGATCACCAGCCCCCAATGGCTGGTCGAGGTAGTCGACTCGGTGGCCCATACCTATCAAAAAAGTCCCAGCACAGGTGAATACCTCTATCCACAAGTGTATATCAAAAAATATGAATCGAAAGAGTATATCCTGATTAGCGATTACTTGAATTCATGCCTCACCTGCGGCAACCTGATCTTCACGCCACAAGGCGAACCTGTCCTGCCCGAAGAGGGCAATAACGACAGTCTTTATGAGCGGATCCGGACACAAGGAGAAAGCCAAAAGGTTTGGGGACCGTTCTAAAACGTTTCGGTCTGACATCCTCCGCATGAGGATGCGCAAAAAGGCGGTAAAACATGCGGATCAATCCCCGATCATCACGATCCGGATCGCCTCCTGATGATCGGGACAACGGCCGACGACCTCGCCGGATGGCGATACCAACCGGCTGCCACCCCGGTAGATGAGACCGGCGGGATCGCTTCCGGCGCAATTCACCCCGATAATCCAGGCGGCGTTCTCCATCGCCCGCTCACACAAGAGGCGCTCCCAATCGTCGTGGCGCGACTCGGGCCAGTTGGCGATGTAGAGGGCCGCGTCGTAAGCACCATCGTTGCGGCTCCACTCCGGGAAACGCAGGTCGTAGCAGATGAAAGTCGCCAGACGCCAGCCCTTATAGGAGAGAATCACCCGACGGTCGCCCGGCGAGAAACTGCCCCGCTTGAAACAATTATGCTTGTCATAATACAGGCACTCGCCATCCGGATAAGCGGCCAGTAAACGATTATAATACTTGCCTTCCGAACGATAGATCGTCGAGCCCACGACCAACGCACCCGATCGCCTCGCCCAAAGGATCATCGAATCCCTCACCTCCACGAAACGGTCGGCCACCCGCTCCTTCTGGTCGATGGCCTCGCCCGCGTCACGTTTCCGCATCTCGCAACCCGAGACAAACAATTCCGGGAACACGATCACGTCAGCTCCCTCGCAAGCCGCCACACGCCCGGCGAACCGGGTCAGATTCGCGTCCACGTCGCCCCAAGCCAGGCTCGCCTGCACCAACGCGACCCGCAAGTTTCCCTTATCCGCCGCGCCGACCGACAGGCCCCATATCGGGAGCGACATCAATAATCCCATCAAGAACGTTCTTATCATCTCAATCCCTCCTTGTTGTGTCAAATTAGAAATAATAGATCGCGACACCCAAAATCCGGTGGTTCGTCACGGAATGGGTTGCCGAGACACGCCCGCCATCCGCGTAATCAACATCCCCATACCAAGCGATCGACGGGCTATATTCCGCCCCAAGACGCCAATGCGGCAGGTTGTAAGAAAGTTGGACATTGGTCGTGAAAAGCTGGTCCACATTCAATCCCAAGCCATAGGTCTCGCCCGTCAGCGCCTCGCCAGCACCCAGGTTCTTCAGATAACCAAAGAAAAGTCCCGGCCGCCATTTCCCCTCATGAAGCAAGCTCAGCCACGAGGTCGAGAAGAGATAGGGCGCGTAATCATGCTCGCCCGTCACCGGATCGGTAGCGGTGACGCCATAACCTCCCAACATACAGGTATGAGCCAGGTTATTGGCCAAAAGGGTCTTGCCCGAGAGACTCCAGCCATCACCGATTGCGTAGCGGAAATGGAACTCGCCGGAGAGGCTGTTCACCCGTTCGTTTACCTTATAGGTCGCTCCCTCCACCGTCGAGCTCACACGGGGCTTGATGGAGAGGAAATCGATGCCGGCCCCAAGCTGCCAGTCGCCGACATGATAATCGACCCCGGCGAACAACTCGGGCACGCAGCTGTTCTTGATGTATTCCTCACTCTTCCCGTTCGGACCGGTCGAAAGATATTGCAATTGCCAAATCAGGGCACCCTGAAAATCCCATGGCCCATTCATATAACGGTAACGAAGCAGCGGGCTGCGGTTGAATGGATTGAAAGGTGCACCGGTCGAGAGGTTCAACATCTTCGGATGAATGTCGTGAAACAGGGGATGCCACGTCTGGCCAATCAGGACCGACGACTTACCCCAATCGAGGTTCACGTAGGCATGGCGGATACGCAAGACCGCCCAGTTGCTGCCGGAGCCACGGAAATCGGCCTCCAACTTCATCGAGGTCTCCGCCGAACCAACCTTGGGTCCCGTCACGTCGAGCCCCAAACGGGAATAGAGCAGATAGAAACTGCCATTGGGTGTCGCATTGAGATCCTGCCCGTTCTCATCGGGCGCGATATCTTTCGGGAAAAGATGGAAGAGGCCGTCAACGATCTCGTCGTTCGCCCTCGAGTTGTAAAACAGGTCGCCTCGCACCTGCCCATAAAACTTATAGGTAAAGTTCTTCTTTTGCGCCACGGCGCCCATCACGAGCAACACGAGGCAGCCCACAATCATCATTCCCTGTCTTTTCCGCTTCATATTCCTGTTTATAGCGTTTTTAAAAATAATACATCATCAGGCCCAAGATCCGGTGATTCGTCACGGCATAGGTTTGCCCGACACGGCCCGTCGCCAAGTCGTTGGTCCCATACAGGGCAGTCGCCGGACAATACTCGAATCCGAATTGCCAATGCGGCAAGTTATAGGAGAGATTCACATTGACCGTCACGAGCTGGTCGATATCCAGCCCCATACCATAGACCTTGTCGGCCGAGACCAAAGGACTGTCCGTCCCCAGATTCTTCGTATAGCCCAAGAAAAAAGCCGCCTTCCATTTGGATCCGTAAGTCAGGTTCACCCACGACGTCGAGTGACGGAAAGGCGTATATTCCTGCTCGCCTGTCGCCGGGTCGATCGAGCTGACCCCGTAGCCTCCCAGCATCGCCACCTGATCCAAGGCAGAAGCCCAAAAACTTTTAGCGGCGAAAGTAAAGTTTTTTCCCTGATATTTCAAGTGCGCCTCACAAGAAAAGGTTGTCATTCGCTCATTTACACGATAAGTCTCGCCCTCCAAAGTGGAACTGATCCGGGGTTTGAGGGAGATCACGTGAACACCGGCGCCCCACAACCACGGTCCGGAAGGGACGACATCAACGCCCAAAAAGCCCTCCGGCACGCAACTGTTCTTGATGTAATCCTCACTCATGCCCATCGGTCCATTGGAAAGATATTGCAATTGCCAAACCAATGCGGCACTCAATTGAGCTTTCCCAAATTTTTGACGAAAACGCAGTTGCGGACTCCGGTTGAACGGCTGGTAGGGCGCTCCGGTCGAAAGGTTTAGCACGTCGGGCACGACAGCCCCAAAAAGCGGATGCCACGTGACGCCCACCAACAGGTCCGAACGCCCCCAATCGAGGGAAACGTAGGCTTGGCGAAGCCGCAACATCGTATGGCTGCCGGAAAAACCGCCGAAATCGGTCTCGATCTTCGCCGCGGTCCGTGCCTTACCGACATTTGGCCCGGTCACGTCGAGTCCCAGCCGAGAAGTAAAAGTATAGAAACTGCCATTAGGTGTCGCGTTCAAGTCCTTCCCGTTCGCGTCGGGCGACTTACCTAACGGATAGAGATAGAAATTACCGTCGATCGGTGCCATATTGGCCCGAGAATTATAGAACAAATCTCCTCTTACAAATCCATAGAACTTGTAAGTAAAATCCCCCTTTTGTGCTCTCATCGGAAAGAAGGTTAACAAAGCAATGAGCAACAAGATACTCTTTTTCATTTTTAGACGAATTATAGATATTAGATTATAGGGGCCAAAGATAGAAAATTCCATGAAATCAACTTGAAAAAATGAAATATTATTCGTTCCTTTGCTTCCAACTTGTAAGCAAGCGAAAGGAATTTGATCGACATTTGTAAACACGACATAAAAAGATGAACACGAAAAAATTTTTACTCGAGGAAAAAGACATACCCGTGGCATGGTACAATATCGTTGCGGACATGCGCAACAAACCATTGCCTATGCTGAATCCTAAAACAAAAGAGCCCATGAAGGCGGAGGATCTCTATCCGCTCTTCTCGAAAGGTGCCTCTCAACAGGAGATGAACACGACCGACGCCTGGATCGAGATCCCGGAAGAGGTTCGTGAGATGTATAAGGTATGGCGCCCGACACCGCTGGTACGTGCCACCGGATTGGAGAAAGCGCTCGACACGCCGGCACACATCTATTTCAAGAACGAGAGCGTCAGCCCGATCGGCTCGCATAAGCTGAACTCCGCTATCGCCCAGGCTTACTACTGCAAGCAAGAGGGCGTAACAAACATCACCACCGAGACCGGAGCCGGCCAATGGGGCGCCGCCTTGTCGTATGCCGCCAAGGCTTTCGGGCTGGAACTGGCGGTCTACATGGTGAAGGTCAGCTACCACCAGAAACCTTATCGCCGTTCGATCATGCAGACCTTCGGCGCTCAGGTCATCGCCTCACCCAGTATGAGTACACGGGCCGGCCGCAAGATCCTGACCGACCATCCGAACTATCAAGGCAGCCTGGGTACGGCAATCTCGGAAGCGGTAGAACTGGCGATGCAAACCCCGAACTGCAAATACACATTGGGTAGTGTCATGAACCACGTGATGTTGCACCAGACCGTGATCGGCCTCGAGGCTGAGAAACAGATGGAGATGGCCGGTGAATATCCGGATACGGTCATCGCTTGCTTCGGCGGTGGTTCGAACTTCTCGGGTATCGCATTCCCCTTCTTGCGTCATAAGTTGACGGAAGGCAAGGATATTAAAATCGTCGCTGCCGAACCGGCCTCATGTCCGAAGCTGACCCGCGGCCAGTTCCAATACGACTTCGGCGACGAGGCTGGCTACACGCCATTGATCCCGATGTTCACACTGGGACACAACTTCTCGCCCGCCAACATCCACGCCGGAGGCTTGCGTTATCACGGTGCCGGCTCAATCGTCAGCCAACTCTTGAAAGACAAGATGATGGAAGCGGTCGACATCCAGCAATTGGAGACTTTCAAGGCCGCGACTCTCTTTGCCCGTGCCGAGGGTATCATCCCCGCACCGGAATCGTCGCACGCCATCGCCGCCGCTATCCGCGAGGCCGAGCAGGCAAAGCTGGAAGGCAAACAGAAGACGATCCTGTTCAACCTCTCCGGCCATGGCTTGATCGATATGGCCGCTTACGACCGCTATTTTGCCGGCGACCTGACCAACTATGAGGTTACCGACGAGGAGGTTGCCAACAACCTGAAAGACCTGGAGAAGATTATTTGATCCTAATAAAAAAGCTTCATCTCTCTCCCCTAAAGGAGAATCACAAGATCTGGCAGTATCTCTATTGATCGCTGCCAGATCTTGCTTTTTGCGACTTTGACGTTTCCTAAAACTTCACTTTTCAAACCCTTTTTAATAACAAGTCACAAAGTTCTCGTTATCTTTGTTTCAATACAAAACAGGATATCACATGGAAAGGCAACTTCAAAATCGAGTCACCTATATTATCTATTGTATCAACGCTTTCGCCGAAAGATACCAGTTGAGCAGTAAACAGGCTTTCGCTTACCTGAAGCGTTTTCAAGGCATGGCGTTCCTAGATGAATGTTATGAGGCCGAGCACCAGCTTTCAATACAAGATGCGGTAAACGACCTTTCGATTATCTGTAAACGAAACGGAGGAGGACTTGGGGAATGAAACTCTATCATGGCTCTAATATGGAAATCCACACGATTTGTCTTGATAAATGTAATCCTTACAAAGATTTTGGTCGTGGTTTTTATCTAACAGATATTGAAGAACAAGCCAAGCTCATGGCTATGCGGAGAACCCGCATCGCGGGAGAAGGAAAACCAATTGTCTCAACCTATTCTTTTGATGAAACTCTTTTACACGACACATCATTACAAGTCAAAATTTTTGACTCCCCATCAGAAGAATGGGCTTTATTCATCTTGGCAAATAGAAAAAATGGAACACAACATAACTTCGATATCGTAATTGGTCCAATCGCCGATGATGGGGTCGCTTTTCAGCTAGAACTTTACACAAGGCAAATTATTACCTTAGAAACATTAGTCAAAGAATTGACCTATAAAAAATTAAATAAGCAATATTTTTTCGGGACAGAATTGGCCATCTCTAAACTTCAAAAATTATGACAAATCAAATACGCTTTCTTATCGATTGTCTCATCGAACAAATGGCATTAATGCTCATGAATGATTATAACATGTCTATAACAGACGCCTTGGATACCGTATTCAACTCCCAGCTTTATGAGAAGATCGAAGATCTTGAAACCGGATTATACTATCAAAGCGCAAAATATAATTATGAACTACTCCGTCATGAAATGAAATATGGGAAGTTAGTATAAATACACTACCTTTGCCCTTATACCAATTAAATACGATACGATGAAAAAGACATTCCTCCTGAGCGGGCTTCTCCTGTCGGGCTTGATGGCCACGGCGCAAGAGAGACCCAACATCATCCTTTTCCTGGTCGACGACATGGGATTGATGGACACCTCGCTCCCGTTCGACGCCGACGAAAACGGCAATCCTCTCCGGCATCCGCTTAACGACTGGTACCGCACGCCCAATATGGAACGGCTTGCCCAGACCGGCATCCGTTTCTCCACCTTCTACGCCCAGAGCGTCAGCTCGCCCTCGCGGACATCGCTCATGACGGGCCAGAACGCGACCCGCCACCGGACGACCAACTGGATCAACGCCGAATCAAACAACCGGAACCAATACGGTCCCTACGACTGGAACTGGAACGGCCTGAGCCAAAACGACTGGATCTTGCCACGGCTCCTGAAACAACAGGGCTACAAGACCATCCACGTCGGCAAGGCGCATTTCGGACGGCAAGGCAGCGAGGGTGAATTCCCGCAAAACCTCGGTTTCGACGTGAACATCGCCGGATCGGCCATCGGCCATCCGGGCAGCTATCTCGGCGAGGAGGGCTATGGGAACATCAAGGGACAAAAGGAACGGGCCGTCCCCGGGCTGGAGAAATATCACGGAAGCGACACCTTCCTCACCGAGGCCCTGACACTCGAGGCTTTGGCCGAGATGGACAAGGCGATCGACGAGCGACGCCCCTTCTACCTGAACCTGGCACATTATGCCGTGCACGATCCCTTCACCTCCGACAAGCGTTTCGCCGCCCATTACGCGGACAGCGACAAGAGCGACCGGGCGAAGGCTTATGCCACCCTGATCGAGGGCATGGACAAGTCGCTGGGTGATGTCATCGACTACCTGGAGCGGAAAGGAATCGCCGAGAATACCCTCATCATCTTCATGGGCGATAACGGTGGCGACGCTCCTCTTGGTCCATCAAGGGGTTATGCCTCATCAGCACCCTTCCGGGGCAAGAAAGGCTCGGAGTTCGAAGGCGGCATGCGAGTTCCCTTTATCATCAGCTGGGGCAAACCGGCGAAAGGCAATCCGATACAGGCCACACTGCCAATCGCCTCGGGCAAGATCCAAACCCAGATGGGCACCATCATGGACATCTATCCCACGCTGGCGAGCTTGACCGGCGCCCAAATACCAACGGACCATCCTGTCGACGGCGAGAATCTCAAGCCATTACTGACCGGCCAACACGACGAATCGATGGATAACTCCTTCCTGATGCACTTCCCGCACAACCACCGGGGCAGCTATTTCACTGTTTATCGTGAGGGCGATTGGAAACTGGTCTATTATTATAACCCCGAGCATGCCGAGCGACCGGATTGTCTCCTCTACAACTTGAAAGAGGATCCCTACGAGCGACAGGAGATCTCCAGCGAGAATCCGGCGAAAACCCTCGAGATGCTCAAGCGAATGACCGCACGCCTGGAGAAAGAGGGCGCGCTTTATCCCGTTGATTTCGACGGACAGGAAATAAGGCCGAACCTCGATTACTGTAGTGTACTAAATAAGTTGACACAAATTATTTAGTAACATGCGTAAAAATCG
>DGYMR06203__coassemble_623_pt1 | contig 48266 bp, 43 predicted proteins | sample DGYMR06203__metabat2_low_PE_012 | metagenome-assembled genome bin DGYMR06203
AGTGAACCGAATTTATTTAACTTTTAACCTTGTCCATTTTTAGTGGACAGTAGTGGAAGAGTATAATAAAACAAAAGAAGAGAAAACCTCTTCTTCTTCAGAAGAGGTGAAGGAGGTTGTCGAGGATGTGAATGCTTTCGGGGGAAAAAATTTGAATGAGAAAAAAAACCTCAAAAGCTACCGGCTCGAATTGCTGGGCAATGACTCCTGGTGTCGCTCCATCGCCCAATTGAGCGGCCAGGAGGAGCTGTCGTATCGGGAATTACCTCAGGTCATGGAATTGTTCGAATTGCACATCGCCACACAAAATTGTGAGAATGAGATTTTTAGCGGCAACGAATATGCCCGGCGGTTCACGAACTGGTGGCGATGCTTGGGATTCCGGTCGGCGGAAAATATCCGCAAAGTGAACCTTAGCCGCGGCGATCGCCTGTTAAGCCGCTGTGAGATACGAGCCAACCGCCCCTCGAAGGTGGAACAGGCGATGGAAATCAGTCGTTTAGCAAGTGAAAACATTAAACGGATGATGGCTTATGAATGATTTCGAGAAACGAATATCGCAAGCAACCGAGGGGCGCAAGATCCGGGAATACGAGCCTACAAATTTAGCCCTTGAGATGGTGAAACTATTGCCCCGGTTTTACATCATCACCGGATTTCAGATGCCAATGGTTGAAGACATGACACTTATCGCCCGTAAGCTGGCGACCGACCTGCTGGAGTCGTACGCCTCCCTCTCCGTCGAGGAGGTGGAGCTTTGCTTCGAGCTGGGGGCGCGGGGCCAATATGGCGATTTCGCGGGGCTGAACCTCCGGACGTTCCACCGATGGCTGCGGATCTACAAGACCTCGGAGGCCCGTTACCGCCTGGTGACGCGGCGCGAGACGGCCCGGGCGGCCCTGCCCGCCACCACGCCGGGCCACCAGCGGGCTTGCGAGGACCGCCTCCTGCAAAAGGCCTTCGCCACCTACCGCGAGCGGCGCAACTTCGAACGCCTCCTGCCCGTCCACCTCTACGGCCTGCTGCAGGAACGGGGGCTGATCGCCGACACGCCCGAGGAGAAGCGGGCGGCGATGGCCCGCTTCGCGAACCACGGCGGGCAAGCGGCGCGACGGCCACCGGCGGGCTTCGATTTCCAAGTGAAGCGGCAGGCGATGGAATGGTTGCTGGCACGCTATTTCGACCGGTTGATCGCCAATGGTCAACAAACGCTCGTCTTATGACACGTTGGTCAACAACGCCCCATTCGGTAGGGGCTATATTCGCGACGTATTCACGGACAATCTAAATTTCTAGCGCAATGGCACAAGGTTACAAACTGGTTGAGAAAAAAAATCTGGGCAGGGACGCGGCGGAACAGCCGACCAAGGTGTACGCCATCCCGAAGTACAACGGCTACACGGACATGGACACCCTTTGCAAGATGATCGGCGCGCGAAGCACGGTCTCGAGCGCCGACGTCAAGGCGGTACTCGACAACCTCAACTTCGTGCTCGACATGGAGTTGCAGGCCGGGCGCATCGTGCAGCTCGGCGAGTTCGGGAACTTCCGCCTGAGCCTCTCGAGCGAAGGCGCGAACGACATGGAGGGCTTCGACCGCTCCATGATCGTCGGGGCCAGGGTGATCTTCACGCCCGGAGCGTCGCTGAAGAAAACGTTGAAGACGACCAACTTCGCGTCGTTCGCCGACGAGACGACAGCGACCGGAACCGACGATGAGGAGAATGGCGGAACGCCCGGTGGTGTCTAAACAAGGGAGCGTGGCACATGAGCAGTTACAGCATGAAGGAGCTGGCGGGGCTTTACTTCCCCGCCAGCTCGCCACGGGCCGCCACCACGCAACTGCGGCGGTGGATCAACCGGAACAACAATCTGACGGAAGCGCTCGTTCAAACGGGGCTGAAAAAAGGGCAACGGCTCCTCACGCCCCGGCAGGTGGCGCTGATCCTGGAATACCTGGGGGAACCCTGATACTTCCCCCTCTTTCTTAATGAGATGAAAATACAACTGATAACCGCCGTGACGCTCTGCCTGGCGGGACTCACCCTGCTCTTCATGGGCTTCTGGATACCGCCAGAGGGCGAGATCCACAACTCCGTGCTGATCGCCTTTGGCGAGGTGAGCACCTTCGCGGGCGCGCTTTTCGGCGTCGATTACAAATACCGGAAAAGAGACTGAACAGACATGAAATATTTTACGTTTGACGAACTGACATACAGCCGCACGGCGGTCGAGAACGGCCTCTCGAACAGGCCCGGCGCGACGGAACGCGACAACCTCGCCCAACTGGTGGAGCGGCTGCTCGACCCGCTGCGCGAGCGGCTGGGCGAACCGATCGCCATCCTGAGCGGCTACCGCTCGCCGGAGGTGAACAGCCTTGTCGGCGGCGTGCCCGACAGCCAGCACACGCTGGGCGAGGCGGCCGACTGCTATTGCCTCGCGGGGCCGGAGCGGCTCTTGGCCGTCCTGCGGGCGAGCGGCCTTCCGTTCGACCAGGCGATCGTCTATCGCCGCCGGAATTTCCTGCACCTCTCCTACCGCGCCGGGCGATGCCGGGACCAAATCCTTTACCGATGAGGCACGGGGACAAGGCACTGGTGGCGCTGGTGGCCGCGTGCGCCCTCACCGCCTGCTCGGCGAGCCACGAGACGGCACGCCAAGTCGCCTCGACAGACAGCCTGCAGGTGGAGAGCCGCTGGCGACTGGCGACAACAACGGTCCCCGAGAGCCGGGTAGAGCTGGCGATCCCCGTCGCGACCTTGCGCTCGCTGCCCGCCACGGGCCTCGCCGACCATCAGGGACAGGCCACCGCCCGCGTCCGCCTGCGGCACGACACGCTCTACGTAGCCGCCACTTGCGACAGCCTGCGGCGGCTCGTGCTGGAATACGAGGGACAGCTTCGCCACGCCGCCGCCTTGAGGGAAAGTACCAAAGAGAAGGGCGACCGCCGGATGGGATGGCCCACCTGGGCGGTCGCCCTCGCCTTTATCGGGGGAACCGTGATCGGGAGAACAAGGCTAAAATAACCCTGTCACAGCCGCTCTTTATCGCACCAGCACCTCGTCCATGAAGAACCAGGCGGGATAGCCGACGCCATAATGCCAGCTGGGGCACATGCCCAACGCCTCGATCTCGACCTTGATGTAGCGGGCCTTGACCGGTTGGTCAACACTGGCTTTCCCCTTCACGAACTTGATCTTCGGATCGCGGTCTTCCGGAAACTCGAAAGAGCCGAAAGCGGTGTAGTTCACGTTGTCCGACGAGACGGAGTATTTGCCCCCTTTAGGCAAAAGGACCCAACCGCCCAGCTGGTGCAGGAAATCCGACTCGATGGAGGTGAAGGTCTTCTCCTCGCCCAGGTCGAGAATAAAGGCGCCATCGACCCCGTTCCAGCCGACCCAGCTCTCCACGTAGGTGGTACCGCCATACAGGTCGTCGGTAAGGGCAGTCTCGCCCAGCGACTTATACTTATCGTCAGGCGGAGCGATCCAGGTCACCTTCGCCCCCGCGGCCTTGTTGGGCTCCGACTGGGGCAAGAAACGCTCCTTGTATAACGCGTAATACTCCTCGGGCGGGTTATTGCGCTCGTTGAGCGTCTTCACGCCATAGCGAGTGGTCCACTCGTGGAACCGCTCCAGCTTCTGCCGGATCGCCGCCTTGTCCTGGTCGTTGGATGTCCTGGCGATCTCCAGCTCGGCGTACATCAGGGAGATACGCGACAGGCGAACGCGGTCGAGATAGAGCGGATCACCCGCCACGGCCCGCTCGGCCTTGTCGAACAGCTCATTGTAGGTCTTCATCAATTGCGGACAGAGCATTCCATCCTTATGCGAGATGGGCGAGTCGTAAATCCATAAGGGCTGATGGCTCGCCAGCAAGGCACCCTGCATGATCTTCTGGTATTGGTAAAGATGGGGCGCGGCGGCACCGTAATAGCCCTCCATGAAGCGCCACATCAGGGAATCGGCATCCTGATAAGGATTCCACATCAATTTCCCGATCATATAAGCCCGCATCTCCGAGAAATCGCCACCCTTGATGCCGTTGACCTGCGAGAAGTGCATGGTCGCGTGGTGCTCCTTGAACAACTGGATATTCTTTTGCAGGATATGGAAATTGGGGAATGGCGAGACGATGTTATCGAAATTGATCCCATAATCCCAGACGAAGATGTTATCCGAGATCTCGGACCAGCCTTTCAGGGCTTTCACGAACTCCTGCCCCGAGGCGTTGTCGGTCAGAGGCACCTCACGCTTGCAATCGATATCGCACAACATGATATTGACGTTTGGCAAGGGCTTGGTATGCTTGGGCGGCTGCATCGAGTAGAGATAAGCCAACGTGGAGAACTCCTTGTCTGGGAAACGCTCGGCGAGCTTGTTGAGGAAGCGGATGATATTGCCGGAGGGTGCGCCCTCATACTCATCGACCGCGCGGCAGGCCTCGCAAGAGCAGTTGGTGTGATTGCCGTCGTTTTGGCTCACGGAGATCATCCGCATATCGGGATTGGCCTTGAAGATCGAGTCCAACTGGGTCACCACGGCATCGAACAGGTCAGGATTGGTCAGGCACCATTGGCTGTGATTGCCCGGCCGGTGCTCGCCGTTGATGAAGGAATAGTATTCCGGATGCTCCTGCCCGAAACGGGTAGAGGGCAGGATGCGATCGAAGGTATGCACCCACATGTTGTCGATGAAGGTCTCGCCGGGCTCCTCCAGGCGGAACCACATCTTATAGACCGGATCCTCGTTGCCATAGCTGAAGGTCTGGCGATAGCGGAAAGCGGGCGTCTCGGCGTGATGGATCTCCGGAATGGTGATCGAGGGATTGGGCTCGAGCGTATAGGCCTCGTAAGCGTAATAGGCGACGCCCAGATAATCCTCAAGCAGAGTGACCACGCCATAGATCGCGCCCTTGTCGCCACCGGTCATGATACGAAGCCGCTTGCCGGCCGTATCGAGCAGGAAGCCATCCTCGCCGGCCTCGCGGGTGGATTCGCCAATGATGATATCGTTCGGGCGATCTTTCGCGCCCGGATCCAGGATGGGCAGCGAAGCGCCACTGATCCGCTCCACGAAATCCTGGAGCAATCGGGCCGCCTGACGGCTTGGCTCACTCTCCGTCGCCACGATAATCCTGGAGACCGGTTTTCCCTCGCTGGTGACCGGGATTTGGGCATTCATGGAAAGACAGGCGCAAGCGAACGCCCCCAACCAACCGGTCTTTTTCAGTAATTCAATCATAATCTGTTTTATTTGAGTAATTTGTTTATACCCGGAGCAGTCCGGGACTTATGTAATGCGGCGGCTAAGGTATTAAGAAAAAACGGAATCTTCCCCGCCGGTAGCTTGAAGTTTATTCATTTTGCTTACATTTGTAAGGAATACGAATCAACAAATCAACACTTATGAAATCAGATATCGAAATCGCTAGGGAAACCAGCTTGCTGAAAATCAAGGAGGTTGCCGAGAAAATAGGAATACCTCGCTACGAGGTCCAGAATTATGGTCGCTACATGGCCAAGATCCCTCTTCACCTGATCGACGAGGAGCAGATCAAACGCCACAACCTGATCCTGGTCACCGCCATCACGCCGACAAAAGCCGGTATCGGTAAAACGACCGTCTCCATCGGCCTGGCCCTGGGACTGAACAAGATCGGGAAAAAGGCGATCGTCGCCTTACGAGAGCCCTCATTGGGCCCTTGCTTCGGAATGAAAGGCGGCGCGGCCGGCGGCGGTTACTCGCAGGTATTGCCCATGGAAAACATCAACTTGCATTTCACGGGCGATTTCCACGCCATCACCTCGGCGCACAACATGATCACGGCCTTGCTCGACAATTACATTTACCAGCACAGGAACACCTGCGAGGGGTTGAAGGAGATCAAATGGAAACGGGTGCTCGATGTGAACGACCGGAGCTTGCGCAACATCGTCTCCGGACTGGGCGGATCGGCGAACGGCGTCCCGACCGAGACGGGCTTCGACATCACGCCGGCTTCGGAGATCATGGCGATCCTCTGCCTCTCTTCCAGTCTCGAGGACCTGAAGCGGCGGATCGGGAATATCCTGTTGGGCTATACTTACACGGACAAGCCTTTCACGGTGAGCGACCTGGGCATCGCCGGGGCGATCACGGTCCTCTTGAAAGACGCCCTGCTGCCCAACCTGGTCCAGACGACCGACAACACGGCGGCCTTCGTGCATGGCGGTCCGTTCGCCAACATCGCCCACGGCTGCAACTCCATCCTGGCGACCAAGATGGCGATGACCTTTGGCGACTATGTCATCACCGAGGCCGGTTTCGGCGCGGACCTGGGCGCTGAGAAGTTCTTCAACATCAAATGCCGGAAAAGCGGGCTGATGCCCAAGTTGACCGTCATCGTGGCGACCTCGCAGAGCCTGAAACTGCATGGTGGCGTACCCGAGACCGCGATCAAGGCGCCCAATATGGAGGGACTGAGAAATGGTTTGGCCAACCTCGATAAGCACATCGAGAATATGCGCCGATTCGGGCAACAGGTCATCGTCACCTTCAACCGCTACGAGTCCGACGTGGACGAGGAGATCGACATGGTCGCCGAGCATTGCCGTGAGAAAGGGGTCGGCTTCGCCATGAACCGTGTCTTCGCCGAGGGAGCAGCCGGCGGCGAGGAGCTGGCGCGCCTGGTTGTCGACACGATCGAGAAGAGCCCATCGGAGCCGCTCCGGTTCACCTACGAGGATGACGATCCCGTGAAGGTCAAGATCCAGAAGGTGGCCGAGTCGATCTACGGCGCCTCCTCCGTCACCTACACCACGCTGGCGGACAAGAAGGTGAAACAGATCGAGAGCCTGGGCATTTCCCATTACCCGATCTGCATCGCCAAGACGCAATATTCCTTCTCGTCGGACCCGAAGGCCTATGGCGTCGCCAAGGATTTCGAGCTGAAGGTACGCGACATCGTGATCAACAACGGAGCGGAGATGATTGTCGTCATCATGGGCGAGATCATGCGTATGCCGGGCCTGCCCAAGGAACCGCAAGCGCTCAAGATCGACATCGTGAACGGCCAAATCGAGGGACTGAGCTAAGCATAAATATGGACAAAGGGGATATGGAACGTTCTCGAGACCAGCATAAATATCTAACTTATAATCCTGTTGACGAGAAATGGGGAATAACGGTGACCACTATCGGCTACCAGTTCATTCCGCCACAAGGCCATTATCCCCTCGCCCACCATCCAACGAGTTACTCGTTCAATCCTCGCGACGGGCGAGTCTTGAACGAGTACCAACTGGTCTACATCACGAAAGGATCCGGCACATTCGCCTACGAAGAGGGCCATGAGGTCGCTGTCCAAGCCGGCACCATGCTCTTTCTCTTCCCTGGCGTGCGCCATCGCTATTGTCCCGACCCACGCACGGGTTGGGACGAATATTGGGTTGGCTTCAATGGAGAATATATCGACGCGTGGGTCCGGAAAGGCTTTTTCCAGGTGGATGAGCCCGTGGCGCACATCGGCTTGAGCGCCACCATTGTCGGCCTCTATGAGGAGATCCTGAAGTTCGCCAGCGAAGAGAAGACAGGTTTCCAGATATTGGTTTCCGGCATCGTGACCCATCTTCTTGGAACGGTCTATTATAAGAAAAAGAACAGCGCCTTTACCTCATACCTGACCGATAAGATCAATGAGGCGAGAATCCTGATGCGCGACCATGTGGAAAACCCATTGACACCGGAAGAGATCGCTTCCCGTTTGGGGCTCGGCTATTCCTGGTTTCGCCGTATGTTCAAGGAATATACGGGGTTATCTCCTGCCCGTTACCAATCTCGCTTGCGTCTCGCACGGGCCAAAGAGCTTCTGGCAAGCAGCAGCCTGAGTGTCTCCGAGATCGCTTTCCGGCTCAGTTTCGAGAACGCCGGCCAATTCTCCACCTTCTTCAAGAACAACGAGGGAATCACGCCAACCGATTTCAGGATGATGGGGCGACAATAGACAAATAACAGACAAATGTTATTTAATCTTACCAAAGCTTGTCTCACGAGGATAAATACTATCTTTACGTTTCGTAAAGTGGAGTTTTAATGAATCAGGAGGCGAGCCTGTCTTTCTCGCCATGCGGAAAGCTATGAGAATTACTCGTTTGATGTTGAGCCTATGCCTGGCCGGCGCGCTGGCCAGTTGCAATAGCGAGGTCTTTATTGAGGATTTCCTTCCAATGCCGGAAAGAGTAACCGTGGATTGTTCCGACAAGACGACCATCCGCTTTGAGGCGGGTAATTGGGATCTTTTGGGTGTGTCGAAAGGCGGCATCCATTATCAGAATGGAACGGTCCGGGATTTGAAGGGACAACTTATGGGCCATGGCCTGCCCCTTGAGGGCGGCGAGTTGGCCATCGTCTCTTTCAAGGGCGATTATTACGACTTCAATATCGAGAAACGGGACAGCCTGACACTGGATCTGGTTCTCAATGAGAATCTCTATAACGATTCGCTGGTCGTCGCTGTCGAGGTAGGCAACCAATTCGAGCGGAAAACCATCGATGTCGCCTTTGCTCCCAGTGGGAAATACCAGATCGACAGTGTTTCCTATCAATGGAACGCGTTTATCGTTGCCGACAGCGCATCGAGATATTCCCATGCATACATCCTCGACAACACCCAATCCTCCAAGCCCACCACACAATGGATCCATCCATACTCAAACTATTCCGCACAACGGAAAGTCAACTTCTATTCCGATGGCTATTGGAACTTTGATCTGTTTGAGCATTATTTTGGCACACCGCTTCCCCACATCCGGATTCCCGACCTGGTTGGAGGCCAACTGAGCTTAGGCAAAACCGAAGTAGAGTTCGGTATCCAATCGCATCAATTGGAGAGCGGATTAGACACGAACGTAAAAGAAGAGATAACCGTCAACGCCGGAGAGCACAGGCGTACCGAGATCTATTACATTCGGGAGATCTATAACGGGCCGTATCGGGTATACGCCTCGAACTCTTCGACCGGGAAAAAACAGGTTTTCTCCGGCGAGATCTCCAGCGAACGGATAATCGGTTACAAGATCATCTCATATAATATCAAGGAAGATGAAAACAGGCAAGAGAATAATTAACGCGGCTATCGCATGCCTTTGGACTATCACCTCTGCGGCGATGGCTCAACCGGAAGCGCATGACACGCTTATCCATCGGAAACTCGACCATGCCATAAGCCTCGGGCTCCAACCCGGCTATATCTTCCCCTCGAACGACTTTTTCAGGGAAGCGAACGCCTCAGGAACACCGATCCGGTCGACCTTCGCCGCGCACCTGAAATATGGTTTCCGGTTCGGTCCGGACACGGAATACGGCAAAATCTATCCTTATGCCATCCAGGGCATCGGCGTGGGCTACAACAGCTTTCCAAGCGTGGCCGAAATGGGCAATCCCATAGCGCTCTATGTGTTCCAGACCTCACGCGTCGCGACCCTGACCAAGACGCTCTCCCTGGATTACGAGTGGAATTTCGGCGCCTCATTCGGATGGAAACCTTATGATGAAGAGACCAACCCGACCAACACGGTGGTTGGCTCGAAGATAAACGCGTATATCAACCTGGGATTCCTCCTGAATTGGCAAGTAACCCCAGCCTTGGGGCTCAAGGCCGGGATCGGCCTGTCGCATTACTCAAACGGGAACACAAGCTACCCGAATGGTGGCGTCAACACGCTTGGCGCGCAAATAGGCATGACCTGGTATCCGTCCGCGACGCATGAGGCCACGCGCCCAAGCCTGGCAGGCCATTTCTCACCGTACGTCAGCTACGACCTTATCCTGTATGGGGCGACTCGCAAACGAGGTATCACCTGGCCAGACGGCACGGCCATGATGGTGCCCGGAGCATTCGCCGTCGGCGGCCTGAACTTCAACCCGATGTATAATTTCAGCCCCTATTTCCGGGCGGGATTGTCGCTTGATGCCCAGTTCGACGAGAGCGCCAACATCTCCGAGCACATCGCCAACACCTATCCACCCGCCTCGCCCGACGAGATGAGGTTTCATCGCCCGCCTTTCAAGGAGCAATTCTCGTTAGGCCTGTCGGCACGGGCGGAGATCGTGATGCCCATCTTCTCCATCAATCTGGGCATTGGCAAGAACTTCCTGTGCGACGGTCCGGACACCGAGGATTTCTATCAGATCTTCGCCCTGAAGACCCATCTGACACGAAGCCTTTTCCTGCACGTTGGTTATCAGCTCTATCGTTTCAAGGACCCGAATAACCTGATGCTGGGAATAGGCTATCGTTTCAATGCCGGAAAATGGTGAAATATTGGCGAGCGTCAATAAAATGACTAACTTCGCAGCAATATAAACCTGTTGAAAGGCAAATAAAAGAACAAAAAGATGGCAACCAATCGTGAGGAGGTAATAGACAAGGCATTCAAGGTTTTCCTGAGAATGAATTACGAAAAAGCGAGTATCAGTACACTGGCCAAGGCTTGTGGAGTGGTCAAAACTGGTGTAGTATATTATTTTCCCCACAAACAGGACCTTTTCATGGCAGTAGCCGAAAAGTTCGTACTGCAACTACAAAATCCAGCTAACAAGTTCTCCCGACCAGCCGAGACGCTCGCCGGCTTCATAGATCAATATGTAGCAGGCGTCACGACAGCCATGGGACGCATTGTCGATTTGGTAAAAAGTTGCCAAGAAGAGGAGAATGATAACGATTGTTGCCCCAATTTCTATTATATACACTTTCTTTCCCAAGTAAGAATGTACTATCCCGGAATACGTGAAAAGATAGAGGATATATTTCGTCGAGATTATGATTTGTGGTTCCAGGTAATCGAAAAAGCAAAAATAAACGGGGAAATCAAAAAAGAAACAGATGTGGCAAAAGCGGCGGCCTTGTTCCGCCAAGTATTTTTCGGAATGTCATATGAGCAATCGTTCCTGAACGGACTTGACGTGAAAGAACTGAAAGACAACTTCAACTATTTATATTCCTTGCTGAAAGCTTGATTCATACAGACAAATCTCTTCCTCCAATCACTAACTCCACACCTAAGACAAGATGTTATTTTTATAAGATTAACAAAAAATATCTTCTGAACAATCGTTCAAAAAGAAAACTTTCCTCTATCTTTGGTGAGAAATGAATCTCACACAATAGACAAGATTATGGCAATAGGATTTAAACCTAAATCTGAGCGGATAATAGAGTTACAAGGCTATTCGTCTGAAGAACTTATGTGTTTGGCAGTCGAGGCCTCAAAAGCTTTAGGCTGGCAAATTGGTCGTATAAAACGAGATAAATCGGAGTTCTATACCCCAACAAGCCTCAGTTCATGGCAAGAAAAAGTCACACTCTCAACGATCGAAGGCAAAGATGGACAACTCCTTGCCACAAGCGTATGCACATCCATGCAATGGATTGATTGGGGAAAGAATCAGAAAAACCTGGACAAACTCGAATCCGCGATGCGGGAATTACGGGAAACTCTTGACCATCTTCCTGCCTTTGAAGAGTCGGATGAAGATACATTAAGTGTAGATGAACAGGCAAGCACGTCTCTCCGCTCGATATTGACTTTCAATGAAGGTTATACGGCTACTCCTTTATTGTTTTACGTCAATGTCGCCCTTTTCGTGGCAATGGTCATAAGCGGAGTAAGCCTGATGACTCCAACAGGTTTTTCTATCCTGGAATGGGGAGCGAATTTTGGACCATTGACGCTCACGGGCGACTGGTGGAGAACCATCACTTGCAACTTCATCCACATAGGCTTGATCCATATCGTGATGAACATGTACGCTTTACTTTATATCGGAGGTTATCTGGAACAGCTCATTGGCGGAAGAAGATTGCTTGTCTCTTATCTCTTGACCGGATTATTCGCTGCCTTATCCAGCCTCATGATTCATCCTGAAACCATAAGCGCCGGAGCTTCCGGCTCTATATTCGGACTATATGGAATTTTTCTGGCATTTTTGATTTTCCATCAACGAATAGAAAAAGGACAACGTAAATCCTTATTATATAGTATAGGCTTCTTCGTCATTTACAACCTCATGATCGGAGCAAGAGAAGAAGGAATCGACAATGCCGCTCATGTGGGCGGCTTGGTGTCGGGCCTTTTATTGGGTGGCGTCTATTTGTCAATAGAACGTTATGCCTCCAAACGAAATCCTAAAGTGATCTCGTATATCGCGGAAGGCGTATTCGCGCTGATATTCGTTTTTCTTCTCGCCGGACAAACATCAAACCTGCCATCAGATTACACTGAAATCAGGAATTTGTGGGATGAAGGAACACTTGAGGAATATGTCCAAGAAGCGATTGCGGAAGAGGATGTTCCTGAAGAAAACACATCCAATTTAATCGGTAACGATAAGAGCCTGGGAAATGGCATGAGAGAATATGTCAATGAGGCCTATGGATTCAGCTGTGTATATCCTGAAAGATGGACCGCGAATGACAGGCCTGAAGAAGGGCAGATCTTACAGCTTAATGGCAATAGTGACAACGGCATTACGGTTAATTACATAAAAGTCTCCTCTACGGAGGAGATAGACCAGGTTCGTGAGCTGTTGCTCAAGGCCATGGATGGACATGAGCCGGAGAATATAACCATCAACGGGCAGCTTTTCGAGAGAATCTCCGGCACAATGGAATACCCCATAATGGACGGAGGAAGTATCCTTGTCAACCAAAGTGTTGTCTTTCACCTGGACAAACAGGCCTTAAAGGGTTATATCATAGTCGTGATAACGACTGAGGCAAGTTATGAATCGGAGGCCCAAGCTGTAATAGAGTCCATCAAGATTGAGCCCTAATCTCATATAAACTCAAAGAAACATGAACCATATCGCACGTTCATGTTTTTTTGTCGACATATCCTGAACGATCGTTCAGCGCCGGGTTCAGGTTCGATTCCCAAGCGTGAAAAAGAAATTATCACAATTAATAAAACAATACAATCATGGAAAAATCTAATGACAACAAGATGAACAGGGAAAAGCATTTTCCAAGTCACTTCGGTGAAGTTTATGACGCGATGCCAGAAAAGTTTGAGAAAAGAACGAATAAGACAAAGCCATTAATCTACTGGGGATTGACAGCGGCATGTATTTTATTGGTTATTTTCCCGGGATGGTTGCCGTTTTTACCCGCCTGGCTTATACGAGCCGCCGGGATTCTCGCTGGAATTTACTGCGCCCTCTCGGCGTTATCCTCCGATCTCGCGATTTATAACAAGCAAAGCGGTGGCGAGGTGAAAAAATACAAGACAAAGAAATTCATTAGCGCAGAAACAGACAAAGAGGCAATTATCGCCGCTTTCAACCAGCACGATTTTGAGTACTTGTGCGGCCTGCCAAGCGGCAACGACCAACCAGTCCAACTACAAGTAGAAAAAGACGAGACAGGCCGTGAGTTCTATTGCATCCTGATAACTTACACACCAGGCTATAAAATCATCGGGTTAGCGGACCCGGTCATCCTTTCTGGCGAGGAATATGAGAAGAATGAGGCCTTTATCAGGCGCATGTGTGATAATGACGCAGAATAACAGATATGACTTGTCCTGAGATATATCATTTGTACCTGGAGCGGAAAACCAAACAGGAAATTCACCAGGCTTATCATGAGGTAAACATCACGGATCACGACGAGATGAACGAAGGCTTCACGCCCCTACATTTAGCATGTCATTTCGCCGACCTTGGTGCCATATTACTCCTTCTGGAAAGAGGAGCTGACGTAAACGCTAAGGATAATCGTGGAGAAACCCCAATATGTACGCTCGGAAGATGCAGACTGGAAAATGCGGACGAGAACGACCTGGAAGAAGCGGCCAAGAGATTAATTGCCGCCGGAGCTAAAATACACCGATCCGGGCAAGAGACTACCGCATTGATCGAAGCTGTCAGGAACAGGCATTTTGCCATGGCTGAAGCTATCATAAGCTCCGGAGTAAAGATCAATTCTGCCAATATAAACGGGGAGAATGTTCTCCATATGGCCTGTCAAGAGGCGTGGTTTATCTCGCTTGACCGTGAGAAAAGCGCCAATCGCCTGAAAAGGATGAGAGACGAGGGCTGGCATCCGGATATAAAGATAACCGAAGCCGAAAATGAACTGGCCCGGTTTCAAGAGCAGGAAACAGAGGTCTTCCGTCTCGTGAAAAGCGTTCTCGCGAACGGAACGATAGATCCAGAGGAGAAATCCGATGCCGGCAAACGGCCAGTCGACATCGCTATGGAACGTGGTATCACGACGATCAGCGCATTGCTCACGGGAAATGATCCAGAACATGATGAGCTCGCCGCCCTATCCGGTGGTATGGATGTTTTTCAGGCTTTGATCTATAAGAACAAGACAGCCCTTGAAGCCATCCTGCGTATGGACACGGACTTACAAAGGGTTTATGAGGACGATCAGAAAACCTCTTTCAAGGGGAAATCGCCACTCGCCTGTGCCCTGATGTCTTCTGATTTCATGTCAGCGGAAATGATCCTGAAGGCCGGAACGGATCCCAACTGGCGTATGCCGGATGAGAAAAATGCCTTCGCCGTCTGGGCGAGTCACAACGATGCCTCCTCGTCAGATGATGAACAATATCTTCAAATCCTGACACTGATGTTGAGCAGAGGTTGGAATCCGGAATTATCATCGGACAACAGGGGCAACACCGCCCTAGCCATCGCCTGTCTGCGAGCCGGATATGGTCCTTGTAACACGGCAATCCGTTTTCTTCTTGACCATGGCGCCAATCCGAACGCGACCAACAACTGCGGACAAACCCCGTTGATGTTGCTTTGCGGTGGCAATTATTGGGATGGTTACATACCACGTATAGCGGCGCTTCCACGCTCTTACCCTTATGGTTGGAAACAATGTGGCCCCGAAGAGATAGCGGCATTCGAGTTGCTCTTGGAAGCTGGAGCGTCGATCGCCAACAAGGATAATTGGGGAAACACGATCCTGCATTATTTGGCCGCCAGCAGCAAGAGAAGAGAGCTCCATCAAATGACGGAAATCCTGGAGGAATTCGGGCTGCCAGATATTCAGGCGGTAAACAATGAGGGTCTAAGCGCCCTGGATGTCGCCACAGCCTACAAGAATGATGATATGATTAAATTCTTGCTTCAAAACATTTAGCATATGGACAACAGCATGACTTTTCTCAACGCCTGCCGTAATGGGCAGAAAGCGATCGTACAGATATTCCTCCGAGAAGGAGGATTCGACATTAACAGGCGTGACGCGGGCGGCAACTCTTCCCTGCATTATGCTTGTGCCAAAGGCCATAGAGACATCGCGTCACTACTGACAGAGAACGGAGCGGATACCAATTTGCCGAACAATGTTTCCGAGACACCGCTTCATCTCGCCGCGGCACAAGGCAATAAGGAGATTTTAGACAACCTACTCCGGCATGGCGCCCAAATCAACGTGACGGACAAGGAAGGACGAACGCCCCTGTTGCGTGCCCTGGGCAACAAGCGCACAGATGCCGCCCTGTTCCTATTGAGCCAAGGAGCTGACGCCGAACAGACCGATGCCGAAGGCCATAAGGCTATCGATTATGCCACGGCCTATGGACTAAGAGAAATAATGACCCGTCTCCCGATGGCTAACACGAGCGACTCGGCTGGCAATACCCCATTACACCAAGCCGTCTATAACAATCAAGGCGAGATTGTCCGGACATTACTCTCTGCCGGTAATATCTCCGTGAATGCCCTCAACGATAATGGAGAGACACCTCTCGCCATCGCCTGCTCAAGAGGCAACTTGCTGATTAGCGCCCTGCTCATCAAAGCCGGAGCCGACGTGAACAAGGCTCGTCTCGATGGAACAGCCCCCGCGCATCTAGCGGTCCTTTCCGGAAACATTCATCTGGGTAAGGCCCTGATCGATGCTAAAATGGATCCCAATACCCGGAATGGGTACGGTCGTACGGCACTGATTATCGCCGCACGTGAAGGAAATAATGAATATGTGAGACTGTTGACCGCATGTGGTGTCGACGTGAACATTACGGATAACCTTGGCCATTCCGCGCTCTATTACGCATCGGAACGAGGATATAACGAGATCGTGGAAATCCTGCTTGAGGCTGGCGCGGAAGGTTAAAGTATAAAATACAAACAGAATCTATTACCAATAAAATCCAGAAGTATGTCAAAAGAAAAAATCAATCCTCAAAGTCCGGAGGAGATCGCCCAAGCGGCACAAGAAGCGGCTTTAAAAGCGGCAATGGAACAGGCACAAGCCATGTTTGGAGGAATCCCCGGATTCCAAATGCCCGATATGGGGAATATTCAAGAACAGATAAATGCCCAAATGAGAGCGGCCGTGCCTAACCTGAATGAGATACAGGCACAACAAGCGGCCATGGGAACACTTGGGGACATCGATCCGGAAACGGTAACTCAAGCCGCCCGGCAAAATATGTCATACGCCTCCCAAACCATGGCAGCGATGCTGAACGGAGCTTTCGACGACGGTCAGGGTGACGAACCTTCCATGCCGGACGAATTGGCAGGCCTCTTGGACGAACTGGACGATTTCTCCGATTCGGATTGGGAGATCAGGCGCAAGGACGACCACGGGCTGACAGACGAGCAGGCCCATCTGCTGGCCTTCGGCGCCCCTTTACTTGTCTATAACGCCGAGGAGGTAGATTCGATCGAGAGCCAGATCGACGCCGACGCGTTCAGGGAGCAGCTGAGAAGCTGGTGGAATATCACGGACAAAGCTTCTACCCTCGAGATCGCCGACTGGCTATTGAATGAGGGCCATCATGCGGACGCGGATGAAGCCTTCGCCGAGTTGCGGGAGCGAGGTCTGGACAATATCTCCGACGAGGAAAGGGATGACGAGGAGAGCAAAATGGGTGACGTATGCCTGATCGTCGAACATATGTTTGAGAATGAGTATTGCGCAAACCACGATCTGCCCACAACCGCTATCGCCTGGGATCTTGTCCGCTTGGTCAACCTGGCTCGTTGGGCGCGTCTTTGCGGTTACCTGAGCGAGAATGAGATGTGGCAGATGGCAAGAGTTGCCGCGGATACCGCACGAAAGACATTCGGCTCGTGGAAAGAATATGGACTCAGCTTCGCTTTCGGCCGTGGTGTATGGCATGGTGATCCGGATGACTGCGACACCGCATACGAGATCATTTCCACCCTGCTGGAAAAAGAGGAATCGCCATGGAAACAGATTGAATGGTAAAGTATGGACTTCATTAAAAGACTAGCCAACAATCTACTGGGAACGCGGAAAGAGCATGCGGTAAATGGTCTGGGTATTTTTAGCTGCAAGGTTCTGGAATGCTGGAAAACCGATCATTATCTTTGGTGGTCGGAGATCCGGCTGCCCTTTTGTCCCGAGACAATAACCATCATGGCAAATGGAGACGCACGTTCTCCTTTCCAATCGCAGACAACTCGCATAAAACAGCTGCTGGAAAATTGGGGAACGGTACTCGATCGGGTAGATACCGTCCTCTCCGCACGTATCCGAGGTGAGAAGGAAATAGCCGCTTATGCCAATTGGAGAGAGAGATTCTATCCACAATCCATCTGGGCCTCCGACACGAACAACAAAGAGCTGGAAATATCATTTGTCGATTCCGACCTGGAGTATAGCTTCCGTTTTACCTGGAGCGATGGGCTTGTCAGGAGTCTTGTCCTGGATAACGAAGAGGAAGACGATGCTGAAGAGCTAAAGGAATATCCGCAAAGGGAATACAAATTTTACCTTTTCGATTTCCTGTATTTTATCGGGGAATTGTGGAGCCGGAGCAACGGCCGGATGTCCGGTTTCTTACTTCTCTTCCTGTATAATATGCTCACGATCGCCCTGCCAGCCTACTTCTTGCTCGTGCGGATTCCCGAGATAGGTGACAATAGGGAAATACTGGTTTTCTACTGGGGATTCCAATTTCTCTTTCCACCCATATTCTCTTGGGCCCGTTATCAAAAAGGGAGGAAAGCTGCCCTGATGAGCCATTATCGCCACCCCAAAAAGATCGGCGCCGGACTTGCGGTCACCTTCCTCTTGATCCCGATCGCGTTATTCCTGATCGAGACATGGTTGATTAAGAGATTGCCTTGGCCCTAAAATCAACTTTAGACCAACGCAAAATTTCCATCGGAACGGATTGGAGTTTTCTTCGGAAAGGACTCCAGTCCGTCTCGAACAAAACTCCAGTCCGTTCCGAAGAAACTAAAGCATAAAAAAGCATCGCTATCAGAAAGGCACCTCATTCGTGGAGACCTGGCTCAGGAAATCCTCGCCACCGACGTTGGGCGGCAGCTCTCCTCCATTCATGCCCGATGAGAACTCACGCACGGGGATATCCTCCTCGATATTCATGAACTTCGCGAACTCGTTCTTGAAACGCAAGCGTACGTCGCCTGTCGCTCCGTTACGGTGCTTGGCGATGATGATCTCGGCCAAGCCAATCAACGAGTTGCCTCGCTCATCTTCCGTGATCTTATAATATTCCGGACGGTGAATGAAACAAACCATATCGGCATCCTGCTCGATCGCACCCGACTCACGCAAGTCGGCCAACTGCGGGCGTTTTCCCTCGGCGCCCTGTCGCGACTCGACACCACGGTTCAACTGCGAAAGGGCGATGATCGGGATATTCAACTCCTTGGCCAATCCCTTCAGGGAGCGTGAGATGGTACTGACCTCCTGCTCACGGCTGCCGAAGTTCATGCCACTCGCGTTCATCAACTGAAGGTAGTCGATAATGATGCAGCGGATGCCATGCTCACGCACCAGGCGACGGGCTTTCGTTCGCAGCTCGAAGACGGAGAGGCTCGGCGTGTCGTCGATGTAGATCGGCGCGTCGTAAAGCTCCTTGATCTTGAAATCAAGCTGTTCCCACTCGTAGCTCTCCAGCCGTCCGCTCTTGATCTTCTCGCCCGGGATCTCGCAGACATTCACGATCAGACGATTGACCAGCTGGACGTTGCTCATCTCAAGCGAGAAAAGCGCCACGGGGATCTTGAAGTTCACCGCCATGTTCTTGGCCATTGAGAGGACGAAGGCCGTCTTACCCATCGCCGGGCGGGCGGCGATGATGATCAGGTCGGAATCCTGCCACCCGGAGGTGATCTTGTCGAGGCCGTCGAAACCGGTGCGAAGACCGCTCAAGCCCTCTTTCTGGTTGGCCGCCTTCTGCAACATCTCCATCGCGTCCCTGATGATGGGGTTGATCTGCGTCACGTCCTTCTTGACGTTCCGCTGCGAGATCTCGAACAGCTTACCCTCGGCCTCCTGCATCAGATCGTCCACGTCGATCGTCTCGTCGAACGCCTTGTCCTGGATCTGGGCCGTGAATGAGATCAGCTCGCGGGCCAGGTATTTCTGGGCGATGATCCGGGCGTGATACTCAATATGGGCCGAACTGGCCACCTTGCTCGTCAGCTGCGAGATATAAAACGGGCCGCCCACCTCGTCGAGCTCGCCCCGTTTCTTCAGCTGCTCGGTAACCGTCAGCATATCCACCGGCCGCTGGCTGATCGCCAGGTCGACAATCGCCGCGAAAATCTTCTCGTGCGCCTTCTCGTAGAAACACTCCGGTTTCAGGATCTCGCTCACGATCGAGTAAGCGTCCTTCTCGAGCATCAACGCGCCCAGGACCGCCTCCTCCAGTTCTTTCGCCTGGGGTTGCAACCGCCCCATATCCGCCACAATAACAGGTTTCTGTCGCCGTTTGCTTGTCGTTTTAGTTGTTCCTTCTGCCATAAATCATTATCAAAACACGGAGGACAAAGGTACAATCTTTTTCGGAAAAGAGGGGGAAGAGGCAATCCGTTTCGAGGAAGAGATGGAACGTATGGACAATTTATGAACAAGGGAATTTCCCGGCGGGCAGGCGCATATTCCCAAAAAAGGGTTATATTTGTGCCTAAAATAATTTACAAATTCTAATTCGTAACAAATAAATGGGAAGAGTATTAGTTATTGGTGCAGGCGGCGTTAGTACGGTTGCCGTCAAGAAAATAGCGATGAATGCGGACGTGTTCACGGATATCATGGTCGCAAGCCGGACGAAAAGCAAGTGCGACAAGATCGCCGCGGACATCAAGAACGTGAAAGTTCAAACCGCCCAGGTGGACGCCGACAAGCCCAGCGAGTTGGTGGCATTGTTCGAGGCCTTCAAGCCGGACTTGGTTGTCAACTTGGCGTTGCCTTATCAGGACCTCTCCATCATGGACGCATGCCTGGAATATGGCGTCAGCTACCTCGACACGGCCAACTACGAGCCGCTCGACGAGGCGAAATACGAATACAGTTGGCAATGGGCCTATAAGGAGCGCTTCGAGCAGGCGGGCCTCACGGCGATCCTCGGATGCGGATTCGACCCGGGCGTTACAGGTGTCTATACCGCCTACGCGGCAAAACACCATTTTGACGAGATTCACTATCTGGATATCGTAGACTGCAACGCGGGCGACCACCACAAGGCATTCGCCACAAACTTCAACCCAGAGATCAATATCCGCGAGATCACGCAACGCGGCAAATATTACGAGAACGGCGAGTGGAAAGAGACCGACCCGTTGTCGGTACACAAACCGCTGAATTACCCGAACGTCGGCCCGAGAGAGTCATACTTGATGTATCATGAGGAGCTGGAAAGCTTGACAAAGAATTTCCCGACCATCAAGCGTGCCCGTTTCTGGATGACTTTCGGCCAGGAGTACCTGACACACTTGCGTGTGATCCAGAACATCGGTATGGCCAGCATCAAGCCGATCATGTACAACGGCGTGGAGATCGTCCCGATCCAGTTCCTGAAGGCGGTATTGCCTAACCCGGGCGACCTGGGCGAGAACTACACGGGCGAGACTTCTATCGGTTGCCGTATCCGCGGTTTGAAAGATGGCAAGGAGCAGACTTATTACGTCTATAATAACTGCAGCCACCATGCGGCCTACCTGGAGACAGGCGCTCAGGGTGTCAGCTACACGACTGGCGTTCCCGCCATGATCGGCGCCAAGCTGTTCATGAAAGGCATCTGGAAGAAGCCGGGTGTCTGGAACGTTGAGGACTTCGATCCGGATCCATTCATGAAGGAGCTGAACGAGCAGGGCTTGCCGTGGCACGAATTATTCAATATCGACCTGGAACTCTAAATGCGCGGATGGATATGGCATTACAAGTTGGAGACAAGGCCCCGGAGATCCTGGGGCTCGACCAGGCGGGCAAGGAGATCCGCCTGTCCGATTTCGCGGGAAAGAAACTGGCGCTCTATTTCTATCCCAAGGATAACACCAGCGGGTGCACGGCCGAGGCCTGCAGCTTCCGCGACAACTACGACGCCTTGCGAGAGGCAGGTTACGAGGTTGTTGGCGTAAGCAAGGACAGCGCCAAGTCGCACCAAGGTTTTATCGCCAAGCAGAACCTCCCCTTCACGTTGATCGCCGACACGGAGACAGCTCTCCAGCAAACGTTTGGCGTATGGGTGGAAAAGAAGATGTATGGCCGGGCCTATATGGGAACCGCCCGCACCACCTTTATCATCGACGAGACAGGCACGATCACCCACGTGTTCGGTCCGAAGGAGATCAAGACAAAAGAGCACGCAAATCAAATCCTTAATCTGAAATAATAAAGTTATATGGCAAAAGAAGACAATTTGTTCGAGGAAAACGAGAAACCGGCAGTCAACCCGGATAAGCTGAAGGCGTTGCGCGCCGCAATGGAGAAGATCGAGAAGAATTATGGCAAAGGCTCGATCATGAAACTGGGAGACGAGAGCGTCGAGAACATCGATGTGATCCCAACTGGTTCCATCGCCCTTAACGCCGCTTTGGGCGTGGGCGGTTATCCGCGTGGCCGTATCGTAGAAATCTATGGCCCGGAATCATCCGGAAAGACAACATTGGCAATCCATGCGATCGCCGAGGCCCAGAAATTGGGTGGCATTGCCGCCTTCATTGACGCCGAGCACGCTTTCGACCGTTTCTATGCGGAGAAGTTGGGTGTTGATGTCGAGAATCTCTGGATCTCACAGCCCGACAGTGGCGAGCAAGCCCTTGAGATCGCCGAGCAACTGATCCGCTCGTCGGCAGTCGATATCGTCGTGATCGACTCCGTCGCCGCCCTGACCCCGAAAGCGGAGCTTGAGGGTGATATGGGCGACAGCAAGATGGGTTTGCAGGCCCGCCTGATGTCACAAGCCTTGAGAAAACTCACGGCGGCGATCAACAAGACCAACACCACCTGTATCTTCATCAACCAGTTGCGCGACAAGATTGGCGTGATGTTTGGCAATCCCGAGACGACAACCGGCGGTAACGCCCTGAAATTCTACGCTTCCGTGCGCTTGGATATCCGCCGGATCAGCCAACTGAAGGATGGCGACGAGGTGAAGGGTAACCAGGTTCGCGTCAAAGTCGTAAAGAACAAGGTAGCGCCTCCATTCCGCAAGGCAGAGTTCGACATCATGTTTGGCGAGGGCATCTCACGAAGCGGCGAGATCATCGACCTGGGCACAGAGCTCAACATCATCAAGAAGAGTGGCTCATGGTATAGCTATAACGACGCGAAATTGGGACAAGGACGCGATGCCGCTAAACAGTGCATCAGCGACAATCCCGAACTGGCGGACGAGTTGGCGGAGAAAATCTTCGAGGCTTTAAAAGGATAATCCGGGTGGACGACAAGGATAAATACCGAACGCTTTGCCGCGAACGGCGCGACGAACTGCCGATCTATATGCAGGATTGGTGGCTCGACACCGTATGCGGCGAAAAACATTGGGAGGCCATCCTCCTGGAAGGGAAAAAGGGGCAAGCGATAGCGGCGCTGCCCCTTTATCTTCCTATTCGTGAGGTCGCTATCATGCCGCCCTTCACGCAAACCCTAGGCCCTTGGATCGAGCCTTTCCCCGCCGACATGAAATACACGACCCGGCTGGGCAGACAACAAACCATTCTCACGGAACTCATCCAGCGATTGCCATCGACAAGCTATCTGGCCCACAATTGCCATCACGAGCTTACGGACTGGCTGCCTTTCTATTGGGCAGGCTTCCGGCAAACCACCCGCTATACCTATATCATCCCCGCGGACACGACTACGGAAGAGCTCTACGCGAACATGAGCGCGAACATCCGGCGCAACATCACGAAGGCGGAAAAGCGTTTCCAGGCACAAGCGGAAAGTCACATCTCCATCGATGAGTTCATGCGCCTGCAAACGATCACGTTCGATCGCCAAGGCGAGCGCTTGTCAACCTATCAACAACAGACATTGCCCCGCCTGATAGAGGCTTGCCGACAGCATGGCCAGGGTGACCTCTGGGCTTGTCGGGACGAGGCCGGATCAATTCTCTCGGCCGCCTTCATCACCTGGACCAACAAGCAGACCTATTACATCGCGGGTGGAAGCAATACGCATGGCCGGGAAAGTGGCGCCCAAAGCCTGCTGCTCTGGAACCTGATCCAGCAATCGGTCCAACAAGGTCGCGCTTTCGATCTCGAAGGCTCCATGCAGCCTGGCGTAGAACGTTTCTTCCGTGAATTTGGGGCGATCCAAACACCCTATTTCCAGATCAGCCGTGGCCGGTTAAGCTTGCCGCTCAAAATCCGGATGAAACTTGTCAGGGATTATCTCAAGGCATAAGACACAAAAAGGAAAATGACAGAAGACATTATCACATATCTTATCCGCTTCCTCATTGGCGAGGAACACGAGCCCGGACTCTCACGCTATGTGGGTTACACCAACGATCCGCTCGCTTTCGGACGTTACCGGGTGGTTATTCAACCATCGGGATTCTTCAATGAGGGCATTTATGGAACAGAACGCTCGATGCCTCAATTACCCTTGGCTGAAATAGCGGGAGTCCCGCTTCTTTTTGGCGAGCCCTCAGTCGAATGGGTTGAGGACACGCTGCTTGTCAAGGCAGATATCATAGCGAGCGCCTATTTCCTGTTGACTCGCTATGAGGAGATTCGTCGTCGCGACATCCGCGACACTCATGGCCGTTTTCCCGGAAAGGAGTCCCTTCCCTATCGGGCCGGCTTCATCGACCGTCCGATCGTTGACGAATATGGACGATTGCTGAGAGATTGGCTGCGCCAAAGTGGACTGGAGCAAATCGAGGAGTTTGATCCCAAGATCCTCAAGATCTGGCTGACTCATGACATCGATATACCCTTTTTCTGTCGAAGCCTCAGAAGCTTGGTCCGCGAGAGCCTGAAAGGTTGTGGTCCCGCCAAGGCCTGGCAAATCTTTAAGGGCCCCTTGACGGAAGATCCCTATTACACCTTACCCTGGCTATCGCGTCATGCCGACATTCTCAAGCGTTCCTTCGGTGACGGCCGTTGTGAGACGCTCCTTTTTCTCAAGGCTGGCGGAAAAAGCCAGGAGGATAAACCGCATTACTCTCTTTGGGCAAAAGATATCCGGACGCTGATTGCCGAATCAAGAAGGGCTCATTACCAGATCGGCCTTCACAGCAGTTACGACGCCGGAATGGAACCCTCTCTGATTGGAGCGGAAAAGGCGACACTTGAGAAGTATCTCGGAACACCCGTTCGGTTCAATCGTCACCATTTCCTGGCCTCTCGCGAGCCGGAAGATCTGGATTGGCTGGAACGAGAAGGATTTACGGACGATTTTACGATGGGTTACGCCGACGTGGCAGGTTTCCGTCTTGGAACCGCACGACCTGTCCGCTGGATCAACCCTGAGAACAGACGACTCTCGTCGTTGACACTCCATCCATTAACGATCATGGATCGAAGCTTAAACGATCCACGCTACATGGGATTGACCTACAACGAGGCGCTCATCTACTGCTCACGACTCATCACCCAGACGAAACGTGTGAACGGAGAGTTGGTCTTGCTTTGGCACAACAACAGCGTGGCCAATACGCCTGGTCCACGCCCCGTCAACGAATGGCATCGGGAATTCTATGAGGAACTCATCCGGATCATCGGCGACAATGAATAAACAACCAGAAAACGAATGAATCATTTCCACGACATGACAAACAAAAAGGTTCTTATCGTGTGCGATATGTTCCCTCCGGCTTTTGGTCCCCGAATGGGCTATCTATGTAAATATATGCGACAAGCGGGTTGGAGTCCGGTTGTCGTTACCGAATGGATCGACGACCAGACATTTGCCTTCCTGACAGATGGGATCGAGACCCATTATGTCCATTATTTCCCTAACGCTCACCGAGGAAAGCTAATCCGACGCCTGGAGTGGCTTGCCGTCTTCACCGCCGACTTGCTGTTCCAATACAAAAGCAAAAAGATGGCCCGTGTCGCTCGTGAGCGATTGCGCAAAGGCGGTTTCATCGGTGTGCTGAGCAGCACCTACCGAACATTTCCCCTGCCCGTCGCCCTCATGATGGCCCGGGAATTCCATCTTCCCCTGATCGCCGATCACCGCGACATCATCGAGCAATATGCTTCCGATGAATTTATCTCTCGCCCGTTTCATACGCTACCCTTCATTGACCGATGGATTACCAGGATATACAGGAGCCATCTGCTGAAGAGCCGCAACAAGGCTCTACGTCAGGCCAATCACGTGACGACTGTCTCGCCTTGGCATGTCGAGCAGCTTGCCAAAATCAATTCGAATGTCTCCCTGATCTATAATGGTTACGACCCGGAGATCTTCTATCCAAAGATTGAGAAGACAGAACGGTTTAACATGACCTATACCGGACGATTGCTCAGTCTGGCCATCCGTGATCCCCGACCATTGTTCGAGGCGGTCGACCGTTTATGGAACGAGCGGAAAATCACCCCGGATAAATTCCGTATCGTCTGGTATGTCGACCAGGCTTCTCGGGAGATCCTCCAAGAGGAGGCCGGTCGCTTTGATATCGCTCGCTTCATGGACTATCGCGACTACGTCCCGGCCGATCAGGTGCCACAAGTCCTCTGGCAAAGCTCTATCTCGATCCAGCTGGCCAACAAGGCGGACGAGAATGGTCCTAAAGGGATCATGACGACAAAGCTGTTCGAGGCCTTGGCGACAGAACGCCCCTTGCTCTGCGTCCGTAGCGACGAGAGTTATCTGGAGCGGACAATCCAAGAGACACGCTCTGGCGTAGCGGCCCGTGACGCCAATACCGCCTACCGCTTCATCCTCGAGCAATACCAATACTGGCAGGAACATGGCTATACACGGATTGAGCCTGATCGGGAAGCGATCAAACGCTTCTCGAGAAAAAGCCAGGCGGAACAATTCATGAATCTATTCAACCAACTAAACCAATATCATCATGGATGACCATTTCCTGAATGTTGTCTCGCTCAACATTCCTTATCCGCCGAATTATGGCGGGATCATCGATATCTATTATAAACTCAAGGCACTGAAACGTCTTGGTGTACGCCTTATCCTCCACTGTTTCGAATACGAGCGCCCCGAGGCGCCCGAATTGGAGGAGATTTGCGAGAAGGTCTATTATTATAAGCGCCACACGGGACTGCTCGCCAACATGAGCCTTCTTCCCTACAACGTCGTGAGCCGGAAGGAGCCAAAGTTGATGGAACGTCTTCTCGAGAACGACTATCCCATCCTGTTCGAGGGGTTGCATTGCTGTTACTATATGGCTGATCCCCGACTCAAGGGACGGAAAAAGATCTATCGCGAATGCAACATCGAGCACGATTACTATCGTTATCTCGCCCAGTCGACCCGCCATCTTATCCGGACCCTTTTCTACAGGATTGAGGCCTGGCGCTTTTTCCGTTATCAAACGGTTGTCCGCCATGCGGACCTGGTGGTCGCGGTCTCTCGTGCCGACCAGGCCTATCTGCGTACTCAATTCCCCGACAAACAGATCGAATTCATCCCCTGTTTTCATGAGAACAACGAGATCCGATGCCGAGAAGGCGCCTCAGAGTTCATACTTTATCACGGGAAACTATCGGTCGAGGAGAACGAGAAGGCCGCTCTTTTCTTGATTCGTGAGGTCTTCCGCAAGTTGCCTTACACATGCGTCATCGCCGGAATGAATCCCTCCAAGAAACTAATACGAGTCGCCGCGCCCTATCCCAACATACGTGTCGAGGCGAATCCCGATAAACTTCGCATGGAAGAACTGATCCGTGAGGCGCAAATCAATACGCTGATCACCTTCCAGGATACGGGACTGAAATTGAAGCTTCTCAACAGCCTCTTCGCGGGAAGGCATATCCTAGTTAATCCCCTGATGCTGGCAGGTAGCGGACTCGAACCTTATTGTGCTCAAGCGGGCAAAATGACAGACAAGGAACCGGAGACCGAGCCTCTTTGTATTATCGCCAACACCCCATCGGAAATGATCCAGGCTTGTAAACGTCTCATGAGATGCCCATTCAGCAAACAGGCGATCCAAGTCCGGAAAGAATCCTTATTCCCGACCTATTCCAACCAAGCCCAAGGCGAGAGACTTTTCAATCTCATCTTCGGTTGACGGGAAACGCATAACAGTATAATTTTAGTTCCACTGCAGTGTATTTGGATTTTCACTGCAGTGAAACTAAAAATGGACTTAAATATGGGTATAGAAATTCTCGTCTATCTCATGAGGCTCATCCCGAGATTTTCGGGAAGCGCAAGATAAAACGGCTGCCCTTTCCAACAACCGATTCGACAGAGATTCGCCCGCCATGCGAAACGACGATCTGCTTGCAAATACTCAATCCTATTCCGGATCCGGAAGGTTTGGTCGTGAAGAAAGGAATGAAGAGTCGCTCGATCACCTCGGGCAAAATGCCAACACCATTATCACTCACGGAGAAGAGTAACTCGTCGCTCAAACTATGTGCCTCGACCTCGATCCTCGGGTTGTCGCTATCCGCACAAGCCTCACGGGCATTCTTCAACAGATTCAGGAAGACCTGCTCCATCTGAGCCCGGTCAGCCCACCAAATCAGGTTATCATCCGGTTGCCGGAAATGGACATATGGCTCCGGGCACAGGCGCCGCAGATCCGAGAAGAACTCTGCCACCATTATTCGCCCCTTTGCCGGAGCGGCGATCCTCGTCAGTCGCCTGTAATTCTCCACGAACTCCAGCAGTCCTTTACTTCGGCGATGGATGATGCCCAGCCCCTGCCGGATGTGATCGGGATTCAAATGTCCTTCCGGATCCTGACAACGGGCACTCAAGGTTTCTGATAAAGAGATGATAGGCGTGATGGAGTTCATGATCTCGTGTGTCAGGACACGAATCAATTTCCTCCAAGCCTCCATTTCATTACTTTCGAGAGCGGAATGGATATCCTTCAAGCTGACAACCAAGCTTTCACGCCCACGAAGGTCGATGCGGGTAACGTCGATTGCCCAATCACCCGACAAACCCCGACCGTCGTAGCGCACGACCGTCTTCCCCGTCCGGATCGCCTCGCGGAAAGGCTCGGGCAAGTGACTTGATGAGGGCGCCATCAATCGCTCAGCCGCCCGATTGCGCCATTCGATCCATCCCTCACGGTCTGTCACCAATACTGCCGTATCGACCTGATTCAAGAGACGTTCATAATATTGCCGCCAGGCCTCCTCGCCCAACAGACGCTCACGCAAAACCCGCAACGCCTCCGACAGGTCTGCGGCCAATTCTCGTGTTACCCGATCGTTGAAAGGCGGACGCACCATCTGAATCAAGTCTTGCTGGAGCAGGCAATCCACCACGTAACGCCATGCCTTTACCTGACGAACCTGGACACGATAAAGCGCTATGGCACAAGCGAGCAATGCCACTCCACAAAAGGTCGGCATAAAGATGATCCGCTCATAAAGGGTGTAAAACAGGGCGGCGCTAGAGAGAACAATACCTCCGACAAGCATGATTACGGTCCAGACATACGATTTCATAAGCCCAATTTCTCCATTTTCCGGTATAACGAGAAGCGAGTGATACCCAGCAACTCGGCCGCATAAGTCACATTGCCCTTACTTTGCCGCATGGCCCGCTCGATCGCCTTACGCTCGAGCCGCTCGAGATTCAGGTCGCCGGCATCGTCAGTCGTATCGGCCCGCTCGCGGGGAGCCGGATAGAGCGGAAAATCCGCAGGCCTCAGCCAGGCGCCTTCCGCCAGGATTACGGCCCGCTCAAGAACATGCTGGAGCTCACGGACATTGCCCGGCCAGGGATATTTCATCAGCTTGGCTCCGGCCTCACGGTTCAGGCCGTGGATCGCCTTCTTATATTTCCGGCTATAATGTGCCAGAAAATGCTCGGCCAAAAGCAGGATATCGTTTCCTCGTTCACGTAAAGGCGGAATGGCCAGCTCGATCGTGTTGATCCGATACAAAAGGTCCTGACGGAACAGGCCATCGCCAACCAGCTCCCGTAAGTTCGCGTTGGTGGCGCAGATCAACCGGACATCGATCGGGATCGGCTCGACGGCGCCCAAACGAGTGATGTATCGTTTCTCGATCGCGGTCAGCAGTTTGGCCTGCATTGGGAGGGAAAGGTTTCCGATCTCATCAAGAAAAAGCGTGCCGCCCGATGCCGCTTCCATACGACCCGGCTTGGAGCGCCGGGCATCGGTAAACGCACCTTTCTCATAGCCGAACAACTCGCTCTCGAACAGTTGCTCAGGAATACTGCCCAGATCGATCGTGACAAAGACCTCGTCGCGCCGGGGCGAAAAATGACGCAGAAGGCGGGCCACCAGATCCTTGCCCGTACCATTCTCACCCGTGATCAGGATGTTGGCATCCGTATCGGCCAGCTTCAGTATCGTATCCCGAACCCGAAGGATGGCAGGCGAGTCGCCGATCAGCTCCGGCAGGTCGTCGCCTCGCAAGGCGTCCATCCGTTCCCGCAGGCGACCAACCTCTTTTCTCGAATGACTCAGCTTGACGGCGGATGAGAGGGTGGCGAGCAGTTTCTCCGTTTCCCAAGGTTTCGACACGAAATCGGTCGCTCCGGCCTTGATGGCACGCACCGCCTTATCGGTATCCGAATACGCGGTCATGAGAATGACGACCGCCTTCGGATCAATCGCCAAAATACGTTCCAACCACTCGAATCCCTCTTGTCCGCTCACCGCGTCGCGGCTGAAATTCATATCCAGCAAAACAACATCCGGCTGGAAAGTCCGGATGAAATGCTCGATGCGGGTGGGCTGCGTGGTCACCTTTATTTTGGCCATATAAGGCTCCAACAGGAGGTTCAGGGCAAACAAAACATCCTCGTTGTCGTCAATGATCAATATTTTTCCTTTCTCTTCCATATCCCGCGAAGATAAAAGGAATCCCTAAAGGCTGTATGTGCGCCATCGCACGTTTTTCGTGCGCTTCCGCACGGACAAAGAGGGATCCTCTTTTCCTTAGGTCGCTATCACTGAAATAATTTATCTTTATGGCATGGTATTTGGAGCATATTCCACGATTGAATTTTGTTTAACTTGTAATCATCGTACCATTATGAGCAAACTTTTAACTCACTACGGCCTCATCGCCCTCAAGAACATCTGGAAATACAGGGTGAGTGCGGCCATCAGTATCCTTGGGCTGGCCTTCGCGCTGATTTGCCTTGTTCCGATCCTCTATTGGATGGATCACGAACTAAGTTACGACAGCGCCTATCCGGATGTCGAATCCATTTACAGGATCTACAGTGTCGAGAAATCGACGGGCAAGACCAACACCGGCGCCTCAATGGCGATCCAGACCAGTGTCTGCCAGGAAAATCCGGCCATTGAGGCCTCTACTCTTCTATTCATTACGCCAGAGAACTGCCGGACAGACCAGATCCCCTACGTGCAAATCAATATGCTCTATACCGACAGCACTTTCCTCAACGTCTTCCCGCAAGAGATCATCTGTGGCAACCCCATGCCGCTTCAAGCGATCAACAATATTGTCTTGACCGAAAGCATGGCTACTCGCCTCTTTGGCGAGCCTGCTGAGGCAATTGGAAAGCATTTGCAAACTTTAATGGCCCCGAAATGGGCGCCTTATGTGGTCACCGCAGTCGTCAAGGATCCCAACAAGCACACCAACCTGCCTTTTGACGCAATTATTAATCATGACATGATCCAGGGACTTAATAGAGGACCAGCAGAGATGCAATGGCAATATTTTATGACGGATCTCTACGTAAGGCTCCATCCTGATACCGATCCGACCACTTTCGTGGAAAAAATCCGTGACATCCCCGAACGTGTAGGAGTCAATAAGGAATTGGAATTGCGCGCCATGCCCATCCGTGACATCCGTCATCACCTGAAAGGAGACGCGCCCTTCACGCTCGACTTTATCGGCTTGTTTGTCGCTTCCGGCGTCCTGCTCCTGCTTGCCGCACTTTTCAATTTCCTGAATAGTTATATGGACCTTTTCCGCCAGCGAGCCCGCGAGTGGCGTTTACGCCTGGTGAATGGGGCGACACGCAGGCAACTCATCACCCAAGTAGCGGTCGAGCTGGTTTGCGCTGTCGTAGCGGCCCTTCTGGTCACCCTGATATTTATCGTCCAGATGAAACCGCTCTTTATTGATTGGCTGGATATCGATATGGATTACGCGAAAATCCTCACCTTCTTTGCCGGGATGGGCTTGCTTACGCTGGCGCTTATCCTTCTGATCGGATTGCCACTGTTCGCGCACATGAATCGGCAGATGACCAGCACACTGGCCGAAAACGCGAGCGCACGGTCGCCCCTGTCACGCCGGATGGCTGTCGCATTGCAGCTGATGGTCAGTATTATCTTCATCGTCGCCGCTACGGTCGTGATGCTTCAGTTGCGTTATCTGGGGAATAAGGATGTGGGATTCGACCGTGAGGATCTCCTGCTCGTGGAAGGCTTTGTCGACGTACGAGGTAATGTGGAGTCGGCGATCATCCAGGAGCTGTCGAAGAATCCATCCGTCGTGGGCCTGACGGATACCGATTTCAAGCCGCAACATGAGATGAATCCAGTCGCCATCATTAAGAACATCGAATGGGAAGGCAAGCCGCAAGGCCAGGAGATTCCAATCTATTTCCACGCGACCGACTATCGCTTTGGTGATACGTTTGGCCTGCGTTACCTGGCTGGCGGCTGGTGGCGAGAGGGCGAGCAACAACGGATTGTCATCAACGAGTCGATGGCACGCCTCATGGGAAAGGAAAATCCCGTTGGCGAGGTGATCCGGATGCCGAATTTAAGGGATTATTCCCAAACGGCCGAGTATGTCATTGCTGGTGTCGTGAATGATTTCCATACTCTCTCCTTCCGGCAACCAATCCATCCGACTGCGTTCATCGACGCCGGTGGATTTGTCAACAAGCTTTACGTCAGGACCGCTCCGGGACAGGCGGAAGAGGTCGCACGACAAATCCGTGCCCTTCTCCCCAAGATCGATCCCACTTTGGCGGACGTGAAGGTCACTCCGGTTGGCACGCTTTATGACGATTTAAACCAATCAGAGACAATCGGCCTCCGGATCTTCTCCTTCCTGGCGCTGGCCTGCCTTCTGATCGCCCTGTTCGGTATTTACGCTGCCGCAAGCGCCGCCACCAAGCGTCGCCGACGTGAGATCGCTATCCGGAAGGTAGTTGGAGCGGGCACGAAGAGCATCCTGCTTCTTTTTATCCGAGAGTACGCTTGCCTAGTCGCGATCGCGAGTCTGATCGCCTTCCCCATCGCCTACCTGATCATGGCCGATTGGTTGAGCGGCTATGCTTACCGGATCGAAATTGCCCTTTGGTGGTTCGCGATTATCCTCGTCGGGATCGCCACCCTGGTTTTGATCACCATCTGGCGACAAGTCATTAAGGCAGCTAATGAGAATCCCGCCGAAGTGGTCAAGTGTGAATAATAAACAACTATTTTACTAAAACATAAATTGAAAATTACCATGATTAGAACAGAAAACTTACAGAAAGTCTTCCGCACGGACGAGGTGGAGACTTGGGCATTAAATAACGTCAATATAGAGATTAAACCGGGTGAGTTTGTCGCCATAATGGGGCCTTCGGGCTGTGGCAAGTCAACCTTGCTGAACATCTTGGGACTTCTCGACAACCCGACAGGCGGTCATTATTTCCTGGATGGAACGGATGTCGCCGCTTTCCCGGAATCGCGACGCACGGGCCTTCGGAAAGGGGTAATCGGCTTCGTTTTCCAGAGTTTCAACCTGATCGAAGAATTGACGGTACGAGAAAACATTGAGCTGCCTCTTCTCTATCAAGGTGTCGGGGCCTCTGAACGGGCGCAAAGGATCCAGAAGACGATGGAACGGATGTCGATCGCGCACAGGGCCAATCATTTCCCTCGACAACTCTCGGGTGGACAACAACAGCGGGTAGCGATCGCCCGGGCGGTCGTCGACAATCCGAAATTAATCCTCGCCGATGAGCCGACAGGTAATTTGGATTCACGTAATGGCAAAGAGGTGATGACGCTTCTTAAGGAATTGAATCGCGAGGGCACGACGATCGTGATGGTTACTCACTCACGCCATGACGCGGACTATGCCGACCGTATTATTCATCTGTTCGACGGACAGATCGTCAGTGAGACGAATCAGGACGATTAACCCCTAATATCAGATCATAAAGGCCACTGAGCTTTTTTCAATGGCCTTTCCTCCAAGACATCAAAAACTTATATTTTTAGAGAATCAATAAGAAAACGAACGATGTTGACAAGACTCAAATACTATTTACGGATCATCCTACGACTGACCTGGAAATACAAGACCCGTTCGATGGTCGGGCTGTTCGGTTTGGTGTTTGGATTGGCCTGTCTCGTGCCGGCGACCTATTGGCTACGCTATGAGACCAGCTACGACAGTGCCTATCCTGACGCTGATCGGCTGTATCGGGTCTACACCTACGACAAAGAGGCTGGTAAAGACAACGAATTGGTCTCCGGCATCCTGTCACGTGAGCTGGGCGAACGTATCCCGGCACTGGCGAACTCGACCCTCTTTTTCATCGAGCCAACGGATTATAAAACGGCCAGTGAACCGTTTGTCCGCCTGCGGACCCTCTTCACCGACAGTACTTTCCTGAAAGTATTTCCACAACGATTCATCGCGGGCGATGCATACGCTCCTTTAGCGGTGGAGAATCAAATCGTCCTGACGGAATCGGTGGCTAAGCGGCTGTACGGCGGTGCCGAGGCAGCTATCGGGCAATCGCTCCAGAGCATCGGCCTGACCCAATCAGACCCGCCCTATATGGTTGTCGCGGTCGTAAAAGATCCGCCACGGGCAACCAATCTGCCATTCGACGCCTTCCTGGCGCATAACCAGATAAGCCTCCAAAAAAATTATGAGGACGCGAGCGGGAAAGCGATCTGGAGTTTCGCAACGCTAAGGATGTACGCACGGCTTCCCGAAGGAGCTGATCCGGAGGAATTGACGGAGCGGACACGCCTGTTCCCCGCCGAGGCGCATGCGAACAAGGAACTGGAGGTACGATTACTTCCGATCAAGGACGAGCGCTATCACCTCAATAGCGACGTACCTTTTACGCTCGGGTTCATCCAGCTGTTTGTCATCGCCGGCTTGTTGCTGCTGACTAGCGCCTTGTTCAATTTCCTGAACCTTCACTATGGTTTGCTGAAACTGCGGGCACGGGAGTTCCAGTTGCGTGCGACGCACGGCGCCAGTCGTCGGCAACTGATTGGGCAAATGCTGTTCGAGATAGGTTGTCTCACTTTGGTAGCCCTGCTTTTCTGCGGCCTGATCATTGTCGATGCCTGCCGTCTCTGCTCGCATGTCGCCGGATTTGAGGTTGAGACGGGCGAGACGTTGCTTCTCTTCGCCCAATGCGGGTCGGGATTGCTGGCGATCATGCTTCTAGCCGCTTTACCCCTCGTCTGGCGACGGGCAAGCCATGCGTTCGGGCCTCAGCAGGCAACCGTTAACCAGCGATCGGGCGCGCAAAGGATAGCGGTCGCCTCGCAACTCGCCGTGAGTATTGTCTTCCTGATAGCCACCGCTGTCGTATCGCTCCAGACCCGTTACGTCAGCCAAAAGGATCCCGGTTTCGAGCGCAAGGGGATCTTAAGTCTTGTGGGCCTCTATCCGTTCCTCGACGACCAGACACGTACTGCCCTGAGAGCTGAGCTGGATGCCCTGCCCCAATTGGTATCAATAACAGATACCTATTTCACCCCCAAACAGGGCGCGACACCTTCCGATCTGCGCACCGAGGTAGAATGGCCCGGCAAAACGCCGGACGAAAGCCCCGCCTTCAACGTCATTCCGTCCGACGAGCGATTTAACGAGGTCTTCAAGGCCAAGCTGATCGACGGGCGATGGCTCAAGCGGGGAACCGCCCGCGAGATCGTGATCAACGAGGAGGCCAAGCGTGCGATGGGACTCGAGAACCCGATCGGGATGACCATCAACCTGCCTTACATGGGCAAGGAATCGGATTTCCGGATTGTCGGCGTCGTTGGCGACTGTCATCTCTACTCTTTGCGGAGCCGTATCCTGCCAACGCTTTTCCATAACAGCCCCTTCCCGACGAACACGTTTTATCTCCGCGTCGCCGACGGGCAAGAACAGGCGGCGATCCGATGGCTGAACGAGCGGTTGCCCCGAATCCATCCGACCTTCGCCGCGATCGAACCGACACCACTCAGCGTGCTCTATGATCGCCTGGGCGCCTCCGAGCGAGCGGGACTAAGGCTATTCGCCGTGCTGGCAGCGGTCTGCCTGCTGGTCTCCCTGTTCGGCATATACGCTGTCGCCTCGTCGGCCACCCGCCAACGCCGGAAGGAAATTGCCATCCGGAAAGTATTCGGGGCCGGAACGGAACAGATCATCGCCCTCTTCTTCCGCGAGTTCCTCCTTTTGACCTTGCTAAGTGGCGTGATCGCGTTGCCCATCGCCTACGCCATCCTGCTCCACTGGTTGCGAGGCTACGCTTACCGGATCGCGATCCCGTGGTGGCTCCCGACAGGAGCCCTGGTCCTTGTCGCCATCCTGGTTTTGCTGACCGTGCTTGGCCAAGTCTGGAAAGCGGCCACCGGCAATCCAGCGGAGGTAGTAAAGAACGAGTAGAAATTATCATATGTGAATTTCTTTTCTGATGGAAGGTCCTACTTTCGCACCCGAATTAAAAGGAAACGCATTATGAGTGAAATGAGAGACAGTATCGACTTCCGGAACATGGACATCACGACCCTATTCCGGAAATTATTGCTCCCCACAGTGATGGGTATGATCTTTTCAGCCCTGTTCGTGATCACGGACGGGATTTTTGTCGGGAAAGGAATCGGCAGCGACGCATTGGCCGCCGTCAATATCGTCGCCCCTCTTTGGCTATTCTCGACGGGTGTCGGATTAATGTTCGGTGTAGGCGCCTCCGTAGTCGCCTCGATCCATCTGTCGCACGACAAGCCCAAGGTGGCACGTATCAATATTACCCAATCAATCGTGGTATCGACCCTGTTACTGGCCTGTACCTCTACCATCTTCTGCCTGTTCGCCGAAGATGTAACACGCTGGCTTGGCGGCTCGGAGCGTCTCGCCCCGCTGGCGGTCGAGTATATGCTCTGGTTCGTGCCCTTCTCGGCTTTTACGGCCCTTCTCAACTCGGGCATGTTCTTCCTGCGTCTTGATGGCTCGCCCAACTATGCCATGGCATGCAATATCGTGGCCGCCGTCTTGAACATCCTTCTCGACTACCTGTTCATCTTCCCCTTCCAATGGGGCATGTTCGGCGCAGCCTTAGCGAGCGCCATCGGCACGACAATCGGAGCCCTGATGGTGCTCGGTTACCTGGCCCGTCGCCGTTGCGCCTTGCGTTTCTATCCCGTAAAGCTGAGCATCAACAGCCTCAAGCTCACCTGCCGCAATATCGGCTATATGTGTCGGCTCGGCTCATCAGCATTCTTGTGCGAGATCGCGATCGCCTGCATGATGTTCGTGGGTAATCAAGTCTTTATCCGATACCTGCGTGAGGATGGTGTCGCCGCCTTCAGTATCGCCTGCTACTTCTTCCCCATTATATTCATGGTCTATAACGCCATCGCCCAATCGGCCCAGCCGATCATCAGTTACAACCATGGAGTGAACGAGGCGGAGCGTGTACGTAAGGCCTATCTGTTGGCCCTGAAAACCGCCGTCGTTTGCGGGTTACTGTTCTCCACGGTTACGATCCTGTTCAGTTCCGACATAGCCGCCCTTTTCGTCGATCGTGGCAATGCCGCGCACACGATCGCCACCGAGGGACTTCCACTCTATGCGACAGGGTTTATCTTTTTCGCTGTCAATATCGTCTCCATCGGCTATTTTCAAAGTATCGAGCGCGCGAAAAGCGCTTTCGTCATTACGCTTCTCCGAGGATTCATCCTGCTTACCGCCTGTTTCTTCGGTTTGCCCCTTATCCTGGGTGAAAAGGGAATTTGGCTGGCGACCCCGCTCGCGGAATTCCTCACCATGCTTTTCGTGACAGCCATTTTCGTGGCCAAGCGGAAATAAAGAGAAAAGTCGTACTTTCGCGGCATGGAAAAGATGAAGGAGAAATTCTTACGGAAATACCGGCTGCCAGAGGCGACGTTTCTCGAGTTCCTGTCGCACATGACGGAACACCATTACAGCAAAGGAGATATCATTGTCCGCACGGGCGAGCGTAACAGCAACCTATACCTGATTCGCGAGGGTATCTGGCGGGCACATTATCTGGTGGACGGCACAGAGACCTCTCTCTGGTTCGTCACGGCGGGCGAAGTGGTCTTCTCCTCATGGGGTTACGTCAACAACGAGCCCTCGATGGCCACCATCGAGTCGGTCAACGAGAGCTCGGCCTACATGATCAGCAAGGCAGATCTTGAACAGCTCTTCTCCAGCTCTATCCAGATGGCCAACTTCGGACGTCGCATTTTCGAGCAGGAGATCGTGAACGTCGACAACTCCACCATCGCCTACGGCATCCCAAACGCCAAGGAGCGCTATCTTGCCCTCTTGGAGGCGAATCCGGAATTGCTCCGGGATGTTCCCCTGAAACATCTGGCCTCATTCCTTTACATCACGCCCCAATCGCTGAGCCGCATCCGTGCCGGATTAAGGAAGAAGCAATAAGGGAAGAATAACATCTAGAAATCCTCCTGAGAGGAATGCCGCTCTTCCCATCCCGCAAAAGAGACCTCAGGAACCGCACGGACACGTGCCACCAATAGATCAAGCAAGGCCCTATTGCCTCCAACAATCTCCAGATCGCAACAAACCACGCTTTTATCCTCCATATTCTTATAATATAATGAACTTAACTTGACACCTCCTCCAAACGACAAAGTTCTCATAATGATCTCACGAATCTTATCCACCAAGTCCGTCCGACACTCTACACGAAGCGAATAGGCGCAAGACTCCGCACTATTCCGCTCAATAAGACGACACAACGGCCGATACAAGAGATGTGTCAATAAGACAAACCCGACCAGGATAGCGGACTCAGCGAACATGCCAACCCCCACCAAAGTGCCCGAAGCCGCCGAGCACCAAATCGTAGCCGCCGTATTAAGTCCTTTGACATTAAAGCCATCTTTCAGTATTAATCCACCTCCAAGGAAACCGATCCCGGAAACGATCTGTGCCGCCACCCGAGAGGGATCTCCGTTGCCAGAAGTCATGGCATACGACAGGACCGTGAACGCCGCAGAACCGACCGTCACCAGCACATTCGTTCGCAAACCCGCATCCCGTTGCCGATATTGCCTCTCCAAACCAATCAGCGTCCCCATCACGAAAGCGCTTCCAATCCTCAATAGAAAATCCGTAAACAACAACATGATATCACTCTCCTTCTTTAATTTCCCGCAAAGTTAGGAGGTCGTCATTCCTGCTCTTATTAGAGGATTATTAGAGCTGAATTAGAATTCCATTAAATCGATTCTAATAGTTTTCTAATAGCGCTCTAATCGGTTTCTAACGGCCACGGCTCAATCTTGACTCTACCTTCGCGGCGAGATCCAGAAAACGAATATCAACCCATTAATCTTTAGAGACATGTGGAGGAAGGTAAAAGAGAGAAAAGAGGGATTCGCCTTCAACAGTGAGAAGGTATTCCTGGCTGCCGCACGGCCGACAGAGGCGGCATACAACTATTTCCAGACAAGCACCATAGGGTTGACTCCCGAGGCGATCGAGCAACGACAAGCGCTCTATGGTCCTAACGAGGTGGCTCACGAGCAAAAGAAAAGACCCTTGTCGACCTTCGTCAAGGCCTTCATCAATCCCTTTATCGGTGTCCTGACCGGATTGGTGATCATCTCGTTCGTGCTTGATGTGTTACTGGCCGCTCCGGGCGAGCAAGACTGGACGGCGATCATCATCATCCTGGTCATGGTCATCGTCAGTGCCGTCTTGCGTTTTTGGCAAGAATGGAAAGCCAACCTCTCGAGCGAGGCGCTATTGAAAATGGTGACCAATACCTGCTACGTTTGCCGTGCGGGAAAGCCGGATATGGAGATCAGCATCTCCGAACTGGTACCTGGCGACGTGGTAAAATTGGCCGCAGGAGACATGATTCCTGCCGACCTGCGTATCGTCGAGGCCAAAGACCTGTTTGTCAGTCAGTCCTCACTTACCGGCGAATCTGATCCCATAGAGAAACGCCCCGAGAACCAAACCACGGGAAAGGCTCGCAGCGGCAGTGTCGTGGAATTGGACAACATCTGCTTCATGGGCTCGAACGTGGTCAGTGGTTCAGCGACCGGCATTGTCTTCGCCACAGGCAACCACACCTACCTCGGTACCATCGCCAAGAACATCACGGGCCATCGGGCCGCAACCGCTTTCGACCGTGGCATCAGCAAGGTCAGCTTCCTGTTGATCCGTTTCATGCTGGTAATGATTCCCTTCGTCTTCCTCGTCAATGGTCTTACGAAAGGAGATTGGCTGGAAGCCTTCATATTCGCCGTATCGGTAGCCGTAGGGCTCACTCCGGAAATGTTGCCCATGATCGTCACCGCCAACCTCTCAAAAGGAGCCGTGGCAATGTCGAGAAAGAAGACCATCGTCAAAGACCTGAACGCTATCCAGAACTTTGGGGCGATGAATATTCTCTGCACGGACAAGACCGGAACGTTGACTTGCGACCAGATCGTGCTTGAGCGTTATATTAACGCCGACGGAAGCAACGATACCGACAAACGTATCCTGCGCCACGCCTATTTCAACAGCTTCTTCCAGACCGGATTGAAAAACCTGATGGACAAGGCGATCCTGTCGCACGTAAAGGAGTTGTCGCTCGAGTTCCTGAAAGACAAATACCACAAGGTAGACGAGATCCCCTTCGACTTCACGAGACGACGGATGTCGGTTGTTGTCGAGGACAATACCGGCAAACGGCAAATCATCACGAAAGGAGCTGTCGAAGAGATGCTCGAAATCTGCTCACACGCTGAGTTCGGAGGCGAGGTCCATCCCCTGACCGACGAATTACGTGAAAAGGCACTTATGATCAGCGGACAGATGAACAGGCAAGGAATGCGTGTCATTGCCGTCGCCCAAAAAAGTTACCTGGACAAGACTCATGATTTCGGTGTCGCCGACGAGGCGGAAATGGTCCTGATCGGTTATCTCGCCTTTCTCGATCCTCCCAAACCCTCGGCCGCCAAAGCCATTCGCCAGCTGAACGAGCACGGCATCGAAGTCAAGATTCTCTCGGGAGATAACGACGCTGTTGTCCGAGCTATTGCCCGTCAGGTAGGTATCGACACGACCCATGCGTTGAGTGGACCCGAGTTTGCCGCAATGAGCGCCCAGGAACAAAGCGAAGCCGCCATCCGGACAACCGTCTTCTCGAAACTGACCCCGCTTCAGAAGACCCGTATCATCACGCTCTTGCAAGAACAGGAACATACGGTAGGTTTCCTGGGCGACGGCATTAACGACGCTTCGGCCCTGCGTCAGTCGGATATTGGTATCTCTGTCGACTCGGCGGTCGATATCGCCAAGGAAAGCGCGGACATCATCTTGCTCGAGAAAGACCTGATGGTTCTTGAGGATGGCGTATTGGAAGGCCGGAAAACTTTCGGTAACATCACGAAATACATCAAGATGACCGCCAGTTCCAACTTCGGTAACATGTTCAGCGTAATGGCAGCCAGCGCCTTCTTGCCCTTCTTGCCCATGTTGCCGATCCATCTGCTGATCCAGAACCTGCTCTACGATCTGTCGCAAACCACCATTCCATTCGACCGGATGGATGCCGAGTACCTGCGCAAACCGCGCAAGTGGGATGCCTCCGACTTGAGCCGTTTCATGATCTACATCGGGCCGATCAGCTCCCTGTTCGACATCGCCACCTACCTGGTCATGTGGTACGTCTTCAAATGCGACTCACCAGCAAGCCAGACCCTTTTCCAATCAGGCTGGTTCATCGAGGGATTGCTGTCGCAGACGCTCATCGTCCACATGATCCGGACACGCAAGATCCCATTCTTCCAGAGTCGTGCCTCCTGGCAAGTCACAGGATTGACGCTTTTGGTGGTCGCTATTGGAATCTTGATTCCCTTTAGTCCCTTCGGCGCGGCTATCGGACTGACCGCCCTGCCCATGTCCTATTTCCCCTGGTTGGTCGGTATCCTGCTCTGCTATTGCGTACTGACGCAATTGGTAAAGACCTGGTACATCCATCGGTTCGTGAAATGGCTCTAATGCCATTTCACAACCGGAAAAGAAAGGCCGCCATAATATCTCGATCAGCAGCAAGCGACAAGCCAAAACAAGCGAACATTTCCCGCCCCCAAATGGGAAAAATCAAAATAAAAATAAATACCTTCGCGTAGTAAGAAATGACAGTACATAATTCAAGTTTATGATGAGTAAAAGTTTAGTTTCTATCGATCAATGTTCCAAAGAGGACATTCTTCGCATCCTGGACAACGCTAAAAAGTTTGAGGAGAACCCCAACCGGAAACTCCTTGAGGGCAAGGTTGCCGCGACGTTGTTCTTCGAGCCTTCCACACGAACACGGCTCAGTTTCGAGACGGCTGTCAACCGCCTAGGTGGCCGGGTCATCGGATTCCAGGACGCGTCGACGACCAGTTCGTCGAAAGGGGAAACATTGAAAGACACCATCCTGATGGTCAGCAACTACGTCGATCTGATCATCATGCGTCACTATCTGGAGGGCGCGGCTCGCTACGCGTCGGAAGTCACCAACATCCCGATCATCAATGCGGGCGACGGAGCCAACCAGCACCCCTCTCAAACCATGCTCGACCTTTACTCGATCCGCAAGACCCAAGGCAAGCTGGAAGACCTGACCATTACGATGGTTGGCGACCTCAAATATGGCCGTACAGTGCACTCGCTCATCGTGGGCATGTCGCACTTCAACCCTACCTTCCATTTCGTCGCTCCTAACGAGTTGCGTATGCCCGACGAGCAGAAGAACTTCTGCGACGCCCATGGCATCAAATACGAGGAACACACGGAATTCACGGAGGAGATCATCAACCAGACAGATATCCTTTACATGACCCGCGTACAACGCGAGCGTTTCACCGACCTCGAGGAGTACGAGCGTGTAAAGAACGTCTATATCTTGCGTAACTCAATGCTTAAGAACAGCCGTGAGAACCTGCGCATCCTTCATCCCCTGCCTCGTGTTAACGAGATCGCTTACGACGTTGACGACAACCCGAAGGCCTACTACATCCAGCAGGCACGCAACGGATTGTTCGCCCGCCAGGCCATTATCTGTGATGTTTTAGGTATTGAAATTTAAATCCGGAAGAAAATTATGTCAAACGAGAAGAAAAAAGAATTGCAGGTCGCCGCACTTGAGAACGGCACCGCTATCGACCATATCCCATCAAGCCAGTTGTTTAAGGTCGCTTCGATGCTTAAGCTGGATCAGATGGACAATACCATCACCATCGGCAACAACCTTCACAGCAACAAGATGGGAACCAAGGGCATGATCAAGATCGCCAACAAGTTTTTTGAGGAGGACGAGATCGACCGGATCGCCCTGATCGCTCCTAATGTGGTACTGAACATCATTCATGACTATGAGGTAGTCGAGAAGAAAACAGTCACGCTTCCCGACGAGTTGATTGATATCGTGAAATGCAATAACCCCAAATGCATCACCAACAACGAGCCGATGAAGACCCGTTTCCACGTGATCGACCGGGAAAAAGGCACCATCAAATGCCATTATTGCGAGCGTAAGATCAACAAGGGAGACATCATCATCAAATGAAACAAGACTGGAAACCGGGCACGCTGATCTACCCGCTTCCCGCCGTCATGGTGAGTTGCGGAAGCGACCCATCAGAATACAATATCATCACTATCGCGTGGGTTGGTACGATCTGTACCAATCCGCCGATGTGTTATATCTCAGTCCGTCCCGGACGTTATTCCTATCCCATCCTCAAGAAAAACATGGCTTTCGTGATCAATCTCACGACCCGTGAGCTGGCTTACGCTACCGATTGGTGCGGCGTTAACTCGGGAAAAGAGCACCATAAGTTCGAGGAAATGGGCCTGACGCCGGGCAAGGCCTCCATCGTCGCGGCTCCATTTATCCAGGAATCCCCTTTGTGTATCGAATGCCAGGTAAAAGAGATCCTGGCACTGGGCAGCCACGATATGTTCATCGCCGAGGTTGTCAACGTCCTGGCCGACGATAAATATCTTAACCCGGAAACAGGCGCTTTCGATATGCGTAAGGCCGACTTGCTCGCCTATTCTCACGGTAAATATTATGGTTTAGGCGAATTGATCGGGCATTTCGGATGGTCTGTCAAGAAAAAGAAATAATCGAGTGTCCATGAGAAAATTTCTACTCATAGGGATCAGTTGTATCGCCTGCCTTTATGCCCACTCGCAGACAATCCTCGACATAAAGGACAAGCGGTTCAACTACGGCGCTAAAATCGGGATGGACGCAACATTCCCTATCGTGCGGACACTTTCCATTAATAATGTTGAAGCCGAGAATATTCTGACGGAATACCAAGTGGGTTGGGAAGCGACCATTTTCTGCCGGATTAATTTCAATCGCTTCTTTATCCAGCCCAACCTGTCGTGGAGTAAGGCCAATGGCAGTATCCGTTTCTATATCCCTGATCCCTCCGTGTCAGGGACAACGGGCGTAAGTATCACCAACTCAACGCTCCACATGGAAGCCAAGTCCATCAACGCCCCGATATTGATCGGTTATAATCTTGTTCGGGAAGATCCTTATGGCTTGAGTTTCATGATCGGCCCTAAATTCAGGTACAACTACAACAATCTTTATACTTATGGACATGGGGATAATACGGAGTATTTCCAAAGTACTGGTTCTCCCTATGGCATCAGTATCACTACCGCCATTGGTGTAAATATCGGCCGGCTGTTCTTCGATTTCATGTATGATTTCGGGATAAACCGGACGGAAACAGAGTTTCAGACCCAAGACTCACCGATCCCGACATCCAACACCAACTTGCTGGTCAGCAAACGGGTCAATTCCATGAGCATCTCTCTCGGATTTCTCTTTTAGTTGCTCAAGACCGTTTTTCAAATTTATTTCGTTACTTTTGTGACTCGATAAGCAAAAAAACAGCATGACTTACGAGGAAACTTTACATTATTTATATACCAGTACGCCCGTGTTCCAACATAGTGGAGCATCCGCCTATAAGCCGGGCCTGGGAACAAGCATCGCATTAGACAATCATTTAGGCAATCCGCATAAGGCCTATAAAACGATCCATATAGCGGGAACCAACGGGAAAGGTTCCGTAAGCCATCTGCTTGCGGCAACATTGATGCAAGCGGGGTTTACAGTCGGACTTTATACCTCACCTCACCTGATTGATTTCCGTGAACGCATCCGTGTAAACGGAGAAATGATTCCAAAAGAGGAAGTAATCGATTTCGTGGAGAAGTACCGCTCCATTTTCGAGCCTCTTCATCCCTCCTTTTTCGAATTAACCTCGACCTTGGCATTCGACTATTTCAGAAAAAGAAAAGTCGACTACGCAATCATCGAGGTTGGCTTAGGAGGTCGACTGGACAGCACCAACATTATTACGCCTATTCTGAGCGTAATCACAAACATCAGCCTCGATCACACCCAATTTCTGGGTGACACGGTCGAGCAAATCGCAGCGGAAAAAGCAGGCATCATCAAACCAGGTATTCCCGTCGTAATCGGAGAAGCTGATAAACCCTCTGTCCTGGAAGTATTCAAGCAAAAAGCGACAACAGAAAACGCGCCATTCCATTATGCCCGCCAAATGGAGGGTTTGATGGATAGCGAAGGATCATTGGGAGATGATGGTTATTGGCATTATCCGGCGACCTGTTGCGGAGAAATCTTAGGTGAACTGGGAGGAAAAGTCCAATGCCGCAACACACGTACGGTTTTGGCGGCAATCCAAGTCCTACGGAATGAGATTGGGATAAACATCCCCCAAGAAGCTGCGCGAAAGGCTTTCGCACATGTTGTCGAATTAACCGGTCTCATGGGACGGTGGCAACAACTTCACAAACAACCGAAGGTGATCTGCGATACGGGACACAATGTTGGCGGTTGGGAATATCTGTCCCAACATTTGAATCATATACAAAAACAACATACCCGGCTTCACATGATTGTCGGTATGGTCAGCGACAAGGATATTGACGGTGTCTTGTCACTCATGCCCTCCAACGCCAATTACCTCTTCACTCAAGCCTCAATTCCACGGGCACTTCCGGCTAACGAGATGAAAGCTCGTGGCGAACGGCATGGCTTGCACGGTGAGGCTTTCGGCACGGTTGAGGCGGCTATAAGGCATGCGTTAACGATAGCGGACAGTAATGATCTCATTTTTATCGGAGGCAGCACTTTCATCGTGGCAGAGGCGCTTCCCTATTTCCTGAACGAAACAACAAAAAATAAGTAATCATGACTCAACAAATTCAACAAAAATTGAGCGATTCCAAAATCGCTCGCTGGAGTGTTCTGGCACTTGCGGCGTTTACCATGCTATGTGGCTATTTCCTGACAGATGTCATGGCGCCCCTGAAACCGATGCTTGAGGAACAACTTGCCTGGAGCAGTACGGAATATGGATTCTTTACCAGTGCCTATGGCTGGTTTAATGTCTTCCTCTTCATGTTAATCATCGGAGGTATTATCCTCGACAAGATGGGCGTGCGCTTCACGGGAGTCAGCTCTTGTATATTGATGATTATCGGTTGTTCCATCAAATACTACGCGATCTCAGACCTCTTCGCGATGGATGGTGAGCTCTTTGGCTGGAAGGCGCAAGTGATGGTTGCCGCTTTGGGTTATGCGCTCTTCGGTGTCGGTGTCGAGACAGCCGGTATCACGGTTTCCAAGATCATTGTCCGCTGGTTCAAAGGTAAAGAAATGGCCCTTGCCATGGGCCTGGAGATGGCGACAGCTCGTTTGGGAACAGCATTGGCTTTATCGGTTACCGTTCCGGTTGCCAGCTATTTCCAGAGCATTTCAGCACCAATCCTGTTATGCCTTTGCATGCTCTGCATCGGCTTGATCGCATTTCTCGTCTTCTGTGTCATGGATCGCAAGCTCGACACCTCGATGACACACGAGGAAGATAATGAGGAGACAGAGGAGCCATTCCGTGTAAAAGACATTGTATATATCATCAAGAGTAAGGGCTTCTGGTTGATTGCCCTTTTGTGTGTGCTTTTCTACTCCGCAGTCTTCCCCTTCCTGAAATATGCGACTGACTTGATGGTCAATAAATACAACGTAGATCCTGAGTTGGCTGGAAATATTCCCGCCATCCTGCCTTTCGGAACAATCCTGCTTACGCCTTTCTTCGGAAACCTCTACGATCGCAAGGGAAAAGGCGCAACCATCATGATTTATGGCGCCCTCATGCTGATTGGCGTGCACTTGTTATTCACGCTGCCGATCCTCAACATCTGGTGGTTCGCGACACTCGTGATGATCGTGCTTGGCATTGCTTTCTCGCTCGTACCGTCCGCTATGTGGCCTTCCGTACCGAAGATCATCCCGGAGAAACAATTGGGTACGGCTTATGCTCTTATTTTCTGGGTCCAGAATATCGGTCTGAGCATGGTACCTCTCTTGATCGGATGGGTATTGGATACCTATTGTAAGATTGATAACGGAACGGGCAAGCCCGCATACGATTATACGTTGCCTATGGCCATATTCACCTGTTTCGGTATCTTAGCCTTGATTATCGCGCTCCTGTTGAAACGCGAGGATAAGATCAAGGGATATGGACTGGAACTCCCGAACATCAAATCCGCCGAAGCTGAGGCTGAGACTATCGCCAAAGAGACGATAGCGGAGCCTTAATATATTTAAAGGCCTCGGCTGCCATTGGAATGATGGTAACCGAGGCCTTCAACTTATAATCAGGAACAATCATGATCGACTTTCCCAACGCAAAAATCAACTTAGGATTAAACATTATCAACAAACGTCCGGACGGATATCATAACATCGAGACTATTTTCTACCCGGTTCCTGTCAAGGAGGCTCTCGAAATCGTCGAAGCCTCAGAGTTTGAATTCAAGCAATCAGGAATCCTCATCGATGGTCCTGCGGAAAAGAACCTGGTCGTTAAGGCTTACAACCTATTACGTGATCGTTATGGAATCGGTCCTGTCTCGATCCACTTGCTCAAAACAATACCTTTTGGCGCCGGACTTGGCGGAGGTTCCGCTGACGCTGCCTTTACGTTAAGGCTACTAAACAAGCTTTTCGGACTAAACATCCCGACCAGCGAACTAGAAGAATTGGCAGCCACTTTAGGCGCTGATTGCCCCTTCTTCATCCAGAACAAACCCGTTTTCGCTTCAGGAATCGGTAATATCTTCGAGCCAATAGAATTAAATCTCAGCAATTATTATCTCTGTCTGGTCAAACCTGATGTTGCGGTTCCAACTCCTGAGGCCTATGCGATGGTCAAGCCACATATGCCTGAGATTTCCTTAAAAGAGATCATTAAGCGTCCTCTATCCGATTGGCGAGAGTTGATGGAAAACGATTTCGAGACCAGTGTCTTCCCCAAGCACCCAATAATACGAAATATTAAGGAAGAGATGTATCACCAAGGTGCTATTTATGCCAGCATGTCCGGATCAGGCTCATCCGTTTATGGTTTGTTCGAACATCCTACATCATTGACTGATAAGGCTCTGTTTCCCGATTGTTTTATTAGGGAAGGGAAAATGGAATAAAAGCGACAAAAAACTTGCTATTTCAAAAATAATGCTTACCTTTGCAATACGAAAGTGCCCGTGCGAGCTTAGTCGTCGCATCTGCACTATAAAAAGGAATTAGAGAAGTCTCAGTCATTACGACTGGGACTTCTTGTTTTTAAC